>VFSW01013635.1_pt1 | contig 11289 bp, 9 predicted proteins | sample 5358111 | NCBI WGS metagenome assembly VFSW01 (sample SAMN11554181, study PRJNA540505) | mine drainage metagenome | isolation source: sediment from site ElyBrook_90M | place: USA: Ely Copper Mine, Vershire, VT | collected 2017 | reverse complement strand
GGCTGTGCGGGCTGCTGCGAGGCGGCGAGCGGCGGGGCGGTGGCCTGGGGCTGCGATCCGGGACCTTTGTTGACCGATTGCGTAGGGGTGCAACCGGCCAGGCAGACGGAGAGAAGAGAGAAGCCGAGAAAACCAGTGCGCGATGAACGGATGAGCATGAGTGAGAGCGCCTCACTGGGCCGATAAGGCCGCGAGAGACACTATGCCGATGATAAGCTATGACCTGGAGGGACCGCGCCGGCATGGCGCGCTGAACCCTTGTTTGCCGACCCCCGCATGGACGCAAAACTCCTTCGCAACTTCGCTATCATCGCCCACATCGACCACGGAAAGTCGACGCTGAGCGACCGTCTGCTGGAACTGACCGGGTCAGTGACCGGGCGGGAGATGCAGGCGCAGATTTTGGACGACATGGATCTTGAGCGGGAGCGCGGGATCACCATCAAGGCGCACGCGGTGCGCATGATGTACAAGGCGCGTGACGGGGTGACTTACCAGCTGAACCTGATCGATACGCCGGGGCACGTGGACTTCAGCTACGAGGTTTCGCGCTCGCTGGCTTCGTGCGAGGGTGCGCTGCTGGTAGTGGACGCAAGCCAGGGTGTGGAGGCGCAGACGCTGGCGAATGCTTATCTGGCCATCAATCACGGGCTGGAGATCATCCCGGTGATCAACAAGATCGATCTGCCATCGGCGGACATTCTGCGGACGCAGGAGGCGATCGAGAAGGCGGTGGGGCTGGACGCGACGGATGCGATTCCGTGCAGCGCAAAGACCGGGCAGGGCGTAGCAGATATCCTTGAAGCGATTGTGCACCGGCTCCCGCCCCCGACGGGCGATGCGGATGCACCGCTGCAGGCATTGATCTTCGACTCGTGGTTCGACGCGTACCGTGGCGTGATTGTGCTTGTGCGCGTGATGCAGGGGACGATGCGCAAGGGGCAACGGATCCGGCTGATGTCAAACGGGAAGTCGTTCGAAGTTGAGTCGATGGGCGTGCTGATGCCGAAGCCGGTGGAGATCGGGCAGTTGACTGCGGGCGAGGTGGGATTCTTTGCGGCGACCATCAAGAACGTGGGTGATACCAAGATCGGCGACACGGTAACCGAGGAGGCGAGGCCCGCGGCGGCTCAGCTACCGGGGTTTGAAGATATCAAGCCGATGGTGTTTGCGGGGCTCTACACGGTGGACTCGCACGAGCACACTCTGCTGCGCGATGCGCTGGAAAAGCTGCGGCTGAACGATTCGTCGTTCTTCTTCGAGCCGGAGAGCTCCGTGGCACTGGGGTTCGGATTCCGCTGCGGGTTTCTTGGGTTGCTGCACATGGAGATCATCCAGGAGCGGTTGGAACGCGAGTACGCGCTGGACCTGATTACGACCGCGCCGGGCGTGCGCTACCACATCAAGCTGACCGACGGCACGGTGCTGGAGGTGGATAATCCCTCGCGGTGGCCGGAGCCGACCAACATCGACGAGATTCGCGAGCCGGTGATCACGGCTAAAATTCTGACCAACGAAGAGTACGTGGGCGGGATTCTGAAGCTGGTGGAGGAGAAGCGCGGCAAGCAGTTGAATTTTGAATACGTGACGCCGACGCGAGTGATGCTGACCTATGAGCTGCCGCTGAACGAGATTGTGCTGGACTTCTACGACCGGCTTAAGTCAATTTCGCGCGGCTATGCGTCGTTGGATTATCAGCTGGCCGGGGAGTGGGAATCGCCGATGGTGAAGATGGACATCCTGGTCTCGGGCGAGCCGGTGGACGCGCTGTCGATCATCGTGCATCGTGACTTTGCGTACGAGCGGGGCAAGCTGCTGGTTTCGAAGATGCGGGAGCTGATTCCGAGGCAGCAGTTCGAGGTAGCGATTCAAGCGGCGATCGGATCGAAGATCATTGCGCGCGAGACGGTAGCGGCACTGCGCAAGAATGTATTGGCAAAGTGCTATGGCGGCGATATTTCGCGCAAACGCAAGCTGTTGGAGAAGCAAAAGGAAGGCAAGAAGCGGATGAAGCGGATTGGCAAAGTGGACATCCCGCAGGAGGCATTCCTGGCCGTACTGCGGGTAGGCGAAGACCAGCAGAAGTAGGGGCTGAACCGTAACGAACCAGATACTTTAGTTACACTCCATTCATAAACAATTGTGGAAACCTTGCCCGCCGTCAGGTGCGGCGGTCTGGAAGGGCAGGCAGCCACACGGTTGCGCCGCCTCTCTACTTTCCGATGATAAATAAGGACTTATCCTGCTTATCAGAAAGCTGGTACAACTGGCAAGCGAAGAAAAGGGGATTTACGCAGGAATTTGCGGGAAATAATCCACAATTTTTTCCACAGATTGGCCCCCAGCGCAGCAAAATAAATTTTGCGCGGCGGGCGGGTTTGGCTGGGGCCTTGCTAAAGGGAGATTAAAAGGAAAAGGGCCCAGGGTTCAGGGCCTTTGTCCTTGGGCTGCGGACGGCCCTAGTGAGCGGCCGGTTTGGCTGCGGCCGGCTTGGCAGCAGCGGGGCGGGCCGCCGGCGCGGCGGCCGGCTGTGCTGGCGGAGCCGGCACACCGGACTTCAGGTTGTAGGCATCCACAACCGCCCTGCTGATGTCCGTGGAAGGCTGCGCAAAGAGGATGGGGTTCTGCTGCTGCGAGACATCCAGAACCAGCGTGAATCCCTGCTGCTGCGCGTAGGAGGCCAGCACGTCGTAGACCTTGGAGGCAAGCGTGTTGTAGATCTCGTTGGCCTCCTGGACGCCTTCGTTGCGCAGGTCCTCGGCATCCCGCTCCAGCTTCTTCTTTTTCTCGTCGATGACGCGGGCCTTGCTGGCGCGGTCGGCCTCGCTGAGAGTGGCGCCCTGAGCCTGCAACTGCTTGGTCAGGCTGTCAATCTCGTCGCTCTGCGCCTTGAGTTGGCTTTCGCGGGGCTCGTACTTCTTCTTCAGGTCAGCAAAGTTCCGCTCCCCTTCGTTGGTCTGCGCCACGGCGGCCTGGAAAGCGATGACGGCGATCTTGGACGGTGCGGCAGGCGCGGGGGTGGTTGGCTGGGTTTGTGCGGCTGCGCCCAGGGCCAGGCCCGAGACCAGCAAAGTGGCGATTGCAAGCGTGCGCTTCATGTGGATGGAAAGCTCCTTAAGGTTCCTGGGCGAATCGTCTTCTGCGGCGGTCACGCGTTGAGGCGGGACCGGGCCGGTGCCTCCTGAGCAACCTCACGGTCCTTTACCAACCCAGCGACAACACCGGAGGGAGCGAAAATGAGGAAAAGACGCGGACGGAAACGTCAGCGGGAACACTCTGGATTATAGGAGGGCGGCAAGCGGAGCGTCAAACCGGGAATGGGCTCGTTCAGGGTCAGCCCTTGCTGATTCCAGGTCGCGGTGAACGCGACAACGCCCCGCTGGGCGGGGCCTCGTTTGCCGTTCTCGCTCATGCCAGCGGCTGTCGCTGGCCGCCTAGTGGGCGGCGGGCTTGGCGACCGGCTTGGGCGCCGGTGCAGCCTCCGGTTGGGGCGGCGGGGCGGGAACGCCCGACTTCAGGTTATAGGCATCCAAGATAGCCTTGCTGATGTCGGTGCTGGGGCTGGCGTAGAGCACGACGGGGGCCTGCTGCTGGCTGCTGCTGCCGTCCACCACCAGGGTGTATCCCTGCTGCTTGGCATAGGTGGCCAGCACGTCGTAAACCTTGGAGGCGATCTTGTTGTAGACCTCGTTCATCTCCTGGGTCAGGTCGTTCTGGGCGTCCTCAGCAAAGCGCTGGGCCTGCTTTTTCTTTTCGTCGATTGTCTTGGCCTTGCTGGCGCGGTCAGCTTCAGTCAGCTTTTCGCCTCCGGCCTGCAACTGCTTCTCCAGGCCGTCGATCTCATCGGCCATGGTCTTGAGCTGGGTGCGCTTGGGCTCGTATTTCTTCTGCAGGTCGGCGAAGTCGCGCTGGAATTCGTTGGTCTGGCCCACGGTGGCCTGGTAAGCAATGACCGCGACCTTGGCAGGGCCCACGGGAGCCGGAGCGGCCAGAGCAGCAGGGACGGGCTGGGTTTGAGCGGCGGAGGCAAGGGCAAGGCCCGAAGCCAGGGTAAAGACGATTGCACAGTTACGCTTCATTTGAATGCAAAACTCCTTCAGCTTGCTTTGACGACAGTCCTGTCAGATCGGCGTTTCCACGCGGGATTGAATCTGTGCCTCGCGCGAAACCCGATCGCCTCTTCACCCCCATCGACGAGAACCTGTCGCTGGGACCCCGTAACCTTGTGCCTGAGGCATCCGAGAAACAGGAAGAGCCGCGTACGGAGACATCAGCCGGGACTCACTGGATTATAGGGGTGGGGGGGGGAGGAGGTAAAGCGGCGCCAAATCGGGGTTGCCGAATGGAAGAGGCGGCAGCCAGGCGGCGAGTGCTCTCGCAGGTTGCGAACCTGACATCTGGCGCGCCCTCATGTGGTAGACGGCATGAGAAAAGGGCCGTTCGCTTGCGCGTACGGCCCTGAAACACACACGGAAAAGCCCGTGCTAGAACGTGGTGGAAACGGTCAGGCGAAAGGTCTTGCGGGGTTCCCGGAACAGATATGCCGAACCATAGGCCTGAATGGATTCCTGGTAGGTGTAGTCGCCTGCGCCTCCGGGGGGGAACAGATCGCGGGTAATCAGCTCGGCTGTGCAACTGCCCGTCTTGCCGCCGATGATGACGGAGTTGCAATAGGGCTGCTCGTATAGGCGAAGCGGGTTGTAAGCGTAATAGAGCCGCACGGGCGCGTTGATGATGGGCATGATGACGGAAATCTCGCTGCCCAGCGACATGCGCGGAACAAAGTTGGTGCCTCTGATGGGGCGGATGTTCTGCTGGAAGCCGACCTGCGAGCCTGGAATGCCGCCCTGGCAGGCTCCGTTGTTGAAGACGGGGCAGCCATAGAGCGGGGATGTGAGCGAGGCGAAGCCTTGCGGGCTCTGCATCAACTGGCCCTTATTGAGCGCGGCGTCGATGCCGAAGTCGTCGAAGACCGAGATCATGACCGGACCGGCGATGGGAATGCGGTACTCGACGTTGGTGGTGAGGCTGGTATCGCCGCCTATGGAGGCGATACCGTAAACGGGCAGCGGAATCTGGAGGCACTGGTTGAGCTGCGGATTGGTGGGATCGCGCGGGACGCAAGAGCCGTCGGGATTGGTGAGCTGTACGTTGACGCGATTGGGAACATAGCCATAAGGCGTAGCCCCGCGGATATCGAAGCCGCGCAAATCGGATTCGCCGCCGGTGTAGAAGCGGTTGTTGGGCGGAGCCACATCGCCGCCGAAGCCCTGCACATAGCCCAACTGAGCGCGGATGCCGAGAATGTTGCGCCCGTTTGCCGAGGGAATGAGGTAGTGCATCGGCAAGAAGCGCTTGTAAGCCACCAGCGGCGAGATGTAACGGACGTTGCCGCCGATGCCGGCTACCTGGAAGACGGCCGTATATTCCTTGCCGCTGCGCGGGCGAAGCGGGTTGTTTATGGTGTTGTAGCTGTAGCTGAAAGACGCGGAACTGGTGATGATGCCGGCCAGCGCGTTCGACCCCTGAATGCCGGAGCGGAAGCTGATGGTCTGGAAGAAGGTCTGCGAAGCCGTGGAGAAGGCGGTGATCGTGGACTTGTTCAGGCTGTAAGTCATGCCGATGCGCTGGAAGGCATGGCGCTTGAGCGGATAGCTGAGAGAGAGAGTCAGGCCGGTGGAGGCCTGATTGTAATTCTGCGTCAGCGACTGCTGCGCCGAGGTCAGATTGGCCGACATGCCAGTCGACGTCTGGTAGTTCTTGGCGGCATTGAAGTCCTGCTTGTTGTTGAAGAGCTGGAAGCCCAGGTTGAGGGGGCGATTGCGCAGATAGGGCTGGGTGAATCCGAACATGAAGGTGCGGGCGACGTTGCCCAGGTTGCCCTGCAGGCTGAGGGTTTCGCCGAGACCGAGGAAGTTGTTGGTCTGGTAGTTGACGCCCAGAAAGGCGCCGGAAAGGCCGCTGACGCCGCCGTTGAGACCGATGGAGTTCTTCCCCTTTTCCTTGACCTTGAGCAGCAGATCGACGGTGCCGGCCTCAGCATCCTGATGGGCTTCGGAATCCTGTTCCACCCTGAGCGGCTCGAAATACTCCAACTGGTTGAGGCGGAGGAGGCTGTACTCCCACAGTTGCGAGTTGTAAACCGAGCCTTCGTCGAGCATGAGCTCGCGGCGGATGACCTTGTCGCGGGTGATGGTGTTGCCCTGGAACTCGATGCGCGAGACGTAGAAGGGCTTGCCCTCGTCGATGTCGATGTCGAGCGAGACGGTTTTCTTCTGGTCGTCGTAGACGGGCTTGGGGATGGCGCCGAAGTTGATGTAGCCGAGCTGTCCGTAAGCCTTCTTGAGATTCTCGAGGCCCTTCTGGATGAGGGTGGCGTTGAACCAGTCGCCATCGCGGATGGCAAAGGTGCTGCGCAGGGCCTTGACGTTGGAGACAGCCTTGTTGCCCGTGAAGTTGATGGCACCGAGCCGGTAGCGCGCGCCCTCTTCGATGGGCATGAGGATGTCGATGCGCTTGCCCTTGTTGGGGCGGAAAGTGAACCAGTTGAGGCCGCCTTCGTCGCGGATCTGCGTCTTGGGTTCCTCGATGGCTGCATTGGCGTAGCCCTTGTCGCGGTAAGCCAGGCGGACCCGTTCGCTGTCCTCCTCGAGTTTGGAGGCGTCGAAGGTCTGCGGGAAGATGTCTTCGAAGAAGATGGAGTAAGGAATGCCGATGGGCTTCAAGTTCTTCATGGCGCGGCGCAGGATGAGGCCGCTGAGGTGCTGGTTGCCGGTGAACTTGATGTTGCCGACCTTGACGGTGGGGCCTTCCTTGATGTTGAAGTTCACCTGTACCGAGGCCGGCGGGATGTCTTTGATGTCGAGCTTGACTACGGCAAACTGGTGGCCGTGCTCGGAGAGGATGTCCTTGAGCACGGTGGTTGCGCGGAGGATCTTCGCCGGGTCGTACTGACTCTCGACCGAGAGGCCTACTTTTTCCTTCTTGAAGCGGTCCAGGACGTCGGACTGGGAGACGGCGTTGAGGCCCTTGTAATTGATCTCGCGGATGGTGGGTTTTTCCTTGACGAAGATGTCGAGGATGATGCCCTTTTCCGTGTCTTCGCGTTCGATGCGCAGATTTTCAAAGTAGGAGGTATTCCACAGCGAGTTGAAATCGCGCTCGATGGAGATGGGGTCGTAGGTGTCGCCGGGGTGGGTAAAGAGACGGGCGAGAATGGTTTCCTTGGGAATGCGACGGTTGCCGATGACACGAATGGAATCGATGGTCTGCGACTGCTGGGCCACGGCGGCAACTGCGGTGACAAGCAGGGCGACGGTGCAGGCAATGCGGCCCAGGCGCCTGGAAGCGCGCGAAACGCGTGAGATCGAGGTGTGCTTGAACTTCACCGGGCTGGAGCCCTGCGTCGAGCACAAGAACTGGTGCGGGCCATAGTTCGCCATCTGGTTCGGCTTCACGGGAAGAATATCGACACCCTCACTGCTGAAAAAATCTGGTCCTGCCTCAAGGAAAGAATGATTATATTTGACCGCAGCCACCCTGCCCAAACCGGCAGGCTACCACACAGCCCGGAAACCGATACTTTCCCAGTGTTTCCCTGCCGCGCAATGCGCCGTCGGACTAGGGCCTAACCCACAGTCTACCGGACGCAGGCGGGTTGGGGCTCGTTTGCATCCCCTTCGCGCCGCCCGGCATCCCTCTTAGACGCAGATTCGGTTCACATGGCATCCTCGGCAGATGGAGGTTTCGGCTGTATGCAGGACACGGAAGGGACAATTTACGGCTTCTCGGCGCGTCTTCTCAACGGGCGCACGGCCTGTCTAGAGGAGTTTCGCGGGCAGGTGCTACTGATCGTAAATACTGCCAGCAAATGCGGATTTACGCCGCAATACGCGGGTCTTGAGGAGCTTTACCGGGCGTGCAAAGACCGCGGCTTCTTAGTGCTGGGCTTTCCCTGCAACCAGTTTGGGAGGCAGGAGCCGGGCTCGGCGGCCGAGATCGGGGCCCTCTGCGAAAAGAATTATGGGGCAAGTTTTCCCATCTTCGAAAAAATTGACGTCAATGGCGCGAACGCACATCCGCTCTATCGATTTCTGAAGAAATCAAAGCCGGGAATCCTGGGGGTCTTCGGTTCCGGAGGGATCCGGTGGAACTTCACCAAGTTCTTGGTGGACCGGCGCGGGACGGTGGTGGGGCGGTTCGGGCCGGCCACGGCGCCGCAGTCACTGGCGGCAAGGATCGAAGAGTTGCTGGGCCGCCCGTCGCCCCCCGGGCGGTTGCGGCCCGGCGAAGGGTTGCAGGCGGCAGGGGTTTCCATTCTGCCATGCCCCGGTGCGGTCGATCGGGGTATGCTCTTGGCATATCCGGCTGGTATTCGCTTCCTTGCCGGAGGACGAGGTAACCATCCGGTTCCGCCGGTGCCCGGAGGCCACAATGCGCCGCAGTCTTCCCATGATCCTGATCCGCGTGGTTGTGGGACTGGTGCTTTTGACCGAGGGCTTGCTGAAGTTCATGCATCCCTCGGAACTGGGCGCGGGCAGTTTTGCCGCTATAGGTCTGCCCTATGCCCATGTGCTGGCGCCGCTGGTGGGCGCTTTGGAGATCGCCGGAGGACTGGCGATCATTTTGAATCTCTATGCGGGCGACGCCGCGTTGATGCTGCTGGCGGTGATGCTGACAGCGCTGGTGAGCACCAAGCTGCCCATCCTGCTGGGGCGTCCGCTGGGCCCATTCACGCTGATGAAGCTGGCCCGCTACGGGCTGTTGAGCTTTCTGCACGAGGCGCGTGTGGACCTGTGCATGATCTTCGGGCTGCTGGCCGTGGTCATCGATCGTGGCCTGCAGACTGGGCGGCGCAGGCCCTGGTACCAGTCGAAGGGGCTGTAGGCGCGGATCGCCCCGAGCCGCTACTCAATGGCGAAGACGGCGTAGACGGTGGCCTCTTCGCGGATAGTTTGCGGGCGGATTTCGAGAGGCGGACCTGCAGGGACGGCGGATGATATTGATGCGGACTCCGTGTTCAAGACCATGCCCTGCAATGGACGCATAAAATAGAGCCTCGCATTCGGAGTTTCGTTGCTCGCGTAGATGAGGGCCCCGAGCTTGACGTGCAGGCCATCGGCCATTCTCGCTGCCACCTCCCGCGCCTTCACCAACGCATTCTCGGCGGCTTTGGCCTGTAATGCCTTCCTGTCGGAGAGTCGCCAAGCAATAGCACCACTCTTGTTGGCGCCTGCCGCTATCGCGGCGCGGATAGCCTCAGCGGCAAGCTGGGGAGCAACACTTACCTCCCAGGATTGACTGAAAGTGAATTGCTCCTTTGCCTTTTGCTCGGGCTTTTCCTTCTCGTCGAAATCCTTGTTGCGCTCGACGCCTTGGCCAGAACTTTCAAGTGCTTTGTCTTCGACTCCAGCCCTGTGCAGTGCCTCCAGAATCGCGTGCGACAGCTTGCCGCCGTCGGCTGTGACCGTTGGCGCATCGGGGCCGTAAATCCCAAAACCAACTGTAATCGCGGCAATATCCGCGGTCGCAGTGGCCTCGTCCGTTGTGCTGATGGCGATGGTCTTGTTTTTGCGGTTGATTTGGATATTCTGTGCTTGTGCGACTCCCGCGATGAGCGAGCACGCCACAAGAGATAGAGCCAGTTTCGGAAGAGGTGTCATGCGCTTGCCTCGTTGCGGTACGGCGGAAGGGTAACACAGGGAGACAGGTTCAAGACTCAGATCGTCCAGTCTTCGGTTTCCAGGCCGTCGACGAGGGCGAAGGCGCTGTCGTGCGTGACGAGGGTCAGGCCCAGGGACAATGCGTGCGCCGCGATCATGAGGTCCGTCGTGCTCAGAACCCGTCCTTTCCGCTTCAACTGGTCCCGGGAGACAGCGTAGCTTTTGGCCGCCCGAGAGTCCCACGGCAGGCTTGGCACACGCGACAGAAAGTCTTCCACTCCGATGCGGGTTCGCAGGCTTCCGGGGCGGCACAGGACCCAGAACTGAAGCTCGGCCTCGGTTACTGCGGATACGGCCAGTAACTCGGGCGGCGTGCGCACGATGTGCTTGCGAACGGCAGGATAGTTCCCCCGCACAAAATAGCTGACAATGTTCGTATCCAGCAGGTAATCGGGAGGCATTTAGAAGAAATCCCGTTCCACGGGAGGCGTCTGGTCGCGTTCCAGGACATCCTCGTTGGGCGAGCCCAGCGCATCCCAGACGGTGAACCGTTCCTCCCAGGATGCCTTTTGCGGTTCAGCTTTGGACGATAGAACGACTTCACCGGTTGCCTGATCGCGACGGATGGCGACCTCGGTGCCCTCGAAGCGGAACTCCTTGGGCAGCCGTACCGCCTGGCTGCGGCCGTTCTTGAAGAGCTTGGCTACCCTTGGCGCAACGGTCAACGAGGAAGCCGGCGAAGGGAGAGTTTGGGGGTTAGGAGTCGTATTGGTGTTCCTCATCCTCGGCCTCCGTTTCGTGGTATATACCATAGCATATACCATTTTGAAAGCAGCGCGGCGTCTTACTGCACCGGGGCATGCCTGGACCCGAACTGGCGGAGTTTGGCGAGGGTGGCGGCGGCCTGGCCGGAGTCGATAGCCTCCGCGCCCATGGCTACCCCTTCCTTCAGATCGGAGGCCAGGCCCGCGGCTACGAGGGCGGCGGCGGCATTCAGGAGCACGATATCGCGGCGGGCGCCGGGGATGCCGGTGAGCACATCGTAGAGCAGGGATGCGTTCAGCGCGACGTCGCCGCCGGTGAACTGGTCGAGGGCGGCGCGGGGCAGGCCGGCCATCTCCGGGGTGATGCGCGCGCCTTTCAGGGTCGGCGGGCCGGCTTCCGCTTCTTCCACACGCGCGACGACGGATTCACCGGTGGTGGTGAGCTCGTCGATGCCGTCGGTGCCGTGGACAACGAAGGCACGCCTGGCTCCCAGGGCGGCAAGGGTGCGGGCGACCACCAGCACGCGGCGGGGGGCGAGGACGCCGATGACCTGGTTGCGGGCTCCGGCGGGGTTGGTGAGCGGGCCGCAGAGGTTGAAGACGGTGCGAAACCCCAGAGCCCGGCGCAGCGGTCCGAGGGCCTTCATGGCGGGGTGGTAGAGAGGCGCGAAGAGGAACATGAAGCCGGTGGCGCGCAGGCACTCGGCGGCCAGCTCGGGGGAAAGCTCGATCGGGACACCGAGAGCTTCGAGCACGTCGGCCGCGCCGCAGCGGGAGGTGATGGCGCGATTGCCGTGTTTGGCCAACTTGGCGCCGGCGGGCGCGGGCCCCACGGCCGGCGCCGAGGGGGGGGTGCAAGGTAG
>VFSW01013634.1_pt1 | contig 11289 bp, 8 predicted proteins | sample 5358111 | NCBI WGS metagenome assembly VFSW01 (sample SAMN11554181, study PRJNA540505) | mine drainage metagenome | isolation source: sediment from site ElyBrook_90M | place: USA: Ely Copper Mine, Vershire, VT | collected 2017 | reverse complement strand
CCCCCCTGTTCCCTTCCACTTCCCCTCCCTATCCGCATCATCATGCATGTGGTCTTCACTAGCAGCCTCCATCGCCTCCGCCGCCACAGCAGCCGCCACCGTATCCATGTGCGCCGCCACCATAGGCTGCGCGACCGCCACCATATCCGCCACGGCCGCCCCATCCACCACGGCCATATCCGTCACGGCCGCCCCATCCATGTTCACCCCATTCACGACCACCCCATCCATAGCCACCCCATCCACCGCCGCCCCATCCATAGCCATACCAGGGGCCGGCGCCTATGAACAGGCCGTCAGCGAACCAGCTGGGGCCATAGTAGCCATAAGGTGCGCAGGCATAAGGGTAATAGGAGTAGTACCCCCAATCGCAAACCGGCGGAACTCCAACATCGTCTCCAATTCCAACTCCAACCGCAATCTGTGCGTTCGCTGTAGTGGAAAGTGGAAGAGTAAACGCCGCAACCACAAGCACCAACAGTACCAGGCGAAGTTTGTTCATAATTCCTCCTCGTGCCATCCCGGCTTTTCAGCTCAGGTTTCTCTGGGCCTAACCCCTGAGAGCACTTACCGGACCCAACCGGCTTCTATTAACTAGGACAGCAATCCCAGCAATAAGTTGCGGCCTGGTTAAAAGAATCCCACCAACCAAGTCTTTTCGCAAGTATTTCTTCGAATGTAGACGGATTTCAACCGCAAACGTCTCTCTCAACGCACTTTATAGACTGCTGAAAATCAAAGGGCCGGGGGCGACTGCTCGACCGCAGGTGGTAGCCTGAATCATAAAGACTATGTTCGTACAGCACCAACACGTTCACTTCATTGGTATTGGCGGCATCGGTATGAGCGGAATAGCCGAAATCCTCCTCAGCCTGGGCATGCGTGTCTCCGGTTCCGACCAGCGCCGCACCCCCATCACCGACCGCCTCACCACCCTCGGGGCCACTATTTTCGAGGGTCATAGCGCTGAGAACATCGCCGGAGCCACTGTCGTCGTCACCAGCTCTGCCGTCAGCCCCGTCAACCCTGAAGTCCTTGAAGCACGCGCCAGTAAAATACCCGTCATTCAACGCGCTGAAATGCTTGCCGAGCTCATGCGTCTTAAGTACGGCATTGCCATCGCAGGAATGCACGGCAAAACCACGACTACTTCCATGGTCGCTTCAGTCCTCGCCGCTGGAGGTCTCGATCCAACGGTAGTTGTTGGCGGTCGTGTTGACGCACTCGGCTCCAACGCCAAACTTGGCACCACGCAGTACCTCGTCGCCGAAGCCGATGAAAGCGACCGCTCCTTCCTCAAGCTCTCGCCCATCCTCGCCGTCGTTACCAATCTCGATCGCGAGCACATGGATTGCTACCGTGACATGGCCGACGTTGAAACCGCTTACCTCGCCTTCATGGACAAGGTCCCATTCTATGGCGCAGTCACGGCCTGCATCGACAATCCCGCACTCGCATCCATACTTCCGCGCGCCCATCGCCGCATCTTCACATATGGATTGAGTGAAGCCGCCGACTATCGCATCGATATTCTTCCGCGCGAAATATCAACAGACGCATGCAGCCCCGCCTACTCGCAATTTCAAATTACAATCGCTGGCCAACTGGGCAATGTCGTCCTGGGGCCCTTCACGCTCCACGTTCCCGGCCATCACAACGTTCTCAATGCCACAGCGGCCATCGCTATCGCCCATCAACTTGAAGTCGACCCTCAACTCATTCGCATCGGCATCGCCAGCTTCCGAGGCGTCGATCGCCGCTTCCAGTTACGCGGAAAAGTTCACGGCGTCACTGTCGTCGATGATTACGGCCATCACCCCACCGAAATTCGCGCCACCCTCGCCGCGGCCCGCGAGTGCGGATTCAAAAAAATCCATGTCGTCTTTCAGCCTCACCGCTTCACGCGTACCGCCGACCTTCTCGACGAATTCACCACCGCATTTACTGACGCCGATTCGCTTGTCCTTCTGCCTATCTACGCAGCCAGCGAAGCCCCTATCCCCGGCGTGAATTCAGAATTATTAGCCGAGCACATACGCACTGCAGACACTACTATTCAAATTTCTCAAGCCAAAGATTTTTCAAGTGCAGTCGCTCAGATTGTCTCACTTGCCCGTGAAGGCGACCTCATCATGACCTTAGGCGCTGGCTCCGTCAGCCAACTTGGCCCACTGATTCTCGATACATTGGAAGAGCGACAATAGGGAAGTGGCCCAGATGTAACGGGTATGTGCGCCTCAATAGATCCCGCCATAATTTTGCATGGAAATGATCTTTCCGTTTTTCACCAGGATCGAATGACTCACCCCATCCCCCGACCAACTCTTCAAATTAAATCCATGTCCTGGTGGAACCGTCTGCACCCTCACATTCGAAAAAGTCAGCGGTTTGTTAGTGTCCAAAATCTCGGCCTGTTTCAAAGGTTCAATAAAATATGCCGCACCATGCCCCACTACCGTTGCTTCTCCATCGGGTTCCAGTAGAACCGCGCCCGTCTGCTCGACGCCGATACCGCGAACCTTTTCTTGTTTCGCATTCAGCCTCGCCAGAAAAACCAGCAGTCTTCCCATTCGGTCGCGGGTGGCAAAGTGCGTATCCGTAATTACCCCACTCAAAATCGGAATCTTCAAAAATCCCTCTACCAACGTCACGCGTGGATCAAACGGATTCTCCAGCACCCTCTTGCTATCCAAATCCTTGTCCGTTGGCTTGTCCCCTTGCGCTGTATATGCCCACTCGCCCATCACAGCCAGCCCCGCGCTCGTTCCTCCCAACGGCACACCGCGTTCAATCGCCTTATTCAACTCCACCTGTACGGGCGTACCCGACCAATCATTCAAATAATTTGATTGATCCCCACCTGAAATAAAAATCGCGTGCGCCTCTCGAATCCTCTGCGCCACAAACGGATCACCCGCCGCCTCGCGATTCGGAATCACAATTGTCGCCACCGAATTCAAGTGGCAGATCTTCTGAATATACGGGTTATATTCATTTGTTTCTGTTGCCCGCAGCACCAGCAAATCCCCGCCATTCGCGCGCGCGCAAAGCCACTTGAATGCCTCATCCAGATCCTCGCCCCCTCCCATCAGCGCATATCCTGCCACAGGCTTTGCAGTTGCATCCTGCGCATTCCCAACGCGGTAGTACTGGTACGTAGGTTTTGGCTGTGTGGCCAGTTTTGGCTTTGTGGGAGGCTTCGCCTTCTGCCTTTGCCCTTCAATAACCATGCCGGTTGTGCAAAAAGCTCCCGCCACAACCACGATCACAAAAACTCTTCCAACCAGTCTCGTCCGCCACAAAATTCCACTCATCATCTGGGAAGCATAATGCATTTCATCTCGAAATCAGTCACAAAAACTCCAATTCCATCCGGTTAAACCACTCCGCTTCCGTTACCTCGTGGATACCCCCTAAGTCTTTGTTGAAAAAGCTCTTCCATCTGTCGCTAAAATCAAAGCTGGCGAATCTCACGACCTTGCTCAGGCGTGAACAATCAAGGTAATTTCAAAAATCGCAAGCTTCTATGGGAAGAACTGGCTCCCTCACCGGAACTGCGTCAACACGCAGGTCCTGATTCAGGCGCCTACACTTCTATCCCCACCGCAGACGCAACCCCTCTGCGCCCACTGAAACCACGTCTCGGCTTTGCCCGCCGCACCACTGAAAATCTTGAGCCCGCTCAATCGCCTGAGCCTCTTCCTCAATTCGATGACGATGCTGACTTCCGTCCGCGCCGCATCCGTTGGCGTCCGCGTACCACTGCAGGTTGGGCTCTCATCGCTATCGCCGTGCTTCTCATCTTCGGCGCCGTCACTACGGGCGCCATCGTTCTCCGCCGCCAGATCCTTGCCAATAATCGCTTCAATCTCGCCACGGCCAACAATCTCCAGATGACCGGAGCCACTGAAGTCAGCAAGACGGAACTTTTTCCTGTCTTTAAGCAGGACATCGGCCACAACGTCTTCCAGATACCTCTCAGTGCGCGCCGCAAAGAGCTTGAGCAGATCTCCTGGGTGCAGCGTGCAACCGTGATGCGCGTCCTTCCCAATCAACTACGCGTCTCTGTCGTTGAGCGCACACCCGTCGCCTTTGTCCGCTCCACGCCTGAAGACCAGCAGATCGGCCTCGTCGATGCAGACGGCGTCCTGCTCAAGTTGCCCGCATCGCTCGTCTCCCAGCGCCATTACTCATTCCCTGTGGTCACTGGTGTCGACGCTAAGGATTCACTCGCCGAGCGCCACAAACGCATGGTTGTGTACATGCGCCTGATTCGCGAACTCGACTCCGGCAATCGCAAATTCTCTGAGCAGATCTCAGAGATCGACCTGCGCGATCCCAATGATGCGCGCGTTCTGATGCCTGAAGCCGGCGCTGACATTCTCGCCCACTTCGGCTCAGACCATTTCCTGGAGCGCTACCAGACTTACCAGTCACACATCGCCGAGTGGCGTCAGCAGTATCCAAAACTGTCCACCGTCGACCTGCGTTATGAGCAGCAAGTCATCCTGCGCCAGTCGGACGATTCCTCCGCAGCCGCGCCTCATCCTGATCAACTCGCCGCGGCTCAGTCCACGCAACCCACGCAAACTGCCCAGCTTGCGCTAACCACCGAGCCCGCTCAACCTGCCTCAAAGTCGCCTGAGCCGAAGCATGGCCAGAAGTCTGATTCAATGCCCGTGTTGAATGCTTCGGTCACTTCGGCACCGAAAATGCCTGACCACCAAAGTGTTACAAAGAATTCGACGCCATCAAAAAACGATTCGACTAAATCAGAAAAACCCTCGCCAACTTCAGCAAAAGTCTCCATAGCTCCTTCAAATCCGGCACAGAATTTGGCAAAATCTACTCATGATTCCCCAAAAGTAATCGATGCAACGACTTCCAATAGCAGTACAATTCATCCACAGCTTTCAGATGGCCACGTTGTGAAGACGGTTCTGCCAGTTGAGAAAACAACCTCCAGCAAGGGTGCGGTAAAGCCCTCAGACAATAAAGCCCCGTCCAGCACCCGCGACAAAAAGGAGTCCACGAGTAAGACCAAAGCATCTTCAGCCAAGTCGAAGGGCAACAGCAAAACGTCAAAAAAGAATTCCACCAGCAGCAAGCAAAAGAAAGCCGCCGGAAAGACCAAGCCATCCGTAAAAAAAACGTCAGTTCAAACTACGCACTCCGAGCATCCAACAAACCAGCAGTAAGTAGTTGGCTACAAACAGAGAACTGACAACTGAGAACCGAGAAAAAAATGAACCAGCGGCAAGACAACCTGATTGCAGTACTGGACATCGGCAGCGCCTGGACGCGTATGTTGGTGGCCGAGGTGCAAGAGGGTGCTCTGCGCTATCGTGGACATGGAGTGGTTGCTTCCGCCGGAATGCGCAAAGGCCTCATTGCCGATCTCGCCCCCGCTGCCAAAGTTGTCAAAGCCGCTTGTGAATTGACCGAGCGCGCTGCCCGCCTGAACATTGATGAGTGTGTCGTCGGCATCGGTGGCCCGCATATCCGTGGCTTGAACGTAAGTGATGGAATTGACCTCGGCAATCGCATGCGTGAAATTACACGCGACGACGTCAACAATGTACTCAATCGCGCCCGCTCCATCGAGCGTCCGCCGGATCGCGAGTTCATCCATCTTCTCCCCCGCGAATTCATCCTCGACGACCAGCCCGGCATCTTTGACCCCATCGGAATGATCGGCTCGCGCCTCGAAGTGGACCTGCACATCGCCACCTGCTCTGGCTCCGCTCTGCAAAGCACCATCACATGCGCCAATCGCGCTGGCCTTGAAGTCACTGACACAGTTCTTGAATCCATTGCCGCAGCGGAGTCCACATTGACCGCCGATGAGCGTGAGCTCGGCGTCTGCCTCCTCGACATCGGCGCTCACTCAACTGAACTCGCCGTCTTCTTTGAAAGCGCGGTCGTGCACACCAGCTGCATCCCCATTGGCGGCCAGCACTTTACCAATGATCTTGCCCAGGGTTTGCAAATCACCGTTCAGCAGGCTGAAGAACTCAAGTGCCACTACGGCCATTCCGTCGTCACTGCCGTTCCGCAGGACGCCGAAGTTGAAATCTTCAATCCGGATTCGCAGAAACTGCGCCTGCGTCGCATCGCCGAGATTCTCGAACCACGCGCCGAACAACTCTTCCACTTTGTCCGCGAGAGTCTGCGCACAGGAGGCGTCCTTGAAGCCCTCGGCGCAGGTTGCGTCCTGACCGGAGGAGGTTCCATGCTCCCTGGACTGCACGACATCGCAGAAAGTCAGATCCGCGTGCAGTGCCGCACCGGCAATCCAGTCCGGCTTTCCACTAGTCAGACCCCGGCAGCCCTGGCATTGCCTGCCTTTGCCACTGCGGTTGGAATGCTGCTCTATGTGCACCGCACCAGGAGTACTTTTGTTGCTCCTCAAAGAGGGCTGCGTTCAAAGCTCCGCCTGCTCTTTGCCACAAGTTACTAGTCCACGGGCTTGCGCAATCAAATATTGCTTGATTATTGTTGACCCTCTCTGTCAACAATAGAAGGAATCGGGTCGGAGGAAGAATGAATCACGAAGAAGAGTCGGGCGAGGTTCGCATTCAGTATCACGAACAGCCACATCGCGGCGCCAACATCAAGGTCATCGGCATCGGCGGCGGCGGCGGCAATGCTGTCGATCGCATGATCGACACGAACCTGACCGGCGTTGACTTCATCGCTGCCAACACTGACCTGCAAGCGCTCAAGGGTTCGCGCGCACCGGTCAAGATTCAACTTGGCGTGCGGCTCACCGCAGGTCTCGGCGCCGGCGCAAATCCCGACATCGGCCGCCAGGCTGCTCTTGAAGATTCAAGCAAAGTCATTGAAGCCCTTGAAGGCGCTGACATGGTCTTTGTCACCGCCGGCATGGGTGGTGGAACCGGTACCGGAGCAGCTCCCGTCATCGCCGCACTCGCTGCTGAGATGGGCATCCTCACCGTTGCTGTTGTTACACGCCCCTTTGCCTTTGAAGGCAAACGCCGCCAACTTCAGGCCGAGCGTGGCATGGCTGAACTTCTCGAGTGTGTCGACACACTCATCGTCATTCCAAATGAAAAGCTCCTCGTCTTTGCGCGCGACCTCGCCTTCTTTGATTGCTGCCGCGTTGCCGACGATGTTCTCCGCCAGGCCGTGCAGGGAATCTCTGACATCATCACCGTCACTGGTTTCATCAACCGCGATTTTGCTGACGTCAAGACCACCATGGCTGGTATGGGTCACGCCGTCATGGGCACTGCTGCCTGCACCGGTGATGATCGTGCCATTGAAGCAGCTAAAGCCGCCATCACTTCTCCGCTCATTGAAGCCGGTGCCATCGATGGCGCGCGTGGATTGCTCGTCAACATCACAGGCTCCAACAACATGAAAGCATCTGAAGTGCAGGCTGCCATGAGCCTCATTCAGGATTGCGTCCACCCTGAAGCCAACATCCTTTTCGGCGCCGTCAAGGATGAGCGCCTCGGTGACGCAATCAAAATCACCGTCATCGCCACTGGATTCGGCGAAATCGGCGCCAAGCGTCGCGCACGCATTCTCCATGAAGAGTCTGTCTCGGTCGATCCCATCCCCGTCACCTCCGTCCCCATCATGCATCCCGACGGCTGGACAATTCCTGAATCTGTCACCACGCCTCCTCCTCCGCGTTTTATCCATGAAGAACAGTACAATCCACAAATCCCGCAACCAGAAGACCACTCAGAAAATTTCTCGTACATTGCCGCTGCCGCTCCTGTTGACATTCCTCCCACCCATGATGTGCTTATAGATTTCGAGCCCGAGCGCCAACCGGAGCACCATTTCATCCATCCCGTCGCACCGATTCAAGAAGAGCCCGAACTTCACTCAGATCATCAACCACAAAATATTTCCACCTCCGACAATGATGCGCTCTTTGAAATTCAAGACCCATCCGGGCCAATCCCTCAGACACGCTACCCAGTGAATTATGCTCCCATGATTACCGAGGTCCAAGAACCGCAATCTGAACCTCAATCTTTCCCCCAATCTGATTTTCAATCCGAGATGCCGCAGCAACAATTCGTGCAGCCCGAGCCGCTCGACGAAGAGCCATACCATGTTGTCACGCGTCCCCGATTTGCTGAGATGGCTGAAGATCCGGCTCTAGCGCGCCACTTGAATGACTACGTCCCAGGGTCGCGTCCCGTAAGAACATTCGTCCAGGGCAATGATCTCTTTGCCAACCCTACCGAGATTTCCGACGAAGAACTCGACACGCCAGCCTACATTCAACGTCAGCGCCAGAACTAACCTGCATAATCCAAACAAAGGGGTTGGTAACAAAAGTACCTGCTGAGCACGATGTTGCAGCTTAGACAACGCTTTACCTGTATGATCTAACTAACCACCGCAAGAACCGATTCATAGTAAGAATCTAATCGGCTACTACAAGAAATACTCGATTTCTTTTAAGATGGCCAATAGAGTTCTTAAGGCGTTTTGCATTTTTTTTCGAACGTGCACCTAACATGCTGTGAAGGGACCTTACCGAATGAGAATACTGGCAACAATAGCATTGGCTGGAACGTTGACCTTGGCGGCAACTGCCGTTTATGCCGACACGCCTCAGCAAACGACTAAGACCAGTAGCAAGCACGCGGTCCACCACACCAGGGCGCATCATCACACGGCCGCTTCAGCCAAATCGAACTCTGCCACCACGACTCACGCTGCAGCCTCAACACACGTTCGCACCGTCAATTATTCTCATCGCCGCCATCATTACTACGAACGCTTCACCGCCAACTCATTCGCCACATCCGACATCACCGCCTCGGACGTCATCGCCGGTGAAGATCCAGTCGTTCGCCAGGCCGCCATTGAAGCTCTTGGTGATATGAACGGCACCGCAGTAGTCATCAATCCCGCCAACGGCCGCATCCTCGCCATGGTCAATCAGAAGCTCGCCCTCTCACCCGGCGCCGAGCCCTGCTCCACCATCAAACTTTCTGTTGCTCTCGCCGCGCTTGAAGAAGGCATCGTCACCAGCGACACCCCCGTCAAGCTCGCCGGCTTCAAAATGAACATGACCGATGCACTCGCCAAATCCAACAACCTCTACTTTGAGGAACTGGGCCGCGAACTTGGCTTCGATCGTGTCCGTCACTACGCCATGCAATTTGGTCTCGGTGAACTTGCCGGTTACAACATCGCCGGTGAGCAACTCGGCACTTACCCTGACCAGCCCATCGCCGCATCTGAAGGCGGCGTCGCAAAAATGTGCAGCTTCGGCCAGGGCGTCCAAATGACCCCGCTTCAACTCGGAGCTTTCGTCGCAGCTCTTGCCAACGGTGGAACCCTCTACTACCTGCAGCACCCTACGACTCCTGAAGAAGCCGCATCCCTCGAGCCCAAGGTTAAGCGCACACTCGACATCGCCAAATTCGTACCTCAAATGCAGGACGGAATGGCCGGGGCCGTTGAGTATGGCACCGCACGCCACCTCCGCGACAACTTCCAGGAGCTCCCCGTCTTCGGCAAAACCGGAACCTGCTCCAACAGCGGAACCCGCTACGGCTGGTTCGCCTCGTTCTCTGATTCGCCTCAAGGTTCGCTCGTCACGGTCTTTTTCCTCACTGGCGGTCGCGCCACCTTCGGCCCACGCGCAGCCGAGCTCACGGGCCTCTTTTACAAAAGCCTTTGGGAGCACAACTACTTCACCACCACCACAGCCCAGCGCACTCAGCAGCCTGCATCTGAACTCGCCAACGGCACTTCCAATTAGTTTTTAATGGAATGAATTTCAGAAAAGGCCGCTCATCGAGCGGCCTTCCTTCTTTTACACATCTATCCTGAATCCCGGTGCAACGAATTTCACTCATCTCACATCTAACAAACAGTTAGCCAATTTTTCAGCAGAAAGCCAGATACAAAACCATGGAACTCCCCACTCACATACTGCTGCTTTACGGCTATTGGCTCATCTTCGGCTGGGTCCTGGTCACCTTACTTGGCTTGCCCATCCCGGTCACTCCCGTTCTGCTCGCCGCCGGGGCACTCACCAGAGATGGCGACATGAACCCCGGGCTTACCTTTATCGCCGCCCTCACCGCCGCTCTTCTCGCCGACAGTACCTGGTACTGGGTAGGCCGCAAATATGGCAATCACTTCCTTAAAATCCTTTGCAAAATCACTCTAGAGCCCACGAACTGCGTCCGCAAATCGGAAGTCTCCTTCGGCCAGCGCCACGCGTTAGTACTCCTCTACGCCAAATTCATTCCGGGCCTCTCGACCCTCTCCGCTCCCATCGCCGGGCAGCGTCGCATGAGCTACTCGCGCTTTATCCTTTTCGATGGAGCCGGTTCCATTCTCTGGCTCAGCTCACTGCTCCTCGGCGGGCGTCTTTTCGGCGATCTGCTCGCCAAGAACCCGCACATTTTCGATTGGGTCGGGCGGTTCTCCGGTTCGTTGCTGCTCCTCGGCATCCTCATCTTCTTTGCCATCCGGGTCTATCGCCGTGAGCGCCTGCTCAAAGCCCTTGCCGCCGCACGCCTAGAGCCCCTTGAACTCAAGCAAATGCTCGATTCAGGCATTGAAGTTTTCATCGTTGACCTGCGCCATCCCGATGAGCGCATCGAAGACTCCTTCACGCTGCCTGGAGCGCATCTAATTTTGCCGAATCAAATCTCCACAAGCAGCGATCGCATCCCGCGCGACCGTGACGTGATCGTCTTCTGCAGTTGCCCTGGTGAAGCCGCCGCTGCCAAGGTTGCTCTTTCGCTACACCGCCGGGGTGTTGACCGCGTTCGCCCGCTGCGCGGAGGGTACGACGAGTGGAAGCGGCTTGGCTTGCCGCTCGAGGCTGTTTAAGCGGGTGGTTGTCACAGTTTCACAGGGACTGGAATTTTGGTGATTTTTGGGGTTTTTGGTTGGAATAAGTTTAATTTTATCTATGAGTTAGGGTGGGTGTCACAGTTTCACAGTCGATTTTTTGAAAAATAAAATGTGTTTTTGAAGGTTTTTTAAGTTGCAAGTTGTTGAATCATTGGCACTCAAGGCGTTTTTGAGGGTGCTGATGTTAACTATCTGGTTAGCCATCTTGAAAATCAGTTGTCAGTTCTCAGTTGGCATAGAGATTTCCTTTTCAAATCTATTGTGACTCAATTGGGGGTAATTATCTGCAACCACCTGCGTTGGGGCTGGCGGCCTTCGGCGGGGAGAACAGGTGGTATTGGTTTCCCACCCATCGCTAGAAAGAATGTTCAGTTTCATGACATCCTTTACACATTGTTCCGGGATATCCTTTACACTTTC
>VFSW01013633.1_pt1 | contig 11290 bp, 10 predicted proteins | sample 5358111 | NCBI WGS metagenome assembly VFSW01 (sample SAMN11554181, study PRJNA540505) | mine drainage metagenome | isolation source: sediment from site ElyBrook_90M | place: USA: Ely Copper Mine, Vershire, VT | collected 2017 | reverse complement strand
TTTTATAAACCACTCGCGGTTCCCCCTCCCCCTCTATATATAATAGTTCGCCTCCCCCCCTCCTGGGTGTGCGCGTGCGTCCCCACGCTCACACCCTGGAGTGGGGAATCCACGCCTGTTTGGTTAGGATTGCATTACAATTGGCCTTGCTTACCTGTATGCCGTATGAATAGATTATTGGGACTCGATTTCAAACAAAAAGACGACCGCAACGCTTTATACCTGGTACTTGAGATGGGCTGGGCTTCGATTCTGGCCAGCGCGGCTATGTTTAACTCTGCTTTTGCCGTGCGCCTGGGAGCCACCAATACCCAGGTGGGATTGCTGACCTCAATCCCGGCTTTGATGGCCGTTTTGGTTTCATTTCCTTCCGGCCATTTTCTGCAAACCCGCCGGCATGCCAAGCCGTGGATCCTTTCAGCGCTCACGCTTTACCGGGCAGGCTTCCTGTTGGTGGCCTTGCTGCCCTGGTTTGCGCTTACCCATTGGCCGTTGGGCACGCAGGTAATCCTGGCCCTGGTGGTCTTCACCCTGCCGGCCCATTTTTTTAACGTGGGGTTCATTCCAATGCTGGCCGAGGTTACCCCCGAAGGGCGCCGGGCGGCGGTTTTCTCCGCTCGTAACATTGTTTATAACGCTTCACTGACCGTGACAGTTTTTCTTTTCGGCCAGTGGCTGAGTTGGGCGCGATTTCCCTTCAATTACCAGGTGATGTACATTTTTGGGTTTCTGACCTCGTTGATGAGTGTGTATTACCTTTTGCGCGTCAAAGTGCCTGACCGGCAGGTCACCCCGCCAAAACCGCGCCAATCACGGTCGTTGGGCGAGCAGTTGCTCCTTGCCCGCCAGGCCATCGCCAGGCACCCGGGAATTTTTCGCATCACCACCAACACCTTTATGCACGGCATGGGCGTGTGGGCGGCTTCTGCCCTGTACGTCCTGTATTTCGTGCGCGTCCTGGGCGCCAGCGATGCCTGGATTGGCTTGCAAGGCATGGTGGCAAGCGCCTGCACTATTCTTGGCTATGCTTTTTGGCGGTCGATTATTGGCCGGGTGGGCGAGTCGAAAGTCCTCCGGCTCACGATTGTCTGCCTGGGACTGTACCCCATGCTGAGCGGATTATTGCCTTCGCTGACCGCCATCCTGTTCGTGTCGGCGTTGAATGCCCTGATCTCCCCGGGGGTCAACCTGGCCCATTTCAATACTTTGCTGAAGGTCACCCCTCCGCAAAGCCGCCCGGCTTACACGGCCATGTATATGTCGTTTGTCAATACGGGCGCCTTCATTTTTCCGCTGGTGGGGGTGTGGGTGGCTGACCGGATTGGCCTGGCGCCCACTCTGATCGCCTGTGGCATTTTTTCTATCCTCGGGTCGACATCCTTTTGGTGGAGGCCGGTGCACGGGTATGCTGCCAGCGCCAACTTGATCCCAGCCGTCCAGGAATACGACAGCCGCAGCGCCCACGCCGCCTCAGATACTTCCAAGCCTGTAGTCGAACCCCGCCCCGATCCCCTCTAACCGGCAACCCTTACCCACTGATTGCCAGATTATTAATCCAGCGGCGTGAGAGCATGCGTGGCAGCCCGATGCTGGCCTTGATCAGCGACTCGATCACCGATAAGAGCGCCACCCATTCCACCGGCAGACCCAGGACGATCCCGCCCAGGTAGCACAGCGGTACCGCTACCCAGATCGCGCCCACGTCCAGGATCCCTGAAAACAGCGTATCCCCGCCGCTGCGTAACACACCCACCACCACCGTTCCATCGATAGTTCGCAGCCATTGGAAAGCCGAAAAGATCATAATGATCCTGAACGCGGCGGCGCGTGTTTCTTGGGGCACCTGGTACATGCTCAATATCCATATCGATCCCAGCGTCATGATGGCTCCAATGATCCACGAGGCGATCACGCCGGTTACCAGCGACCACCGCGCGAAGCGATAGGCGCCTTCGTTGTCTCCCTCGCCGATTTTATTACCTACCAGGATGGCGCAGGCGGTCATCGTTCCAAAACCGACCATTTGCCCGATGTTTGTGATCGCCCGGGCGATATTCATGGCGGCAATCGAATCGGTGCTCATGTGCGCATAGATAGAGCTCAAGACGGTGCTGCCAATCGACCAGAGCAGCTCGTTGAGCACCACCACCGTGGCCACACGCATGTATTTTTTCAGAAAACCCGGCGGGAAATCGATCAACTCACGCAGCGCCGCCGCCGGCGGCAGCTTGCGGCGGTAGGTGATCAGCAGCAGGGTGGCGCATTCCAGGTAGCGCGCCACGCACGCCGCCACCGCCGCGCCTTGCATGCCCATTTGCGGCAGGCCGAATTTCCCCAGGATCAGGCCGTAATTTAAAAGTGTATTGCTGCACAGGAATACGATCCCCACCGCCACCGGCAGCTTGATCTGCCCGGTTGTGCGCAGGACCGAGGCGTAGCTCAGGGTAATGGCCACCGGTACGTAGCTGATGCCAATGATCGACAGGTACTGCCGGCCCGATTCGATCACGGCCGGGTCAGTGGTGTAAAAGCTCAACACCTGCTGCGGGAACACGGTGGCGACCAATGCGATTAAAACACTGAACCCGGCGCCCAGGGTAAGGCTGACCCCCTGGACGCGCCGGACGTTGGTCAGGTCTTTCTGTCCCCAATATTGGGCGGAAAAGATGGCTGCCCCGCTGGTAATCCCGAAGAGCACCAGGGTCAGGATGAAGTAGAGTTGAGTCGCCAACCCAATCGCCGCGATAGGGACTTCGCCCATCTGCCCGATCACCAGGGTATCCACGATGCCCAGCATCGAAATAAACATGTTCTGCAGGGCCACCGGCAGGGCGATTTTCAGGAAAGCATTCAGGAAGGCCTTATTGGGGAACATAGGCATCCATTTTATCTTGATTTAAACGTTTTAGGATGATTCCCTCATCCCTTCCGGAGGTTTCATTGACCTTCGGAAGGGACAATGAAGATCATAGTTTATTTTAATTATTGAGATTTATAATAAATTCAGAATACCAATATTTGTTCCTCAGGAGGGAAAAATGTTATATGGATTATTGTCGAAAATCGACAGGCTGGTTGGAATCAAACGAGCAAAGGCTCACTGTGATATCCCTTGCGGCATCTACGATCCCCACCAGGCCCAGGTGGCTGCCCTGACCGTCATCCGCATGCTCGACCTGATGGCTGATCTGACCACCGCCCAGAAAACCCCCACACTTGATTACCACAACAGCATTTCTCGCCAGATCGCCGTCAAAGAGGAGCACGCTGAACTGGTCAAGCGCGAAGTCCGTGTGATCTGGGGCGATTATTTGAAACAGGAACACATGGATAAGTACCCCGAGCTGCCCGGGTTGGTACACAAGATCATGCAGCTTGGCTCGAAATGCCGCCAGGGGGTCAGTCGCGAAACCGCCATGGAACTGCTGGCCGCCGTAAACCGTTTCGCCGAAATCTTCTGGGAAACCAAGGGCATCGCCACCAAGCGCGTCAAAGCGCCTTACAAACCCGGCGAAGAGATCGTCTACCCCGTTTTGTAATGCTTTATCTGCTCAAGGTCGAGGGCGACAGCCTGGAACCTGCTTTTGTGGAAGGGGATTTTGTGCTCGTGTCCAAAATCCCCTTCTTTTTTCGCCCGCTACGGCCGGGCGATGTGATCGTGTTTAACCACCTGCTTTACCAGACCATGATCAAATACGTCGAGCGGTTTGAACCCGCCGCCGGGGAGGTATTTGTAGTGGGGACTAACCCGGCCAGTATTGACTCGCACACCTTTGGCCCTATCCGCCTGGGGGCGGTGTTGGGAAAGGTTATCTGGCATATCCATAAGAAAAGGGTATAATCAACAACTGCGCCTGGATATTTCCGGGATGAATTCTCGGATTTTGGGTCACGCGCATGACCCAAAATCCGAGAATAATCCACGGTAAATCCTTAGAGGTTAGGAAGGTTCCACCCGTTATGAGCGAAGAAGAGAAAGAAATGACCATCTGGGAACACCTGGGTGAGTTGCGCAATCGCTTGTTTATTGCGCTGATCGCCCTGTTGGTTACCACATTAATTAGTTTCATATTCGCCGACCGATTTATACAAATCCTCGCCATCCCCATGCCTGGGGGGCTGCAAAGCCTTTTAGCCATCGAGGTGACTGAAAACATCAGCGTTTTCATGAAGGTATCCCTGCTTTCAGGCTTCATCCTGGCTTTGCCGTTTATCCTTTACGAGCTGCTGGCTTATGTCATGCCGGGCCTCACGGATAATGAGCGCCGCTGGGTGCTCATTTCGATCCCGCTGGCTTCGGTGTTTTTCCTGGTTGGCGTCGCCTTCTGCTACTTTGTCATGCTGCCGGCGGCCATCCCGTTCTTGACCGGCTTCCTGGGGGTCAAGACCACCCCGCGCCTGTCGAGCTACATCGGCTTTGTTACCAATATGATGTTCTGGATCGGGATCAGCTTTGAGCTGCCGCTGCTGGTGTTCATCCTGGCCAAGCTAAAGATCGTGAATGCAAAAATGCTTCTTAAACAATGGCGCGTGGCAATCGTGGTGATTGCTGTGGTAGCCGCAATTGTTACGCCCACACCTGACCCGGTCAATATGTCGCTGCTAATGGCGCCGCTCTTCGTGCTTTACATGCTCAGCATATTATTTGCGTACCTGGCGCGCCGGGGCGAGAGCAACGACAATGATATGCTCGCAAAACAATAATCCAGGTGTACCTGTGAAATTCGGGAGGCTGCCCCGGCGACCTCCAAAGAACCAGATTCTGTCTCGTGATGCCTCAAAGGCATATGTTACTTTAGGCGAACGTCCCGGCCGGATGTAATGGAGTATAATTACCCAAAATTCCAGTTTTAGTTCAAGGAGAAAAAATGCCGTTCCGAATTGGTGTACCCGAGTTACTGCTCATACTGGTGATCGTGATCCTCTTGTTCGGCGTAGGACGCATCGGCAAAATCGCCGGTGAAATTGGTTCAGGCATCAAAAATTTTCGTGATGGCCTGAAGGGCGATGAAGAGAAAAAAGCCGAAGACACTAAACCAGAAACCAAATAACTCTCCCTTCTATGGAAGCCGATCAGGGGAACGCCGTCGTTCCCTCCTTAGCACGTATCTTATAGATTCGATAATCTATGATCTTTAATATTGGTCCGCTAGAATTTATCCTGATCATGCTGGTCGCCATCATCGTTCTCGGCCCTGAACGGATGGTAAGTGGGGCGCGCACTTTTGGCCGGTGGATTTACAAGCTCGTCCGCTCTCCCACCTGGCGAGCGATTATGAACACGTCTCAAGAAATCCGCGACCTGCCCAACAAAATCGTGCGTGAATCAGGCATCGAAGAAACAATGAAAGAAATGCAGTCAGTCGGCACTGACCTCAACGATGAGATCAGCCAGGCAGTCAAAGATGTAAATGCCGAAGTCAGCAATGTGGCCAGTGCGGTTGGCGCCGAGGTAAACGCAGCAGTCAAGGACGTCAATGCAGAGTTGAAACAGACCGCCCAGCAAGCCAACCAGGCCGCCGCCCAGGTTTCGGCTGAGGCCAACCAGGCCATTCAGCCTGTCGCGGCTGAGATTGAACCAGCGCCGGCTGCGGCCCCTCAAGCCGAGCCAGTCGCCCCCACAGAAGTGGGCGGTTACGATCAGGCGGTTGCCCCGGTCGACCAGCCTGCCATGCTTATGCAAGAAATCAACGTTGCCGAACCGGTTGCTATTTCGAACAATGGGCATTCACAGGTAGCCATCCTGGAAAGCGCTGTCCCCGAGGCTTCCGAAGCTTCCGAGGTTCTTCAGCCTCCCGAGCCGTCTGAGGTTACCGAGGCTCCTAAGGTCCGCAAAGTACGCAAGTCCTCTAAGGTTTCTAAAGCGGCGAAAACGGCAGAAGCTGCCCCGCCCGAAGATACATCTATCCAGCCTCCGGAGTCGCCGGCCGCCCACATCAGAATCGAATAGCGAGTAATCACTTTTTTATATGTAAAAAGCTTAGCTTTTTACATATAAAAAAGTGCATCTTTCTGAAATTCATCCTTTTTCCGCGCCTGAAATCAGCTAAAATAAGACTGACCAGAAAACTCCCTCAAATCAGGGAATCTTACAGTCGCGGAGGCGGATGCTTTATGAATCATCCCCTGAATTTGCTTGCTTACGATTTAGGCGCTGAGAATGGGCGTGCCATCCTCGGGCGGTTTGATGGCAGCCGCCTGGAACTTACCGACATCCATCGTTTTGCCAACCAGCCGGTTTACCTGCCGGACGGGATGCATTGGGACGCATTGCGCTTGCTCACCGAAATCAAGCGCGGCCTGGCGTTGGTGGTGCAAAACTATGGCGCCCCGCCAGACGGCCTGGGAATCGACACCTGGGGAGTCGATTTTGGCCTGCTGGATGCCCAGGGGATATTGATCGGCAACCCCTATCATTATCGTGACAGCCGTACCGATGGGATGCCCGATGAAGCCTTCAAACGCCTGCCGAAGGCGGAGATCTTCAATCAGACCGGCATCCAGTTCATGCAGCTCAACAGTCTTTACCAGCTCCTTTCGATGGTGGTCAGCCGCTCGCCGGCCTTGGATATTGCCCAGACTTTCTTGACCATGCCCGACCTGTTGAATTACTGGCTGACCGGTCGAAAAGCCTGCGAATTCACTATTGCTACTACCACCCAGTGCTACGACCCGCGCCGCCCCGGTTGGGCCACACCCCTGCTCGAAGCGATGAAAATCCCCACCCATATTTTCCCGGAGATCGTCCAACCTGGCGCCGTACTGGCTACGCTTTCACCGGCTGTGGCGGAGGAGCTGAGTATTGCCCGCATCCCGGTCATCCCGCCTGCCAGCCACGATACCGGTTCGGCGGTGGTGGCTGTCCCGGCCAGCGGCAAAGATTTCGTCTGGCTCAGCTCAGGTACCTGGTCGATCATGGGAGTGGAGACCTCTGTTCCGGTGATCAACGAACAGACTCTGGCCTTCAATATGACCAACGAGGGCGGCGCAGAAGGGACGATCCGTTTTTCCAAGAATATAATGGGCCTCTGGCTGGTGCAAGAATGCCGCCGCACCTGGCGCCGCCAGGGTGAAGACCTGTCGTATGATGAGTTGACCCGCCTGGCTGCGGCTGCCCCGCCCTTGCACAGCCTGGTCGACCCGGACGCCCCGGATTTCCTCAAACCCGGCGACATGCCGGCGCGCATCCTGGCTTTTTGCGAGCGCACCCACCAGCCGCCGCCGGTTGGCAAAGGTGAGATGGTGCGCTGCGTGCTCGAGAGCCTGGCGCTTAAATACCGCCACGTACTGGAGTATTTGCAGCAGGTGCTGGGTCGCCAGCTTGGCGTCATCCATATCGTGGGGGGTGGCACGCAAAACCGCCTGCTTTCGCAGTTCACCGCGGATGCCACCGGGCGCCCGGTGATTGCCGGCCCGGTCGAGGCTACCGCAACCGGCAACCTGCTGATGCAGGCCCTGGCCCTCGGCCACATCCGCAGCCTGGCCGAAGGCCGCCAGTTGGTACGCCGCTCGTTCACCCTGGAAACCTTCGATCCATCTCCCGCCCGCTCTGCCTGGGATGAGGCGTATGGGCGGATGTTGGGGTTGATTGTGTAGTTTGAGCCGTAAACGATGAGTCGTCAGTCTTCAGTCGTCAGTTTTCAGTTAAGAAAAAAGACAGGCATTGGTTAAGCTGTCTTAGTTCTTAACTGACGACTGATGACTGACGACTGATGACTCATAGGAATACCTCTAATAATAAGGAGATACCATGACTAAATATTCCCCCTCCTACGAACTTCTTGCTGAATCACTGCTGGCGCAGGGGATCGATATCGAGGCAGTCAAAGCTGCCCTTAAAACTCAGGCGGTAGAGACCCCCAGTTGGGGGTACGCCAACAGCGGCACGCGTTTCAAAGCTTTTGCCTGGCCGGGGGCGGCGGTCACCACCCGCCAGAAGATCGACGACGCCGCTGTGGTGCACAAAATGACCGGCATTGCCCCTTCGGTCGCCATCCACATCCCCTGGGATAAACCCGAAGACGGCGATTATGTGGCCATGCGCGAATATGCCGAAGAGAAAGGCGTACGCATCGGGGCAGTCAACCCGAATGTCTTCCAGGACGACGAATACCGCCTGGGCTCCTTCGGTAACCCCTCCAAAGATGTACAATCCAGGGCGCTGGAGCATATGCTCGAGTGTTGTGACATCATGCTGCGCACCGGCAGCGATCTGCTCAGCCTATGGTTTGCCGACGGCACCAATTACGCCGGGCAAGACAGCCTGCGCGGCCGCAAGCGCCGTTTTGAAGACAACTTGCGCCAGGTGTATGCTCACCTGCCGGAAAATGGGCGCCTGCTGCTCGAATACAAGCTGTTCGAACCGGCTTTTTACTCCACCGATGTACCGGATTGGGGCACCTCGTATGCCTTCTGCCTCAAGCTGGGCGAACGCGCCCAGGTGCTGGTGGACCTGGGACACCATGCCCAGGGCGTCAACATCGAGCAAATCGTGGCCTTTCTGTTGGATGAAGGCCGGTTGGGCGGTTTCCATTTCAACAACCGCAAGTATGCCGACGACGACCTGATGGTCGGCACGGTCAACCCCTTCGAGCTGTTCTTGATCTACTGCGAGCTGACCGCCGCCGCGTTGGGAGAGGCTGAACCCGGCCACACCACTGCCAGGAAGGTGGCCTACATGATCGACCAGTCCCACAACATCGAGGGGAAAATTGCTCCGATGATATTCTCGGTGCTCAACTGCCAGGACGCTTACGCCAAATCTCTGATCGTGCCGCAGGGCCGGCTGGCCGAAGCCCAATTGGCCGGGGACGTTCTGGCGGCTCACCGCATCCTGGTGGAGGCTTTCCGTACCGACGTACGCCCGCTGCTGGCCCAGGTGCGCAGTGAGATGGGCGTGCCCATCGATCCGCTGGTCACCTATTATTCCATCGGTTACGAAGAACAAATCCGCAAAGAACGCGGTGTTGCATCAACCAGTGGGGGGTATCAATAGGAAATCACTTTTTTAGATGTGAAAAGTGTAGCTTTTCACATCTAAAAAAGTGAACCTTCCCAAAGGGAGCAATCATGGAAAAAATAATCAAACCATCCAAAGCGTACCTGTTTTCGAAGATCCTGCGTGAGATCGGCGACACCGGCGAGCAGATGACCGTGCTCGGCGCCGACGAAGGCTCGGCCGGCAATATTTCTGTCTTCGTCCGGGCGGTAGAAGGCGTCGACGAGCACTTCTGGGACCATGGCGTCATCGATCTGCCGGTCGCCTGCCCGGCTTTGCAAGGCGGCTGGGTGGTAGTGACCGGCGCCGGACGGCGCATGCGCGACCTGTCTCAGGACCCTGAGTCGACCCTGGTCATCCTCGAAATCCTGGGCGGGGGACGCCAGGCCACCCTGTATACCGCCTCCAACGTCAAACCGACCAGCGAGCTGAACTCGCACCTGGCCATTCACGACGACCAGGTGGGGCGGCATAATTTGAGCTACAGCGCCATCGTGCACGCCCAGCCGCGCTTTTTGACCTACATCAGCCACCTGCCTGAATATGCCGACACGACCAGTCTCAACCGCCGCCTGCTACGCTGGGAGCCGGAAACGATCATCACCTTTCCGGAAGGGATCGGGATGATCCCTTTCCACGTCCCCGGTTCACCCGAGCAAATGGCCGACACCATGGCCGGGCTGCAAATTTTCCGCGCCGTGGTCTGGCGCAGGCATGGCATCGTCACCCGTTCGGATGAGAGCGTGCGCAAAGCCGGCGACCTGGTAGAATATGCCGAAACCGCCGCCCATTTTGAATACCTCAACCTGCAGCTCGGTCGCCCGACCGAAGGCCTGTCGGACGACGAACTGCACGAGATTTGCAGGATGTATGGGATAAGCCAGAAATACTTTTAGAGCTCCTCTCTCTTCTCTTCCGAAGAACGCTTACTGCACTTTGAAAGACCAGCCCGTTGACCATGGGCTGGGATTGGCGCCTTTAGCCATTATGCGCCAGTAATAAGTCTTGCCTTTGGTCAGGCTGCTGGTGATTGGATAAGCGGTGGTCGTGACCGTTTTGTTCACGATATTCGAGCCAAAGCCCTGGCTGGTCGAGAGCTGCATGGTGTAGCCGCTGGCCTCGTTCACGCTTTTCCATTCCAGGCTGATCGGCGCCGGTACGGCCAGGGTGTTGCCAGGGCTGCTCAGTTCCGGGGCGTTCAGTTGGGTATGGAAATGCCGCACGGCCGACCAGTTGGAGAACTGCTTGTCGGCGTTATAGGCCAGCACGCGCCAGAAGAAAGTGCGGTTGGCCGCCAGGGGTGAAGCGGGGGTGAAAATGGAAGGAGGCGCCGATCCGGGTGGTGTGCCTTCGAGGGAATAGTCGGTGAGGCTGCCCGGTTCGAAGGTGCTGGTAGTCGACACCTGCAGCCAGTATTGGCTGGCCCTCAGCGGGTCGTTCCAGTCCAGGGTAGGCAGGTAACCGGCGAGAATGGTTCCATCGGAAGGCCCCAGCAGGGCAGGCGTTGCGGGCGGGTTGGAAGCGGTAAGGGTGAAGGGGTCCGACCAGTTGGAGGGGTTGATCCCGTTGGCCTTGACGTGCCAGTAAAGAACTGCGCCATATGGCAGGTCTCTGGTGGGAGTATAGGTGGGAGCAGTGAGGGTGGTGTTCACCAGGGGTGAGGAGAATTTGGAGGAGGTGGAAACCTGCAGGGTGTAGGAAGTGGCTCTGGGGACAATATTCCACTTGAAAGTCGGGCGGGCGGAAGCGGGATGGTCATCATTGACCGGCTCGACCAGAACTGGAGAGTCCATGGGGGTGCGCAAGGTGCGCACGGCTGACCAGGCGATGAACTGCCCGGCGGAGTTGTAAGCGCGCACGTGCCAGTAGAAGGTGCGGTCCGGCTCGAGGGGGATAATAAGGGTCTTTTCAGAGCCGGTCAGGCCGTCGCTCACCTGCATGTCCTGCACCAGGCTGGAAAAGGCGGAATCGTTGGCGATTTGCAGGCGGTAGTAGCCGAAGGAGGTGCCAGAAGGCAGGAAAGAGGTAGACCAATCCAGGCGTGGGGAGAGGGAAGTGACCAGGTCCTTATCAGCAGGCGAGGAGAGACTGGGGATGAAGGGCGGATTGGGACTGAAGTAACTGAAAGGATTTGACCAGGCGGAGGGGTTGGCGCCGTTGGCCTTGACGCGCCAGTAGAGGGTCTTGTTGGCGGTCAGGTTGCTATTGGGAGTGTAGGTCAGGGCAGACTGGGTGACATTGACGAGAGTGGAACTGAAAGAAGAGGATGTAGAGACCTGGAGGGAGTAAGAC
>VFSW01013632.1_pt1 | contig 11291 bp, 11 predicted proteins | sample 5358111 | NCBI WGS metagenome assembly VFSW01 (sample SAMN11554181, study PRJNA540505) | mine drainage metagenome | isolation source: sediment from site ElyBrook_90M | place: USA: Ely Copper Mine, Vershire, VT | collected 2017 | reverse complement strand
GGCGCCGTATGTACGAACCGTCCCCACACTCTCCTTCTCGATGGCTTTGCGGGCAAAGCGCTCGGTGATGATGTCATGCATCGTCATCCCGCCCCAGCCATGCACGGCATGGTTCACATCCTCGCGCGCGCCGAGCGAGGTTATGACGATCTGCGGTTTCCATTTTTCGCAAAGCGCCATGTCCTGATCGAGGCGGTTGTTGGTCTTGTGAACGATCTGGTTGACGGCGAAAGGCGCGGAAGGCCGTTCAGGATGGGCCTTGTCATGCGCAGCCAGGGCCTCGGTAATCTGGTGCAACCATTCATCAAGTTGCGAAATCGGCCGGGCGTTGAGCGAGGGAAACGAGCCGACAACGCCCGCCTTGCACTGGGCGATCACCAGATCGGGATTGGAAATGATGAACAACGGCGCGGCAATCACGGGAATGCGCAATTTGGCTTGAAGGTGCGGCGGCAGGGCCATGGGGGTTCCTTGAGCGAGACATGACCCACTATGGGAAATTATCCGACGTTACGCAATTGGCTTGGCCGTCAAGCATTTTAGTGCCCCCTTCGCCGCACAAGGGCGATCTGATTTTTGCCAGGCAGCGCTTGCCCGATCTCCGTCTCTTGACGGGACTTTAGTTATGTATAATATCTATTTTTATAGTGGCCGGAACATGAGTGACCCCCCCGATGACGGCAACGTCTTCACCTCTGGAATTTGAGCGCAGCGGCGCGGTCCTGACCCTGCATCTCAACCGCACCGCCAAGCGCAACGCGCTGAACGATGCGACCATTGCGGCGCTCGACGAAGCCTTTTCAACGCTTGATCCCGGCATCCGGGTGGTCATCCTCAACGGGCGTGGCGAACATTTTTCGGCCGGACTCGACCTCTCTGACCTCTCCGAGCGCAACGCCGTCGAGGGGGTGACGCACTCACGCTCCTGGCACCGTTGCTTTGAGAAAATCCAGTTTGGTGCCGTGCCGGTGGTGGCAGCGCTGAAGGGCGCGGTGATCGGCGGCGGGCTGGAACTGGCCGCAGCAGCGCATATTCGGGTCGCCGAGGAGGGGGCGTTTTACGCGCTTCCGGAGGGCCAGCGCGGCATATTTGTCGGCGGCGGCGGATCAGTGCGGCTGCCGCGCCTCATTGGCGTGGCGCGCATGACCGACATGATGCTGACCGGGCGCACCTATGGTGCTGCGGAAGGCGTTGCGTTGGGCTTTTCGCAATATCTGGTGCCCGAGGGCGGGGCCTTGGCCAAAGCGCAGGAACTTGCAACGCGCATGGCCACCAACGCGCCGCTCACGACATTTGCCGTGATTCAGGCCCTGCCGCGCATCGCCGAGAGCGATCCAGCCGCCGGCCTGATGATGGAAGCGCTGATGGCGGCCATTGCGCAGGACAGCGATGAGGCCAAAGGCCGGATCAGCGATTTCCTTGCCAAGCGTGCGACCAAGGTGGCACTTAAATCATGAAGCAATAATCAAAGAAGGTGTGCCCTGGGGAGGGTCAGGTGGGAAAACAGCAAGTGGCGGCAAGCACGGTTCGCTTCGGCGATCTTTCCGTTGATGTCATCCGGCGCGATGATGGCACCGTGCTGGTGCGCCCGCGCGGACATTTGCCAGGCTTTCCCCCGCGCCTTGGCGACCGGCTGCATCATTGGGCAGAGGCCACGCCCGACGCCGTGTTTCTCGCCGAACGCGATGCTGAAGGCGGCTGGCGCAAGGTCACGTATGTACAGGCGCTTGCCTGCGTGCGCCACATCGCCTCGGCCTTTCTGCGTCTCAAGCTGACGCGTGAGCGCCCGCTTCTGATCCTGTCCGGCAACAGCGTCAATCACGCCTTGATGGGACTGGCGGCCCAATATGTCGGCGTGCCCTTTTGTCCGGTATCGCCGCCCTATTCGCTGGCCTCGCGCGATCATGCCAAACTGAAGTATGCGATCAATCTGCTGACACCCGGCTTGGTCTATGCGGAAGACGGCGCCACCTTCCAGCTCCCCATCACGGCAACCGTGCCCGTAACCACACCTTTGGCGCTGGGAAGCGGCACGGTGCGCCTACGCGAGGCGATAAGCTTCGCACAACTGCTGGCAACCCCGATCTCGCCCGAGATTGATGCCGCCTGCAGCCAGGTCGGCCCTGACACTGTCGCCAAATTTCTGCTGACTTCCGGCTCGACCGGCCTGCCGAAAGTGGTGATCAATACCCAGAAAATGCTCTGCGCCAATCAAGTGATGATCCGCGAGACCATGCGCTTTTTGCAGGACCAGCCGCCTGTCTTGATCGACTGGCTGCCATGGAGCCACACTTTTGGCGGCAATCACAACGTCGGGCTGACCCTGTTCAACGGCGGCGCACTTTACATTGATGATGGCCGCCCGACTCCAGCCGGGATTGCTGCAACTTTGCGCAACCTCAAAGAAATCGCGCCAACGGTTTATTTCAGTGTGCCCAAGGGGTTTGAAATGCTGGTACCCGCTCTGCGCGAGGACCCGGCCCTGCGCAAGAATTTCTTCAAGCGGCTCAGCGCGATTTTCTTTGCGGGAGCATCGCTGCCAGCCCACATATGGCAAGCCTTGCAGGACATATCGGAGGCCGAGACCGGGCGCCGCGTGCCCATCCTCACCGGGTTGGGTGCAACCGAGACCGCGCCATATTCGATGTCGGTGACGCCTCAAACCAGCCGCTCGGGCCATGTCGGCCAGCCGGTGCCGGGCAATGAAATCAAGCTGGTGCCCAATGGCGGCAAGTGGGAAGTGCGGGTCAAGGGTGACAATGTCACCCCCGGCTACTGGCGCCAGCCCGAAGCCACGGCAACTGCCTTCGATCAGGAAGGCTATTACAAATTCGGCGATGCGCTGAAGCCAGTGGACAATGACGATTGGTCAAAAGGCTTTGATTTTGATGGCCGTATTGCCGAAGATTTCAAGCTCGCCTCGGGAACATGGGTGAGCACTGGGCCATTGCGCACCCAGCTCATCGCCGCCTGCGCGCCGCTGCTGCGCGATGTCGTGCTCGCCGGGATTGACCGTGATCATATAGCCGCTTTGCTGCTGCTGGATGAGGACGCCTGCCGCGCCGCATTCCCGGATCTTGTCAGTGGCCATGACCTTGCCGAACTCTGCCGGAGCGAGACATTGCGCCGCCATTTGCGCGAGGGTCTGCGGCGTCATGCGCAGGAATGGCCGAGCTCTTCAATGCGCGTGCCGCTGGCGATCATCATCGATTCGCCGTTGCAAATCGATCTTGGCGAAATCACCGACAAGGGTTCGGTCAATCAACGCGCCGTGCTGCAGCATCGCGAACGGCTGGTCGAGGCGCTCTACGCCACGAACCGCCCGCAGGCGGTGATTTCAATTCATGATATTGATTGACGGGGATGACGACTTTGCAGGCTTTGACGACGCAATGGGATGATGTAGCGCTGCTCGATGGTCAGCGCACGCCTTTCACGGATTTCACCGGCGCACTGTCTGCAGTCTCGCCGATTGATCTTGGCATCAAGGCTGGGCGCGCCGCTTTGGCCAAAGCTGGCATCGCGCCAGAGTCTATCGGCACGGTGATTTGTGGCTCGATGGCACAGGCGAGTTTTGATGCCTATATGCTGCCGCGCCACATCGGACTTTATTGCGGTGTGCCGCTGCCCGTGCCGGCTCATCTTGTGCAGCGAGTTTGTGGCACTGGCATTGAGGTGCTCTCACAAGCCGCTGACGCGATGATCCTGAAGCGGGCCGATGCCGCGCTGTGCGTTGGCACCGAATCCATGAGCCGCAATCCGGTCGCGTCCTATACGTCACGCTCGGGTTTCCGCATGGGCCAGGTCGAGTTCAAGGATTTCCTCTGGGAAGCGCTGCTTGATCCTGCCTGCGGCATTGCCATGGGCGGCACGGCGGAAAACCTCGCCAAAAGCCACCAGATCACCCGCGGGGAGGTCGACGCCTTCGCCGCCCGCTCTTTTGCACGGGCGCTGCAAGCCGAGGCCGACGGGTTTTTCGAAGGCGAACTGGTTGATGTCGCTGACGAAATCTTCACGCGGGAGGGGCTGGCAGATCGCGGCATCAAGTTGCGCAAAGGCGAGCGCGTCAGCCGCGACAGCCACGTGCGGCCCTCGCCCCTGGAGGTTTTGGCGAAAATCCGCCCGGCTTTCGGCGGGGTGCAGACCGGCGGCAATTCCTCCGCCGTGGTCGATGGCGCGGCGGCCATTGTTGTCACCTCCGGCAGCCATGCCCGCGCCGAGGGCAAGACGCCGCTCGCCATGATCCGCGCCTGCGCGGCGGTGGGCGTTGAGCCCGCTTTCATGGGCATCGGCCCGGTGCCGGCCATCCGCGCGCTGCTGGAGCGGGCCGGATTGAAGCTCGACGCCATCGACCGCATTGAAATCAACGAGGCTTTTGGCGCGCAGGTCATGGCCTGTGCCCGCGAACTGGGGCTCGATGAAACAAGACTCAACGTCAATGGCGGGGCGATTGCCATTGGCCACCCTTTGGGCGCAACAGGAATCAGGCTGGCCCTCACCTGCGCGCGCGAATTGCGCCGTCGCGGCCTGCGCTATGGCATTGCCTCAGCCTGTATCGGCGGCGGCCAGGGCATTGCCATGCTGATCGAAAACCCTGGCCACGGCACGCCGCAAGTCAACTGAGGAGCCTTCATGTTCACCCACCGCCGCGATGTGACAATTGAATGGGGCGACTGCGATCCGGCAGGGATCGTGTTCTATCCGCGCTATTTCGCCATTTTCGACGCCTCGACAGCGTTCCTGTTTGCGGCAGCGGGCTTTCCCAAGCACGAGTTGCGGCGACGCTATGAGTTTATCGGCTGGCCGATGGTCGACACCCGCGCGCGCTTTCTGATACCATCGAGCTTTGGCGATGTGATCACCATCGAAAGCCGCGTCACGACATGGAAAACATCAAGCTTTGATCTCGAACACCGTGTTTTCAAGGGCGAAAGCCTGGCGATCGAGGGGTTCGAGACCAGGGTCTGGACGGGGCCGCACCCCGACCATCCCGGACGATTGAAATCGCGGCCCGTGCCCGCCGAAATCATCGCCCGGTTCAAGCAACCATAACAGACCAAACCAGGGAGACAACACCATGAAACATATCAGACTTCTCATGCTGGGCACCGCCGCGGTGGCCGCCCTGTCGGCGAGCGCTGCGGCGCGCGATATCAAGATCGGCTTCAGCCTTTCGACCACCGGGCCGGCCGCCGCGCTTGGCCTGCCCGAGTTGAAATCCATCGCCATCCTGCCCAGGACCATCGCCGGGCAGAAGGTCGACTACATCGTGCTTGACGATGGCGGCGACCCCGCCAAGGCCACCGCCAACGCCCGCAAACTCGTGACCGAAGACAAGGTTGACGTGCTGGTGGGGTCGTCGATCACGCCTTGCGCTATCTCGCTGTCCAATGTCGCAACAGAAGCCGGCGTGCCGGATTTCTCGCAGGCCCCCATGCCGGTATCGCCCGCCCAGGCGAAATGGACCGTTGTCCTGCCGCAGCCGGTGTCGCTGATGGACAAGGGCATTTTGGAAAATATGAAGCTGCATCATGTCAAAACGGTCGGCATGATTGGCTATAATGATGTTTGGGGCGATCTTTGGCTCAATGATTTCAACCATAATGGCGTGCCCATGGGCATGAAGCTGGTCGCCAACGAGCGCTTCGCGCGCGCCGACACGTCAGTCACGGGCCAGGCCTTGCGGGTGATTGGTGCCAAGCCGGATGCTGTGCTGGTGGCAGCCTCTGGCACCGCGGCGGCGCTGCCGCAAACGGCGCTGCGCGATCACGGCTACAAGGGCCTGATCTACCAAACCCATGGCGCGGTCTCGAACGATTTTATCCGGGTCGCGGGCAAAGACGCCGAAGGCGCGATCCTCCCCTCGGGCCCGGTCATGGTCGCCGAACTGGAAGACGATAAATCGCCCACCAAAGCACCGGGCCTTGCCTATCTGAAAGCCTATGAGGGCAAATATGGGCCCAACACCCGCACTCAGTTTGGAGCGCAGATTTGGGATACCTATCTGATTTTGAAAAAGGTGGTGCCGGATGCGCTGAAGGCTGGCAAGCCCGGCACACCGGCGTTTCGTGATGGCATCCGCAAGGCGTTGCTGACCGAGCATAATATAGCTGGCAGCCAGGCGGTGTATAATTATACAGCCACCGACCGCAGCGGCGTCGATGACCGCGCCCGCGTCATGCTGCAAGTGAAGGACGGCAAGTTTACGATCCTCAAATAGTACCCGCGGGCGCGGCGGCGTCGCGTTGACGGCCCTTCGAAGTATCAGCCAGACAGCGCCTGCGCACGCGCACGCGCTGCCTGCACCGCTTTGGTCAGCAAAGGCTGCAAACCGTCCGCCCCCATCAGCACCTCCAGCGCTGCGGCGGTAGTGCCGCCTGGCGAGGTGACATTCACCCGCAATTGTGCAGGCGCGATGTCCTGGCTTTGAAACATCAATTCGCCCGCGCCTTCCACCGTGGCACGCGCCAGTTGCTCGGCAACAGGGCGCTCCAGCCCCAGCGCCACGCCAGCCGCCGCGAGACATTCGGCCAGCAAAAACACATAGGCCGGCCCTGAGCCTGATACCGCCGTCACCGCATCGACCTGAGCTTCATTTTGCAGCGCGACCACCTGCCCCATGGCGCCCAGCAGGGTTTCGGCTAAAGCCCTTTGGGCCTGGTTCACGGCGGGACTGGCATATAATCCCGTGATGCCACGTCCCACCGCCGCTGGCGTGTTCGGCATGGCACGCACAAACGCCCTGGAGGCCGGAAAGCGCGCCCCGACATCAGCTATGGTCTTGCCTGCCAGAATGGAGATCACCAAGGTATCCGGGCCAGCCAGTGCGGCCAATCCTGCCACTTGATCAAGCAGTTGCGGTTTGATGGCAAGCACCAGCACGTCCGGCGCCTTGAGTTTGCCGATTGGCGGATTGAGGCTGATGTTCAGACGTTCGCTCAAAGCCTGGACAGGGGCCGAGGGATGCGGATCCAGCAGTGCCGCGGCGCTGGGGGTCAAACCGGCCTTGAGCCAGCCTTCAAGCAAAGCCAGGCCCATTTTGCCGACGCCCGCCAGAACGATATTGACGGAGCCGAGGGGTGCCGCAGCGCTCATGCGTGGCCTTCGGTTTCGAAGTTCGCGCAATCCAGCGCCTCGCGTGCGCCTTTTCCGGCCCAAACGACAAATTGAAACGCTTGATAATACCGCTCGCAGGCGGCAACCGCATGGGCCACAGCCGCCTCGCACTGGCGCGCGTTGGGGCTTACCCCTCCCGAAAGCATCAGGGTCTGGCGAAACATGATCACCTTGTCTTTGGTCCAGACATCAAAATGCCCCAGCCACAATTGCTCGTTGATCAGGGCCAGCAGCGCCAGCACCTCCCCTTGCTTGTCCTTCGGCACTTTCAGATCAAAAGCGCAAGCCATGTGCAGCGCTTCCAGATCGGGTAGCCAAGTGAAAGCAAGGTGATAGGACGTCCACCCGCCATCAACCGAAAATGACAGTTCATCCTCGTCGGCGCGCTCAAAGCGCCATTCGAGACTATGTGCCAAGCGCTCCACAACATCCACAGGATGCTCAATACGGTGCGCGGAATCCAAAGCAAGCGTCATCCCGACAGGCTCCTGCCAAATCCTAAACCACAATCTAGTCTGCTTACGCCGCAATCTTACGGGGCCGATTCATTCTGGTTAATTTCAAGCCTGAACGAGCGGTTTGCGAATCACCTTCACAATCATAGAGATATGCGGACAGATTCGCGGTGTCCAATGGCTTTTTGTTCAAGAATCAAAATTCATGTGGGAAAAAGCGCCGCAATGACCAATCATGCCCGTCGTTTAGGTGTTTTTGCAATTCTGCCCCTCGGGGTGCGCATGGCCTGTCAGATCAGCAGCGGACAGATATCCGCCACATGCTGCGGCCACCGCCGGGGCACCACCAGAACGGCGTCGCACCGCAGCGCGCAAGCCAGCGCCCAATCCTTGCCACTGAGCCAGCGCCGCGCTGCCAGACGCAAACGGCGTTGTTTGACCGCATCAATCGCAGCAAGGGCAGCATCGGGTGTGGCACGCGCCTTGACCTCGACAAAGGCAATAATGTCACCGCGCCGGGCGATAATATCAACCTCGCCACCCGGCACTTTGTAACGCCGTGCCAAAATCTGCCAGCCCCTGAGCCGCAAAACCAGCGCAGCCATGGTTTCGGCCCGCAGGCCGAGCCGCAGCGCGCGGCGTCGCGCGATCTGGCTCACCCGCGCGATTTGCCAAGTTCGAGCGCCCGCGCATAAACCTGCCGTCGCGGCAGACCCGTCGCGGCGCTCACAATCTCGGAAGCGTCTTTCATCGAATGATGTGCCATCGCCGCCAAAATCGCCTGATCAAGCTTGGCCTGGCTGACCTCCTCCGCCTCGTCCCCAGGGGGGCCAACCACGATGACAATTTCTCCCTTCGGCGTGTCTTCTCCGGCAAATTGCGCGGCGAGCTCCGCCAGTGTGCCCTCGCGCACGGTCTCGTAATGCTTGGTCAATTCTCGCGCCACCGCCGCCGGGCGCGGGCCCAATATGGCGAGCATGTCAACCAGCGCCTCGGCTGTGCGGCGGGGCGATTCGTAAAATACCAGCGTCGCTGGCACCTTGGCGAAAGTGGCCAATTCAGCCCGGCGCGGCCCTGGCTTGGTGGGCAGAAAGCCACAAAAACAAAACCGGTCTGTCGGCAGCCCCACAATGGCCAATGCCGCCAACACCGCCGAAGCGCCCGGCACAGGGACAATGGTGATGCCGACCGTCCGCGCCTCTGCCACAAGCTTGAAGCCGGGATCGGAGATCAACGGCGTCCCGGCGTCAGAAACCAGGGCCAGTTTAGCCCCAGCTTGCAGCCGCGACAGGAGCTTGGGCCGCAACCGCGCGCCATTATGCTCGTGATAGGCCACCAAAGGCGTACGAATACCGAAATGGCGCAGCAACACGGTGGTGGTGCGGGTATCCTCAGCCAGAATGCCATCAACACCACGCAAGGTATCGATCGCCCGAAGGGACATGTCGCGCAAATTGCCGATCGGTGTCGAAACAATATAAAGCCCGGCGGCCAGCACAGGTCGCGACTCGCCAGGGCTCACCGGGGGGTGCGCCGTCGTGGCGTGCATTTCCTCATGATTTTCAAATTCTGTTGGCACCGCAAATGTTCCTGTTTTCTGGCCAAATGTCTCTGTGTTTGACTATGTCACAACCTGAGGCCACCCGGCAGCGAGCTCTGATGGGCCAAGCAAATTTGCATTTTTGACATTAACAGAATTTTCGCCCAAAAATCTCTTTATGATCGTCGGCCATTGGCTCGGAGCTGTTGTTTTTTGGCCACAGGCGATACCGACAAGTTCTTTCGGGAGACACGCTTTGCGTAAATCCAATACAAGTCCCAGATTTCTAAAGACCTTTGCCATGAGCTCCGGAGTGCTGCTCGCTCTGTCATTGGCAGGCTGCAACTCCATGATGCCGTTCTCGTCTCCAGCCCCTTCCTTGCCCAAAACTCCGCCTGCCGTGCCGCTTCAGGAGCAATCGCTGTCAGCCGCGACGCCACCCATGACGCAGATGGGCACCGGGCCTGTGCATATCGGCCTGATTTTACCCTTGACCCAAAATGGCCAGCCGGACGCGGTCGGCGTGTCGCTCCGCAATGCGGCGGAATTGGCCGTCGAGCAAAGCTACAGCAACGTCATCACCGTCGATGTGCTGGACGACAAGGGAACGCCCGACGGTTCGCGTGCCGCCACGCAGACGGCGCTCAACAAGGGTGATGACCTGATCCTCGGCCCCCTGCTGGCCAATGATGTGCGCGCCGCCGCCCAGCTTGCGAGGGCGGCAGGCAAGCCTGAAATAGCTTTCTCGACTGATTCAAGCGTCGCTGGGCCCGGCGTCTATCTTCTGTCGTTTTTAGTCGAAGACGACGTTGACCGGATTGTCGATTACGCCGCGACACGTGGCAAGCGCAGCCTTGCCGCTTTGATCCCCGACAACCAGTATGGCACGATCGCGGCGGCCGCCTTCCAGCAGCGCGCAGCGGCCCGCGGCATCAGGGTTCAGACGCTGGTGCGCTATAATAGCGCAACACTGGCGACGGCTGTGCAAAAAATTGCGGCGATAAAATCGCAAATCAATGGCTTGTTCATTCCCGAGCAGGCGGCGGGCTTGCCCGCAGTTGCCCAACAGCTTGCGGCGGCAGGTCTTACCGGGCCTTCGGTCCAATTGCTTGGTACCGGCGTATGGAATGATTCGCGCGCGTTTGCCCTGCCAGCTCTGCAAGGGGCCTGGTATGCCGCCCCCGACAATACCGGCTTTAACAACTTCGCGCACAATTACCGCGCAAAGTTTGGCACAAGCCCGGTGCGCCTGGCCACCCTCTCCTACGACGCGGTCACACTTGCTGGTGCCCTCGCACGCACCCAGGGCAGCCAGCGCTATTCGGCCTCGATCCTGACCTCACCCTCTGGGTTCAATGGGTCGGATGGGTTATTCCGTTTCCGGAACAATGGCCTTTGCGAGCGCGGGTTGGCCGTCGTGCAAATCTCCGGAGGTGCGGCCCGCCCCATCAGCCCTGCTCCGCAGAGTTTCCCGGCGTCCACGGCCATACGTTGAAGGACACATCCAACGTCAATGCCATAAAAAACGCCCGCCGCACTCTTTGAAAGTGCGGCGGGCGCTTGGGTGAGTTACCCGAGGAGCTTCACGTCAGGCGGCTTTTTGGACAACCACCGACGGAGCGGACGGTCCGATAGCGATTCGGCGCGGCTTGGCCGCTTCCGGCACTTCGCGTACCAGATCAATATTCAGCAGGCCATTGACCAAGCTCGCCCCACTGACTCGTACGTGATCGGCCAGTTCAAACCGGCGCTCAAAGGCACGTGCAGCAATCCCCTGATGGAGCACCTGCACAGGCCCCGCCTCATTTTCCGGCTTCGCCTGCTTGGCACCGCGCACCATAAGGGTGTTCTCGCTGGTTTCGATGGTCAAGTCAGCTTCGCCAAAACCGGCCACAGCAATGGAAATGCGATAGGCATTCTCATCGGTGCGCTCGATATTATAAGGCGGATAGCCCGGCACGCCCGCCTCGACACCCGCAGGCTGGTCAAGAAGGGTGAACAACCGGTCAAAGCCGATGGTGGAACGATAGAGGGGTGACAAATCAAACTGGCGCATTTTCATATCCTCCAAGAAGCGACATGGAACGCCCCGGAACTTCCGGGCGCGTCATACTGCACGTCCATGAGTGGCCCGTGCAGACGAGGATCTGGGGACGCCCTGAAGTTTTTGCAAGGGGTGG
>VFSW01013631.1_pt1 | contig 11293 bp, 7 predicted proteins | sample 5358111 | NCBI WGS metagenome assembly VFSW01 (sample SAMN11554181, study PRJNA540505) | mine drainage metagenome | isolation source: sediment from site ElyBrook_90M | place: USA: Ely Copper Mine, Vershire, VT | collected 2017 | reverse complement strand
GGAGAACTGGCAGGCGCCGGTGGCGGCGCTGCGGTCCGGCCAGGGGCTGGCGCGGTTGACCGCGCTCGCCGTGTCCTTCGCGGTGGGGCAGGGGATTCTCACCGGCATGTCGGTGACCTACCTGACCCAGCTCGGGCTTGGCCTGCGCCGGGCGGGGTTCGCCTATGCCTGCCTGCAGGCCGCCGGCCTTGCCGCGCGCATCCTGATCGGCTGGCTCGCCGACCGCACCGGCCGGGCGGTGGTGGTGCTGAGCGTGCAGGCGGTGTTCGCGGGCACCGCCATCCTTGCCTATGCGGCGCTGCCGGCGCATCCGCCGCTGGTGCTGGCCGCCCTGCTGGCCGGGGCGGCGGGATTTTTCGGGATCAGCTGGAATGGGCTGTTCCTCGCCGAGCTGGCGCGCCGCGCGCCGACACGGGTGGCGGAGGCGACCAGCGGCGGCACGCTGTTCGTGTTCCTTGCCTATGTCGCCTCGCCGATCGTCTTCGCCGCCGCGGTGCCGCGTTTCGGCTGGCGGCTGCCGCTCGCGGTGGTGGGCGGGCAGCTGCTGGTCTCCGCGCTGATCCAGCTGCGCGCCGCCCGCCGGCTTTGACGGCGGCGCCCGGAGGGGCGAGAGTGCCGGCTCGGGGAGGATCATCCATGGAATTTCGTACTCTGGGGCATTCGGGCCTGCGGGTCTCGACCATCGGTCTCGGCTGCAACAATTTCGGCGGCCGCATCGACCTGGAGGCGACGCGCCGCGTGGCCCATGCGGCGATCGATCACGGCATCACGCTGTTCGACACCGCTGATGTCTCTTGCGAGCGTTGCGGGTCCGAGACATGCCTGGGCCAGGTGCTGGGCGAGAAACGCAACAAGATCGTGCTGGCCACCAAGTTCGGCATGGCGATGGCAGATGGCGGCGAGCACGAGGGGGCCTCGCGACGGTGGATGATGCGCGCCGTGGAGGACAGCCTGCGCCGTCTCAAGACCGACTGGATCGACCTCTACCAGGTCCATCGCCCGGATGCGGCGACCCCGATCGAGGAGACTCTGCGCGGGCTGGAGGACCTGATCCGCCAGGGCAAGATCCGCTATGCGGGCATCTCCAATTTCGCCTCCTGGCAGGTGGCGGATGCGTGCTGGACCGCCAGGCAGTGCAACCTCGCCGGCATCATCTCCTGCCAGGACGAATATTCGCTGCTGGTACGCGACGCCGAGCGCGAGCTGATGCCGGCGATGCGCGCGCACGGGCTGGGGCTGCTGCCCTATTTTCCGCTGGCGAGCGGGCTGCTCACCGGCAAATACCGGCGCAACAACCCGATGCCGGCGGAGGCGCGGCTGACCAAGACGCAGCGCCTCGCCGACCGCTACCTCACCGAGCGCAACTGGCAGCGCAGCGAGAAGCTGATCGACTTCGCCGAATCGCACGGCCATACCGCGCTCGAACTCGCCTTCTCCTGGCTGCTCGCGCATGCGCCGGTCGCCAGCGTGATCGCCGGTGCCACCCGCCCCGAGCAGATCGTGCAGAACGTCGCGGCGGGCAGCTGGCGGCTGTCGGCGGACGATCTGGCGGCGATCGACGCCCTTCTCGCCGGGGAGTGACGCCATGGCCGCGCCGCCGGGTGCGCGTGGTTTCATCGAGGCTTCACACTGCCGGGCGCGGGTTCGGCTAAGGAGCGCGCGATGAAACCAGACGCCCAGCGGGCGCGCGGCCCCGCCGTGCGGCTTGATGCCCTTTCGAAATCATTCGGCACGACCCCGGTGCTCGATGCGCTCAGCCTCGATCTGCCGGGCGGTGGCTTCACCGTGCTGCTCGGTGGGTCGGGCTGCGGCAAGACCACCTGCCTGCGGCTGATCGCCGGGCTGGAGGTGCCGAGTGCCGGGCGCATCGCGATCGGCGGGCGGGATGTGACCGCGCTGCCGCCGGCGGCGCGCGGCGTGGCCATGGTCTTCCAGTCCTATGCGCTGTTTCCGCATTTGTCGGCGGGGGAGAACATCCTGTTCGGCCTGCGCGCGCGCGGTGTTGCGCGGGCGGAACGGGACCGGCGCCTTGCGCGGGCGGCCGATCTGCTCGGGCTTGCCGCGCTGCTGGAACGCAAGCCCTCCCAGTTGTCGGGCGGCCAGCAGCAGCGCGTGGCGCTGGGCCGCGCGATCGTCGCCGAGGCGCCGGTCTGCCTGATGGACGAACCGCTCTCCAACCTCGATGCGCAGTTGCGCGCCGAGATGCGGCGGGAGCTGGTTTCGTTGCAGCGCCGGCTCGGCCTGACCATGGTGTGCGTGACGCATGACCAGGCCGAGGCGATGAGCATGGCCGACCAGGTGGTGGTGATGCGCGCCGGGGGGGTGGAACAGGCCGGGCCGCCGGCGGAGATCTACGACCGCCCGGCCACCAGCTTTGTCGCCGGATTCATCGGCGCTCCGCCGATGAATCTGCTGCCGCTGGAACCAGGTGGCGGCGGGATGGTCATTGTTGGCACCACCGGGCCGGTGCTGGCGCCCCCCGGCACGCGCGCGCTGCTCGCCGGCGTTCGCCCCGAGGCGCTGGCGCTGGCCTGGCCGGGAGCGGCGCTGATGCTGACCCTTGTGATCGAACACCGGGAATATCTTGGTGGCGATACGGTTTTCACCGGGCGCCTGGATGGCACGCCTTTCGTGCTCCAGGCCCGGCTGCCCGGCGCGGTCGCCGCCGCCCCGGGGGAGAGCCTGCGCCTCGCCCTGCCGCGTGAGGCGATTCATCGGTTCGATGCCGCAACCGGGCGGCGCGTCGAGGACGTTCCGGTTCACGCCTGACCAGATTCATTCCAGGGAGAGACCATCATGTCCGCCATCACCCGTCGTGCCACGCTGCTCGGGGCCGCGAGCCTCGCGCCGCTGGCAGCCCCCGCGATCGTCCGTGCGGCCAATGCCCCGATCGAGATCCCGTTCTTCTTCCCGATCGCGGTCTCCGGCCCGATCACCAAGATCATCGATGGCTACGCCGCCGATTTTGCGAAGGTTCATCCCGATATCCGCATCAAGCCGGTCTATGCCGGCAGCTACGATGATACCATCGCCAAGGCGATCACCGCTTTCCGCGCCGGCCATGCTCCGCCGCTCGCCATGCTCGGTGCGATCCAGGTCTATACGCTGATCGATCTCGGCGCGATCGTCCCGTTCGATGACATCGTCACCACCGCCGCGGACCGCGCCTGGCTTGGCAGCTTCTTCCCCGCCTTCCTCGCCAACGGCAACGTGCAGGGCCATACCTGGAGCATTCCGTTCCAGCGCTCGACGGCGGTGCTCTACTGGAACAAGGCCGCCTTCAAGGAGGTCGGGCTCGACCCCGAGCATCCGCCCGCGACCTGGGCCGAGCAGACCGCGTTCGCCCACAAGCTGACCAAGAAATCCGGCAGCACCACGTCGCGCTGGGGCATCCAGATCCCGGCCTCGGGCGGCACCTACTGGCTCTATCAGGGGCTGGCGGCCGAGGCCGGCCAGGAACTGATGAGCAAGACCGGCGACCAGACCTATTTCTCCTCGCCCGGCGCGGTTGCCGGCCTGCAATACTGGGTCGATCTGGCCAAGCAGGGCGTGCATGCGCCCGGCGTGGTCGATTGGGGCGTGACACCGAACGATTTCCTCGCCGGCCGCACGGCGATGATGTGGACCACCACCGGCAACCTGACCTTCGTGCGCGACCGGGCGAAGTTCCCCTTCGGCGTGGCCATGCTGCCGTCCGACAAGAAGCGCGGTTCGCCCACCGGGGGGGCGAATTTCCACATCTTCAAGACGGCGACGAAGGCCGAACGGGAAGCCTCGCTGCTGTTCGTCAAATGGGTCTCCAGCCCGGAGCGTTCGGCGCAATGGAGCATCGCCACCGGCTATGTGGCCACCCGCCCGGATGCCTGGGCCACGGCGACGATGAAGAAATACACGGCCGGCTTTCCGCAGGCGGCGGTGGCACGTGACCAGCTGCCCTTCGCGGTGCCGGAACTGTCCACCCACGACAACCAGCAGGTGACGCTGCCGCTGGACAGCGCCTTGCAGGCCGCGTTGACCGGCCACAAGACGCCGAAGGCGGCTCTTGCCGAGGCGCAGGCCAACGCGGAACGGCTGCTCAAGCCCTACCGTCACGGCTGATGGCGGCGCGATCGTCCTATACGATACGGGAGGCGGTGCAGGGCTGGCTGATGGTCCTGCCCGCCGTCCTGCTGCTCGGCGCTTTCACCCACTGGCCGGCGGTGGAGACGCTGTGGGCTTCGGTGCACACCCGCGCGGTGCCGGGACACCCTTCGCGTCTCGCGCCGCTGGCCAACGTGCATGCCATGGTGGCGGACCCGGTCTTCTGGCAGGCGCTGCATAACAACGCGATCTATGCCGGTGTGCTGATCCCCGCCACCATGGGGCTTGCGCTGCTGATGGCGCTGGCGGTCAACCGGCGCATGCCGGGGCGGGCATTGCTGCGGCTGGCCTATTTCACGCCGACCGTGCTGCCGATGATCGCGGTCGCCAATATCTGGCTGTTCTTCTATACTCCCGGCTACGGGCTGATCGACCGTCTGCTCGCGCCGTTCGGCATGGGATCCTTCAACTGGCTTGGTAACGCATCGACATCGCTGGGCGCGGTGACGGCGATCGCGGTGTGGAAGCAGGCCGGCTTCTACATGATCTTCTACCTCGCCGCCCTGCAATCCCTGCCGGCCGATCTCGCCGAGGCGGCGGCGCTGGAGGGGGCGGGGCGGGTGCATTATTTCCGCCGTGTGGTCTGGCCGCTGCTGATGCCGACCACTCTGTTCATCTTCGTCAACGCCACCATCGACGCCTTCCGCCTGATCGACCAGATCGTGGTGCTGACACGTGGCGGGCCGGACAACACCACCACCCTGCTGCTGTATTACGTGTATCAGGTGGGGTTCCAGTATTTCGACAATCATTATGCCTCCGCATTGACGATGGTGCTGATCGCGCTGCTCGGCCTGCTTGCGGCACTCCAGTTCGGGGTGCTCGGGCGGCGGGTGCATTACCGATGAGGCTGCCGCGGCTGGAGGTTGCGGGGGCCTGGCTGCTCGGCGCGCTGTGGATCCTGCCGCTCGCCTGGGCGGTCTGGAGCGCGATCCATTCCGCCACCGTCTCGCCGGGCTTCGACCTCACCGCGCCGCTCACGCTGCACAACTTCGTCACCGCCTGGGGCATGGCGCCGTTCGGCCGCTACATGGCGAATACCGTGATCCTGGTCTCCATGGTGCTGGCCGCCCAGCTGGTGCTGTGCACACCCGCGGCCTTCGCGTTTGCGCGCATGCGCTTCCCGGGGCGGGATGTGCTGTTCGCGCTGGTGCTGCTGCAATTGATGATCGCGCCGGACGTGCTGATGGTGGAGAATTACCGCACCATCGGCCGGCTTGGGCTGGTGGACAGCCTGCTTGGCATCGCGCTGCCCTATCTGGGGTCGGCCTTCGGCATTTTCCTGCTGCGCCAGGCTTTCCGCACCGTGCCGCAGGACCTCGACGACGCCGCAAGGCTGGAGGGGCTGTCGCTGTTCGGGCGCATCTGGCGCGTTTATGTGCCGCTGGCGCGGCCGGTCTATATTGCCTACGGGCTGGTGCTGGTCAGCTTCCACTGGAACAATTTCCTGTGGCCGCTGGTGATCACGAACTCCGTCGGCACGCGGCCGATCACGGTGGGGCTGGCGATGTTCTCCACCACCGACCAGGGCACCGACTGGGCGATCATCACCGCCGCGACGCTGATGAGTTCCGCGCCTTTGGTGATCGCCTTCCTGTTGTTCCAGCGGCAGTTCGTGCAGAGCTTCATGCGCGCCCGCGCGACGGATTAGACTTGCCCGCGGCGGCGGCGGATGCCATGTCCGCCCGGTACCGCCGCGCGGCCCTCAGGAGAGCGACATGCCCGATACCGCAACCGCGCCCAACACCGCGCCCGGCCTGTTCGGGTCGGGGCTGTTCGATCGTGCGCTGCGGCGCATCACCTCGGCCTGGCGGGACATGGCCTCCGCGGTGGTGGGCGAAGCCGATGAGAGCATCGAGGCGCAGATGCGCGCCTGCCTGGCCGGGCGCGGCGGGGAGGTTTCGGCGCGCAACCGGGCGGCCAAGCTCGCCGAGGCGTATCTGGAGCTGGACGAGGCCGGGCGGCTTGGCTTCCTGCGCACCCTGGCCGGCTTCGAACTGGACGCGGCGGCGGTGGAGCAGGGGTTTGCCGCCTGGATGGCGGCGGCGGACAGTGCCGCGCGCCCGCGCGTGGCGGCGGCCCTGCGCGCCAGCCTGGAGGCGCCGCGCCGGCGGCTGCTGACGCAATTCGCCTCGATCCCGGACGGCATCAAGTTCCTGGTCGATCTGCGCGCCTTCGTGCTCGGCCCGGCGCGGGCGGACCCGGCGCTGGCCGCGCTGGAGGCGGATTTGAAATCCCTTCTCGCGAACTGGTTCGATCTCGGCTTCCTCGAATTGCGCCGGATCGACTGGGACAGTCCGGCGGCGCTGCTGGAGAAACTGGTCGGCTACGAGGCGGTGCATGAAATCCGCGGCTGGCGCGACCTCAAGAACCGGCTCGATTCGGACCGCCGCTGCTACGCCTTCTTCCACCCGCGCATGCCCGGCGAACCGCTGATCTTCGTCGAGGTGGCGCTGGTGCAGGGTCTGGCCGACAGCGTGCAGCGCCTGCTCGACCAGAAGGCGCCGGTGCTCGATCCGCGCGTGGCCGATACCGCGATCTTCTATTCCATAAGCAACTGCCAGCGCGGGCTGGATGGCATCAGTTTCGGCAGTTTCCTCATCAAGCGCGTGGTCGATGTGCTGTCGGCCGAGTTCCGTAATCTCAAGCAATTCGCCACCCTCTCGCCGATCCCCGGTTTTCGCGCCTGGCTGGCCGATCGGCCCGCCGAGCCGGCACTGCTGAGCGCGGAGGAGGATGTCGCCCTGCGTGCGATCGCCCCGGTCGATAGCGGGGGGGATGATAGCGGCCGCGCGGCGCTGGCGACCCTGCTTGCCCGCCGCTCCCTGCCGCGTGACATGGAAGCGCATCGCCCGCTCGCCGCGGTACTGGAACGGCTTTGCGCGCGCTACCTGCTGGAGGCCGGGCGGGGGGGGCGCGCGGCCGATCCGGTGGCGCATTTCCACCTGACCAACGGTGCGCGGATCGAACGCATCAACCCGCTTGCCGACATCTCGGAGAAGGGGCTGCGTGAGAGTGCGGGGATGATGGTGAATTATCTTTACGATCCCGCCCGCATCGAGCGCCAGCACGAGGAGTATGTCGGCGAAGGCCGGCGCGGCGCCTCGGCCGCCGTGCGCAAGCTGCTGCGCGGCTGAGGGCATGATGGACCTCCCCGCCCTCGCCGCCCCCGCGGTCGATGCCGAGCGCCTGGCCGCGCTGGGGGCGATCGAGCGCAAGCTGCTCTGGCTGTCCTCGTGGATGATCCACCAGGCCAACCATATCCGCCCCAACCGCGACGGGCTGAAGGTGGGCGGCCACCAGGCTTCCTGCGCCTCGGTCGTCTCGATCATGACGGCGCTCTATTTCGACGTGCTGCACCCGGCCGACCGGGTCGCGGTGAAGCCCCATGCCGGGCCGGTGTTCCATGCCATCAACTACCTGCTCGGCCGGCAGACCCGCGACAAGATGGAGGGTCTGCGGGCCTTCGGTGGCGCGCAATCCTATCCGTCGCGCAGCAAGGATGGCGGCGAGGTGGATTTTTCCACCGGCTCGGTCGGGCTGGGGGTGGCGATCACCACCTTCGCCTCGCTGATGGCCGATTACGTTCATCTGCACGGTCTGGTGCCGGAGGGGACACAGCGCGGGCGCTACGTGGCGATCGCCGGCGATGCCGAACTCGACGAGGGCAATATCTACGAGGCTCTGCTGGAGGGCTGGAAGCATGATGTCCGCAATCTGTGGTGGGTGATCGACTACAACCGCCAGAGCCTCGATTCGGTGGTGCCGGACCGGCTATTCGGCCGCATCGAGGGCCTGTTCCGCGACATGGGCTGGAACGTGGTGACCATGAAATATGGGCGCCGCCTGCAGGCGGCCTTCGATCGCCCCGGCGGCGAGGGGCTGCGCGCCTGGATCGATGATTGCCCGAACAGCCTGTACTCCGCGCTCACCTTCCAGGGCGGGGCCGCCTGGCGTGCCGCGGTGCTGGCCGATCTCGGGCGCTCGCGCGGTGTGCGCGCCATCATCGACACGCTGTCGGATGAGGCGCTGGCGGCGCTGATGACCAATCTTGCCGGTCACGATCTTGGCTATCTGATCGACAATTTCCGCGCCGCCACCGCCTCCGACCAGCCGACCTGCTTCATCGCCTACACCGTGAAGGGGATGGGCCTGCCCTTCGCCGGCCACAAGGACAACCATGCCGGGCTGATGACCAAGGAGCAGATGGAGGCGTTCCGCGCCGTCATGGGCATCCGGCCGGGCCATGAATGGGACCGCACCGAGGGGCTGCCCCTTGATGAGGCGGCGCTGGACCGGCTGCTTGCCACCATCCCCTTTGCCACCCCGCTCACCCCGGGCGGCCGCGCCCTGACGGCGCCGATCGTGCCGGTGCCGGCGGCGCTGCCGGCGCCGCGCTCGGCTGGGCGCAAGCTCTCCACCCAGTCGGTGTTCGGCGACATGCTGGCCGAGATCGGCCGCGGCCAGGGCGAACTCGCCCCGCTCGCCGCGCATATCGTGACCACCAGCCCGGATGTGACGGTCTCCACCAGCCTCGGCCCGTGGGTGAACCGTCGCGGCGTGTTCGACCGCCACACCCGCAACGATGTCTTCCGCGACGCCAAGCTCGCCTCCGCCCAGCGCTGGGGCATGACGCCGGAGGGCCAGCATGTGGAACTGGGCATCGCCGAGCAGAACCTGTTCCTGCTGCTGGGTGCGGCCGGCCTGTCGCACGCGCTGAACGGCGCGCGGCTGCTGCCGGTGGGCACGGTGTACGATCCTTTCGTCAATCGCGGCCTCGATGCCCTGATCTATGCCTGTTACCAGGATGCCCGCTTCCTGCTGGTCTCCACGCCCTCGGGCCTGACGCTGGCGCCCGAAGGCGGCCAGCACCAGAGCGTCAACACGCCGCTGATCGGCATCAGCACCGACCGGCTGGCGAGTTTCGAGCCGGCCCATGCCGACGAGCTGGCGATCCTGCTGCGCCACGCCTTCGACTGGATGCAGCGCCCGGACGGCTCGGCGGTGTGGCTGCGTCTGTCCACCCGCCAGATCGCCCAGCCCGCGCGCAGCCTGGATGCCGAGGCGGTGATCGCCGGCGGCCACTGGGCGGTGCCACCCGCGCCCGGTGCGCGCATCGCGCTGGCCTACCAGGGGCCGGTGGCCCCGGAGGCCGAGGCCGCCTTCGCCGAGCTCGTCGCCGAGGTGCCGGGGGCGGGGCTGCTCGCCATCACCTCGCCGGACCGGCTGCATGCCGGCTGGCTCGCCGCCGCCCGCGCCCGGCGAGACGGGCGGGATGCGCAAAGCCATGTGGAGCGCCTGCTGGCCCCGCTTGCGTCGGGTGCCGCCCTGGTGACGGTGCTGGACGGCCACCCCGCCAGCCATGCCTGGCTCGGCGCGGTGCGCGGAAGCCGCGTGGTGCCGCTGGGGCCGGACCGTTTCGGCCAGAGCGGTGACCTCCCCGACCTCTACCGGGCCTATGGCCTCGACACGGAGGCGATCCTGGACGCCTGCGCGCAAGCCTTGCTTGGCTGATCGCCCGCCGGCCGATCGATCGCGCCGGCATCGAACCAGCCGGAGCCATCCCGGATGGTGCGGTGCAATGACGATGGATGTCATTGACAGATACGGGTGCGAAGCGAGACTGTCGACCAAGGCTGAGAATGTCCGCATCGCAGGCGGCCCTGCCTGGTCGCGTCGACCCTCTCTGCCGCCGAATCGTGCACGAAAGGCGCATCGATGACCGTCTATACCTGGACCCTTGCCGACGGCACTTCCAGCGACTGGACCACCGCCGCCGACTGGAGCCTCAACGCGGTTCCGGGCGGCTCGGCGAGCGATGTCGCGCTCATCGCCGGCAATTACGACACGATCGCCCTCAACGGCGCGTTGCTCTCCACTCTGCTCGGCACCATCGATGTCACCGGCACCGGCGATATGCTGGTCTTCACCGGTGTGACGCTCAGCAGCGATACCGTGATGCTTGGCGTCAACGACGCGCTCATCCTCACCGACGCACCGCTGCTGACCAGCACCGTTTCCCTCGGCACCGGTGCCACGCTCGATCTCGTCTCCTCCAATTTCACCGCGAACGTCGATCCCGGTATCACCAGCAACGCGCATTCGAACATCATCCAGACCGGCACCGCCGCCGTCATCGTGGTTTCCGGCAGCGTGTTGTCGGATGCGCAGATCCTTGCCACCCAGGCCGGTGGCGTGATGTTCATCAACGTCGCCGCCTCCGGCTCCGCCCCCGGCCTGCTGGCCGATCTGAACGGCCTGATCGATTTCGGTCAGGCGATAACCATCAGCGCAGACAGCAACCCCAAGACCCGCTATGTTAATGACGGGTTCTACATCATCGGCGGCGTTGGCGCCGCCGCCTCGCTGTCGATGCAGGCGCTCAATGGCCCCGGTGCGGGGGATTACGCGCTGATCGGCGGCACCAACAGCGCCACGCTCGATCTCGGCGCCAATACCGGCGGCGGGCAGTCGGTCGATTTCGCCGATGGCCATGGCCTGCTGAGGATCGAGGCGACCAAGACCCTCTCCGCCCTCACCGGTTCGCCGACCGTGCTGGCGACGACGTTCGCCCGCATCCGCGGCTTCCAGATCGGGGACACGATCGATCTCGCCAATCTCGGCACCACCGGTCTCACCTGGGCCTATGGCGCAGCCAACATGCTCGCCGGCGGCCCGGGCGGGGATGGCGTGCTGGAGATTTCCCAGAACGGCACGCTGATCGGCGCGCTGCGCATCGCCGGCCCCTTCGTCGCCGGCACCGGCACCATCGGCGGCGCCAACAGCACCAATTTCGCCTTCGCTTCGGACGGCGCGGGCGGCACGCAGATCACCGTGCAGTCCCAGGGCAGCGTGAGTGGCGTGCCGGCGGTGATGACCGCCGCCTCGCTGAACGCCGCGCTGAACTGGGGCAACACCGCCATCTGGTCGGGCGGAACCCTGCCCGGCGACAATCAGACCGCCATGATCTCGCTGAACGCGCAGGAGGTCGTGGATTTCCTGCACGGGCAGCAGGACAAATATATCCTCGCCGTCACCACGTCGGCGAGCGCGGGTGATCTGCTCATCACCGATCCGCTGCTGACGCTGGATGTCTCGGCCGCCCTCTCGATTTTCTTTTTTTTTTTTGATGGGTCGACCTGCATGATCTACA
>VFSW01013630.1_pt1 | contig 11293 bp, 11 predicted proteins | sample 5358111 | NCBI WGS metagenome assembly VFSW01 (sample SAMN11554181, study PRJNA540505) | mine drainage metagenome | isolation source: sediment from site ElyBrook_90M | place: USA: Ely Copper Mine, Vershire, VT | collected 2017 | reverse complement strand
CCTGCTCTTTGACAATTTTCTTCGCTTAAAAACGAAGAAAGCGCGCAGGTGGATCGGGCCAATGTTTACGAAAATTCATGATTGATTTGCGCGCTCCATATTTCCCGATGGTGAATCGGGACAGCGAAGGAATCGATAAGACGGTTGTTTACGAGCGTCTGAGTTGATTCCTTCGCGAATTTCTTTCCACTTCGGTGGAAAGGCGGAAGAGACGATTGGAGGAATGTTTACGAAACCAAATTTTGTCTCTCTCGCGGTTTGCGGTGACGAACTTAGGAGTGGAAAACCGTTCTAATCAGTAGTTGCCGCAAGTCCACGCGCCGCGTCGTCTCAATAACGACGCGGCGATTTTTTATTAGCTAGCGGAGCGAGCACAGAGAAAGTGTCTTCACTTTCTCTGTCGAGCGAGCGACGCGTATATAGTCCAATACTGCGGGGCTCTGCCCCGCGTAAGAGCGAGGCTTTGCGAGCCCCACTATTACCTCGGGGCTTGCCCCGAGGGACTATATTTTTGTGGACTATGGATTTTACGACAGAGTTGTCATTTGGGCCGTAAAAAAGCCGCCTGTGTGTGGGCGGCTGAAAGAACCTCAGGAATTCAGTATTTAGTACAAACCGGTACTGCCGTGAGCCTTAGCGTGACGCAGGCCTGTAGTCCGACGAATAGCGCCATTGGTCACGATACGGGCCCGCAGGAGGGGAGTCACGAGTTGGCAGAGGCGCATGCCTTGGCGGAGCACGAACGGTTCCGGTCCGTGGTTGACAAGCTCCGCCCATATCTCGCCGTGAAAATTCGGGTCGATGGGGACCGAATCGTTGGCGATCTCAAGCCGGCTATGCGCGCGTACGGGGTCGCGGACGGTAAGGCTTCGTGCTTGCACGTACGCCGAGAAGCCGGCGGGAATATCGACGGCAATGCCGAGACCGAGCGGTAGCGACTCGTTTCGAGGGAGCCGATAGGCGAAGACTCCTGCTTCGACCTCGATGATATTCTCGGGGTTGAAGCTCTCGCGGGTCTCTGGAGCCGCGCACGCAAGGGTATTGAAATCCCAAAGCGACGTCCGCCGACGCGGTAGGAGCTCGTCGGCAAAGTCGGTACCGCAGACATTCCGGACAAAAAGGTCGAGACCGGCATCAGTGGCATGACCTCGGCGCGGTGCGGTACCCCCCGGAAGGACGAATATCGTGCACCGCGGGAAAAGAAGGGAGATGAGGGATGCCCGCAAGGATTCAAAGTTCATGGGAATTCCTTTCTGCGCCAAGCGTAGCACTTGAAACGAGATAAGGCAAAGTCGCGCCCACCGGCTTTAGGCCGCGCGTTCTGGCCCTTTCCTTACTCAGACTCAGCACCTTGGATTTCCCGTTCCGGGGACAAAAAAGGACTGCCAGAATGGCAGTCCTTATCCGTATTCGCCTGTGGGCAGCTATCCCTTTTTAGTGTTGTGGCTGCCGCCCACTCGTCCGATCCTAGCCATATGCCGCCGGTTACGGCTTACCGCGATGCCACCCATCCGGGCAATATCGCGTTGTTGGTCGGGATCCATGGCGGCAAACCCGCGAGGACGGTTATATCGGTTTCGGCGGCGTGGCGTTCTGGTTAGACTCATGTATACCTTTCCGAAGGCAACCACTTCGCCACCATGGCGTGTAGTGCCGTTCTGGCTACTGTATTAGCGCATCGAAAGTTAATTGTCAAGAGGTCTTAGATATTGCATCTATATCGCCGCGAGCGTATAACAAAGGCATGAGGAAGATACTCGAACCGGCATTTTTCGACCGCGATGCCGTCGCGGTGGGTCGGGATATCCTGGGAAAATATGTCGTTCGTATCCTTGACGGCAGGGAGGTGGCTCTTCCCATCACCGAGGTGGAGATTTACGACGGTTTCGAAGACCGCGCGTCGCACGTTTTTCGAGGTAAGACCGAGCGCAATCTCATAATGTTCGGTGATGCCGGATATATCTACGTATATTTCGTGTACGGCATGCATTGGATGCTTAATATCGTGATCGGCAGGAAGGATTACCCGGCGGCTTTCTTGATCCGAGGGGCGGGGGACCTCACCGGGCCGGGAAGACTTACGAAGGCGCTTTGTATCGACAAATCCTTGAACGGAAAACTGGCGTCGCCGGCGGCAGGACTGTGGTTCGAAGACAGGAATTTTAATTTCGGCAAAGGCAAGGGCCGTTGGAGAATCAAGAGGGCGCCGCGGGTCGGCGTCGCGTATGCGGGAGCCGAGTGGGCCTCGAAATTGTACCGATTCACGCTGGTTCGGCCGCCTCCTCGCTCGCGAAAAAAATAGGACCCGCGCGTTCACAACGCGCGGGTCCTTCGTGTCCGTCAGTGGTGGGATGGCCAGAGCCGCATGACCGGGTGCTCCCGATACATCGGACGGTTTATTTTCGTATGGTTCCTCATGACCGGGGGAACGCCTCCTGCGTCTCGATTACCGAAAGGGTGAGGACTGCGATACGACCGCCCTCGCGGCTTTTTTCCAGAGGCCAACGACTGCGTGGACGAACTGTTCATAGTTTTTTGAAATACCCCAAATTTCCTCCTAATTGGTATTCCAATACCGTCATTAAGCGTACCCCGAAACGGAGTCCGCGTGCAAGGGGTGTTTTGGCACCGCCCTTATTTATCGAACTTACGTTCCCACGCGCGCAAATAGTCTAGTTTTGGTTCCGACGCGGACTTTTCCGTTCCCATGTGTGGCGGTCCTTTTTTGGCGGTCTTTTTCTCGGGAGTTGCGGGCAATGACGCCGACGGTTCCGGATATTTTTCCGGATGTTCCACCGCATCCCGCGTCAGGCGCGCCGCTTTTTCGTAGTTCATCATGCGTTGAATAATGATTCGACGACATTTTTCACCTCCGTGCCGTCGGCATTGCCTTTGAGTTCTTTCATGACGGCGCCGGTAAGCTGGCCGGCTTTCGCTTTGTCGGTAATATTGAGCTTCTTTTTCACCGCCACGGCGGCCTTTCGTATTTCCTCTCGCGTTGCCCGTTTCGGCAGGTATGATTCAAGGATGTGAAGTTCCGCCTGCTCGGCCGCCACAAGTTCGGCGCGACCACCTTTCTCGAACTGCTCAATCGAGTCGAGATGTTGTTTGACCGCCCGCCGGATGACCGCGAGTGCCTCGTCATCCGATAGTTCAGCGGTCGGTTTTCGGCCTTTGGCCACGAGTTCGTTGGTGAATGCCGCCACGAGGCCGCGTACCACCGTCAATTTGACCGTATCTTTCGCCCGCATTGCGTCGGGAATTTCCGCTTTAATTTTTTCTTGAAGGGTCATGCGCCGTACTTTAGTTTCTAATCATTTTCAATATTGTATACAAAAAAGCCGTTCCGTACAAACGGAACGGCGTGGGGACGAGTGTTTTGTTTACTCCAGTTCTATGGTTGCGGGCGGTTTTGACGTGCCGTTGTAGCAGACGCTTCCGATCTGCGGGTGGCGGACCAGCGCGGTCTCTATCTGTCGCCAGACCTTTCCCGCGAAGTAGAACCCCGTCGCGGTCATGAAGTCGCGGGTAACCATCGGCCGCACGATCGCGGCGCGGAGGTACGCCCCCTTATCGCCGCGTACGCCCGTCATCTTGAGCGGCACAAGGCCGACGACCAATTGGGATATCTTTTCGTAGTCGCCGGCGTCCTTTACCACGTTGGTGGTAACGTGGTCGAGCCATCGAACCAGGGCTATGTTTTCCCTGGTCGGCCATTCGAGTACGCGTACGAACAGTCCCGGTCCGGGAAACGGCTGGCGGTTCACGATGCCTTCCGGCAGGTTCATGCTTCTGGCGAGCTCCCGCACCTCGTATTTAAAAAGGTGCTGGAGCGGGTCGTGCCGGCGGCAGCCCTTGATCTCCCAGCCCACGTTGTGGTGGTCCTTGATGATACCGGATTCGATCCGGTCTGGTGCCAGCGTGCCTTGCACGAAGTGGCGAGCTCCCACCCGGGCGATGAACTTCTCGAATTCGGTGACGTAGCCGTGGGTGAACACGCCGCGTTTGTGTTTCGGGTCATACGGCGGCGCCGTCTTCTTGACCCGTCCGAATATCTCGTCGAAGAAGTAGTCCTCGACGGAGACGATGTGCAGGTTCGCATTCACCGCCTCGGCGTTTCGCTGGATCTCCGGCAATTCGTTGTGTCGGAGCTGGCCGGCGTTGATGCAGACAGATTTGAACCTGTCTCCGAAGATGGGCGTGAGCGCCGCCGTGATCGTCGACGAATCGAGGCCGCCGCTGAAGCCGCAGGCGATAATCTCGCCTTCGCCGACCGCCTCGCGCATCGCATCCTGGATCTCGCCAAGGAGGTTCGTCGGCCGCCAGTCCATTTCGCAATGGGCGATGTTGCGGACGAAGTTCGTGAGTATCTGAGCGCCGTATGGCGTGTGGTCTGTTTCCGGGTGGAACTGGACGCCGAAGATCCGGCGCGCGCGGTTTTCCACGGCCTCGATTTGCGTTCCGCCCCATGAGGTGGCGATGGCCTTGAAACCCGGCGGGAGGGTCGTTACGTGGTCGCCGTGGCTCGACAGCGCCGTGATGTTGCGCGGGACATCCGCGAACAGCGGCGAATCGCCGAGGGCGATCGTGATTTCCGGCCCGAATTCCGCTTCGTCTTTGGCCGCGGCGACTGTGCCGCCCGCTTCATGCACCACGACCTGCATGCCGAAACAGATTCCCAGTATCGGCACGTGGAGGTCGACGAGGGCCCGTTCGAGCGTCGGCGCGTCCTCTTCATAGACGCTCGCAAAGCCGCCGGAGAGGATGATGCATTTGGGCCGACGGAGGTTGACCCAGCCGGCAACTTTTTGCCAGGGGATGAGAGCGGCTCGGTAGCCTGATTCGCGAAGGAGCCGGACGATGATTTCGGCGTATTGACCGCCGTAATGGCTGACAAGGATCTCTGGTTCTTTCATAGGTATCTCTTTCGTCGTGCTTCTGCACAGATTTTCTGCCGGAAGCGTAGCACTTGTGCCGGTAAAAGGAAAGCCGCGCGGCCCTGTGATATACTTCTCGCATGAACAGCGGCGCGCTCATTTTTCTCGGCTTCCTCGGGGTCGCACTTTTGGCCGTGAACGGCATTATCCTGTGGCGGCTTTTCGGCAAGAAAGTTCAAGAGGCGCCCGCTGATGACACCGGCTTGAAGTTGCTTTTTCAGCAGATGAACGAGCTGACCCGCACCGTCGACCAGAAGATAGGGGAGAGCAATAAGGAAATGAACAGCGCCGTGCGCGCCCAGTTCGGCGAGTCGCAGAAGCTCGTCGATAAATTTCTCCGCGAAGTCACCAATATGGCGGAAAAAGTGACCCGGGTGGAGGAGACCGGGAAACAAATGGTTTCGTTCGCCGATCAGCTTAAAAGCCTCCAAGATATTCTTAAAAACCCCAAACAGCGGGGGATTCTCGGCGAATACTATCTCGAGACGCTCCTCAAGAACGTCTTGCCGACCGGCAGTTATCAAATGCAGTATGCTTTCAGCGACGGCACCATCGTCGACGCGGTCGTCTTCGTCAAAGACAAGGTCATCCCCATCGATTCCAAGTTCAGTCTTGAAAATTACAACCGGCTGGTCGAAGAGAAGGATCCGCTCGAACATGAAAAGCTCGAGCGCAGTTTCAAGGCCGATCTCAAGAACCGCATTGACGAGACGTCGAAATATGTGAAGCCGTCCGAACGGACGATGGACTTCGCCTTCATGTTCATTCCTCACGAAGCCATTTACTACGACCTTCTCGTCGCGCAAGTCGGGGCGGTGAAAGTGAATACGCGCGACCTTATCGAATATGCGTTCAAAGAGCGCCACGTCATCATCGTGTCGCCGACCTCGTTCCTTGCCTACCTCCAAACCGTCCTCCAGGGCCTTAAGGCTCTGCAGATCGAGGAGTCGGCCAAAGAAATAAAAAAACGCGTGGAGGATTTGGGCAAGCACCTGGCGGCCTATGAGCAATATATGGCTTCGCTCGGTAACTCGCTCGGTACCACGGTGAACCATTACAATCGCGCCCACAAAGAGCTGGGCAAAGTCGATAAAGATGTGCTGAAGATAGCGGGTACATCACCGGGAGTCGAGCCTCTCGTGATCGAGAAACCGGAAGCGGAGAATGAATGAATCATGACGGGCATTTGCAAAAAGCGAACCATTGTGCTATAAATACGCCGGTACATGGTATATCCTCTCGCTGCGATGCCTTTCCGGACGGATTTATTCCTTTTGCCGTCGGCGAGTATTCGCATGCGTTGGCCCGGTTTCCCTTCATTGTGATGGGGGAACCGGGTCTTTTCATGCCAGCGGGTGAGAAGACCGGCCACCCTTGCCTTTTTTGCCGGTTTATGTAAAATAGCGACGACTATGGAATTTGCAGTGATACAAACCGGCGGCAAGCAATACAAGGTCTCCGTAGGAGATTCCGTAAAGATAGAAAAGCTTGCCGGGAACTACAAACAGGGTGATACGGTCACCTTTGACAAAGTGCTGCTTGTTGATAATGGCCATGATACGACCATTGGTACCCCCTATATATCGGGTGCGAAAGTCGAAGCGGAGTTGCAAGAGATAGGACGGGCCCCGAAGATACTCGTCGTCAAGTACAAGCAAAAAAGCCGTTATTACAAGCGGAATGGCCACCGCCAGCCGTTTTTTAAAGTAAAGATCACCGCGCTCAAATAAAGGTGAGGTTCTGGAGCGTATCCTGAGACAGACCGTAAGGTTCAACCTCCCCCGTTGCGAAAGTGTGGTCGTGGAAAGATTGTGGGGGAGGTTGAACCTTACGGGGTTTTAACTATATTTTGTCGAATACCAAAGTAGTGGTACAGTGGCGATTGGTCTGGATAAGATATCCAGAGACGTACACCGAAAAAAAGCGAAAGGAAAAGCAATGGCCTCAAGTATAAATGTTGCGCCGCACGGCGAGTTGTGGGAGGCGGCGCTCGGCAAGCTCGAACGCGCGGCCACCGTAGGCGAATTTCGGGAAGCTGCAAGAGAATTTCTTGCGCAGTATCCCGAACACGCGCACGTGGTCTCCCGCTACGTCAGGAAGATTATCGACGCACCCGGCGGACCGCGATTGGTCCAGATAGTCCAACAACTGGAACGAATATGGCCGCGTGTGGCGCCCAGTAACCGACCGCAGCTCTTGAGCCGCGCGTTCAGGAGTTCGAACCCGACCACCACCATGCCGATAGCGCCTCCCAAGGGGTGCGAGACGCGGCGCGTGGTCCATCTCTAGACCGCCCACGACCCATCCCGCGATGCGCGTTTTGCGCAGCGCGGGATTTTTTATCCCGGTTTTATCCGCGATTCTTGAGTGCGTTCTTTATCGTTTCCTCGTCAGAGTATTCGAGCTCGGTTCCGGTAGAGAGCCCGCGGCCGAGCACGGATATCTTGATGCCATTTTTGGGGGCAATATCCGCAAGCGTATCGCGGATATAGTCGGCGGTATTTTCGCCTTCAGGATTCGCATTCATGGCAAGAATGATTTCCGAAAGAGGGGTGGCTGCTTTGGCCGACATTTCTATCAGACGTTTGAGTTCCTTCACCCGGACATGCTTTTCGGGTTCTTTGTCCAAGATCGGCACTGAACCGCCAAGGACGAAATAGTATCCGTCGTAGGTGTGGCTCTTTTCGATATTTTCAAAATCGACGTCGCGGCTCACCACAAGGAGGAGCGCGCCATTCCTGTGTTCGTCGCGGCAGGTAGGGCATCGGGTGCTTGCGCCCGCGTCCTTGGGAAAGAAACGGAAGCAGCGGTCGCACCGCCGGATTTCTTTTTTTAGTTCGCCGAGGAGCGCGGTGAGATTCTCAATGTAACTTCCGTTTCTGGTCAACAAGAAATAGACGAACCGCTTTGCCTGGCGGGGGCCGATACCGGGGAATTGGCTGAATATTTCGGTCAGTTTGTCGAGGGCGCCCATGGTGATTCGGGGCTAGAAGGCGCCGGGCGCCGCCGGTCGTGGGCCGCCTGAAAAGTCAGAGAAGTCACCGCCTTTGTCGATCGAAAGGAAGGTCGCCTTATTGTCATCAAAATATAATTCGACCTTGCCGGTCGGTCCATTGCGGTGCTTTTCGATCAAGATCTCGGCGATATTCGGCTTGTCGGAGTCCTCGCGATATTTGTCCTCGCGGTGGATGAACATGACCACGTCGGCGTCTTGCTCGATGGAACCGGAATCTCGAAGGTCGGAGAGGCGAGGTTTGCCGCCGCGCTGTTCGACGGCGCGCGACAATTGGGAAAGCGCGAGCACCGGTATATCGAGTTCGCGGGCCAAGGTTTTTAGGGATCGCGACAGTTCGGTGACTTGCTGGACCATCGAATCGGACGCTTTCGTGTTCGTCGGTATCATGAGCTGCAAATAATCGACGATGAGGAGCTGGAGCCCTTTTTCCGCTTTCAGGCGGCGCGCCACTGAGCGCATTTTAAGGATATTGTTGCCGGGCTGATCGTCGATGAAGATAGGCGCTTTTGAAAGCTTATCGAGTGAGTCGCGGATCTGGTTGAAATCTTCTTCGACGGTGAGCTTGCCGGTACGCAATTTCCACGCGTCGACGCGCGCTTCGGCAGCGAGCATCCTATCGACAAGCTGTTGAGCGCTCATTTCGAGAGAGAAGATGCCGACCGCGTTGCCGTGCTTGACCGCGGTCTGGCGCGCGATATCGAGCGCAAGCGCGGTCTTGCCCATGGAGGGCCGTGCCGCGAGGATGACCAGGTCGGATTTCTGCAGGCCGGAAAGCTTATTGTCGATCTCTCGAAAGCCGGTCGCCACGCCTCGGAGGCTCGCATCCGATTTGTGCAAATGTTCGAGCCGCTCCCAGGCTTCGCCGAGGACCTCTTTCATTTCGACGAATTTGTGGGTATACGAAGTATTGGTCACGTCGTACATTTTTTTCTCGGCGCGGTCCAAAAGTTCGGCGACATCGGTGGCTTCGTCGTAACCGAGGCTGTTGATATGTTCGGCGGCGTCAATGAGCTTACGCATGATGAATTTTTTCTGGACGATCTCGGCATAGTGTTTGGCGTTGCCGGCCGACGGCACGCTGCTCACCAGCTCGGTGAGGTAGACGTTCCCGCCCGCCGCTTCGATCTCGTTCTTTTCTTTGAGCCGAGACGAGACCGACAGGAGGTCGATCGGGCTGGTCTTCGAGAACAGTTCGAGGATGGTCTTGAAAATGAGCCGGTGGCGTTCCGAAAAGAGCGCGGCGGGCGTCACCAGGTCGATTATCTCGTACATCATTTCCGGCTTGAGCAGAATGGAGCCAAGCAATGCCTGCTCCGCTTCCATGTTCTGCGGCGGTATCTTTGTGTAGGGGGAGGTGATGGGGGAATCTGCCATAGGACGATTGTACCATGGCGGCATCGCTACGGGGCAACCTCGTCTCGGGAAAAGTTGTGGAGGAAGAGGGGAGAAGTCAAAATTCGCCTGCATCATTGCTCGCATATTCTCCCGAAAATATAGTCCCTCGGGCAGAGCCCCAAGGTAATGGAGGAGCTCGCAAAGCCTCGCCCTGATTCCGTGGCAGAGCTACGGAGTGTTAGACTAGAGCAGCGTCGCTCGCTCGGAAACGAAAATGAAGACATTTTCCTTTCCTCGCTCCGTTAGCGAATCAAAATGCTTTTTTGTCCGCTCCTTACGATATAAGAAAAAGCGGCCCGAAAGATATCGAGCCGCTCTCTGATGCAAGGCCGGTGTGGAATCAGCCGTTATTTTAGCCCGAGGGTTCGCAGATTCGCCGTTTCCGGCCTACGCCATATCGGGTATCAGCATCGGCGTTTACCATAGCATGACTAGTTCCGTATCGTCAAGTGCCGGTCGCATTCTCAATTTAAAGGCAAGACCAAGCTATCGTACCAATTTCCCTTCGCTCTTCTTGAATACGGAGATTTCCGGACCGGCGGGCGTGTCTTTGATGGCATAGCCCTTTTCCTCGAGCTCTTTTCGGATTATGTCGGCGCGGGCGAAATTTTTTTCGGCGCGGGCTTTCTCGCGCTCCGCCACGCTTTCTTTGACCGAGGGAAGCCATTTATCTGCCGGAATGACGACCGTGCGCATATCTTTGGCCGTTTGGTCGAGGTCGGTGAGCCGAAGACCGAAGACCTTGTCAAATTCGAGGAGCGTCGCCCGCTTATTTTCCTTTGACACCCCGCTGTCCTTTATAAGTTCCCAGAGGAGCGCCAGGGCTTTGGGGGTATCCAAGTCATCGTTCACGAAGGAAGTGAATTTCTGGATATATCCGGCGTCAGGTGTGCCGGGTTTGAGCGAGAGTCCATCGACGATATAGTTTCGAAGCTTCTCGACGGCGGTCTGGGCGCCGACCACAGCTTCCCAGGTGAAGTTGACCGGCGTCTTGTAATGGGCGCCGAGGAGCCAGTAGCGATAGGCGAGCGGAGAAATACCGCGGCCGGCAAGGTTTTGGAGGGTGATGGTGTTGCCGAGCGATTTTGATATCTTCCTGCCCTCGATAGTGATGAAAGCGTTATGGAGCCAGTAATGCACGAAGGGGCGGCCGGTCGCCGCTTCGCTCTGGGCGATCTCATTGTTGTGATGGACGGGTATGTGATCGACGCCGCCGGTGTGGATATCGAACGTCTTACCGAGATATTTCACGGACATGGCCGAGCATTCGATATGCCAGCCGGGAAAGCCCTTGCCCCACGGACTTTCCCATTCCTGTTGGCGCTTTTCTTCCGGTTTGGAGAATTTCCACAACGCGAAGTCGGTCGGGTTCTTTTTCTCGGCGTTTATCTCGACCCGTGCGCCTTCCTTGAGATTTTTTATGTCGATGCCGCCAAGCTTTCCGTAATCTTGGAAACGCGGCGTATCGAAATAGATGCCGTCAGAGGTCTTGTACGTATAGCCCTTTTCCTCGAGCGTTTTCACGAACGCGATCTGCTCGTGAATGTGGTCGGTCGCGCGAGGGAAAATTATATGGGCCACGGGGATATTGAGCCGGCGCAAGTCCTCGAAAAATTCCTTCGTATACTCATCGGTGATCTCTTTCGCGGTCTTTTGCTCTTCGGCCGCCTTCTTTTCGATCTTGTCTTCGCCGGCGTCGGCATCATCGGTCAGGTGGCCGACGTCGGTGATGTTTATAACCTGTTTAACCTTATAGCCGTTCCATTCAAGGACTTTGCGGAGCGTATCGGCAAAGACATAGGAGCGCAGGTTGCCGATAGTGGGCGCCGAATAGACCGTCGGGCCGCAGTTGTACATGCCCGCATGGCCCGGCCGAAGCGGTGTGAACAGCTCTTTTTATCCGGACCGCGTGTTCAGAAAGTAAAGCGGCGCGGCGCCCGGGCGC
>VFSW01013629.1_pt1 | contig 11294 bp, 12 predicted proteins | sample 5358111 | NCBI WGS metagenome assembly VFSW01 (sample SAMN11554181, study PRJNA540505) | mine drainage metagenome | isolation source: sediment from site ElyBrook_90M | place: USA: Ely Copper Mine, Vershire, VT | collected 2017 | reverse complement strand
TTCTTCCTCTCGCCGGTGATCAAGTATCTCGATGAGGGGTTGCAGGTGCGGTGAGCCGGCGCATGTTGATTTACAATCAGCAATGAGAATCCTCTCGCCAAGATACTGAATGATTGATGCCGGTGCGGGTACCCTGGTGTTGCGAATCCAATGGGAACTCAGGTAGTCGTCATGGCCTGTTACCTTGGAATAGATCTGCTTTCCAGCCATTTCGGGGCCGTAGAGACTGATGAAAATGATCGGCGCTCCAGCATAAGCGATCTCGGCCACTAGGCAATGGTGCGTGCCGGGGAATGCGTCCGGCAGTGTCACGCCGTTCACCTGAACATTGCTGTCATTCACGTTCAGGAAGCAGCCAAAATAGGTCCACTGGGAGTCGCCCTGCTGGATCGGGCACGGCGCTGTGTGCCCTGTAGCGGAAAGACCTCATAGGCATCGCGGTCGGTTTACCACTCGACAGAACTGCATCAGCAAGCCCCTGTCAGCGCGCGCACCACCTGCTGAACGGTTTCTGCCGAGGAGAGCCCCGCGTACCGTTCCGCCACCGCGCGGCTCGCTTTTTGGTAACCGGGTTCCGCCAGGATCCGCTCAAGCGTATCTGCGATAGTCCGTTCGTCCCTGGCCTTGCCGACCACGAAACCGGCCCCCGCCTCTTGCATTCGCAGGGCGCCAAGGTATTGCTCGGCATTCATGGGCAATGCCATTTGCGGGATACCTGCCATGATGAATTGGCTCAACGTGCCGCTGCCGCCGTAGGAAATACCAAGATCGCATTCCTTGAGCAACGGTTCGACGTCGATAGGCGCACTATGGATAGCGAAATTGGCGCTCGCGTGCTGTGCCACCCACGCTCGCGGGGGATCGGGGACAACCAGGATGGCCGACTGGGCCTGCCGTGCGAGCACCCGGGCTGTCGCGTGGAATCCCGGCACGTCCGGACGCAGATAGGCGAGAATGCGCCTGCCCTCCTGCCGTGGCCATTCCACAGTGGGACCGCCGATCTGCGCGTAGAGAGGGCCAAGATAGGTTTCACCGGCGCGAACGCCGTAGTGGTCGAGTTCCGCAATCGTCAGGAGGGCTTTGGCCGCGCTCTCGAACAGTTCGTGCACGGCATTGAGCGGCGGCTGGCGGTGGATGCGGCATACGGCATTGATGTTCGCCAAGGCAAGACGATCGGATCCTGACAGACGCTTCGCAGAAATCGGCTCCCACACGCGAAAGCTGGGGTAGGGGAATTGTTTGGGAGGGATTTCGAATCCGCTCCCGAATGTCACGCGTGGCAACCCCGCGATCCGCGCGGCCAAAAGCGCGCCAGGGGCATGGTCGAGAAGAATGGAATCGGGTTGGATGCTCTCGAACACGCCGAGCCATGCGTGAATGTGAATCTTCAGCAGCGCGGGATCGTGAAACCCTTCGGCCAGCAGGATCTCGCTATAGTTCGCGGGCGGCAAATTCAGCCGCGGTTTGGCGGGGATGGTCGGGGCCTGGATGAAGCGATAGCCGTGCGGACCCAGCAGCCTGGTCGCGATGGTGGTATCGCAGACGGCGAACGTGGGGTTGTGGCCCTGTGCGTGTAACGCGTGGGCAACGGGCAATTGCCGGGCAAGATGGCCGAAATTGGCCCCCAGTTCCCAGGCTAACAGGATGTTCATTGCTCCCTTCTCAGCTAATGCCCCCGCAAGAAGGGTCTGTGCTGACGGAAACATCGCGTCGCTATGAATCACTGATTTTAGGCCAAACGCCGAGAAACAGCACCTCGTTGCTCTGACGGTCTTCCAGCACAGCGACTATGCGGTCGGTGATCCCCCGCTGGAGGAAAGAAAAAACAACAACGGCGTAATGCCATATGTATCAAGGCAAAGATCAAACGCCTGCGCGCAGTGATTGCCGACACTAGGGCGGAGAACCTGGAGCTGAAAAAAGAGCTGAGGCTCAACGATTCATGCTGGGGGCGGATTCCAGTCCATGCCGGCCATCGAGTCCGGAGCATACCGGTTCCGCGTTGAGGCGACCCGGGAGGCCCATCACCCCGACCCGCTGGTACGCTACACCGAACCCCAACCCTGGTTGCAGGCGCCACCGCAGCAGAGGCTCTGTGTCACCGCCCGAAGACAAAAGCAGGGCGAGCCTTGTACGCGAAGCGCAAATGCAAGGTGGAACCCATGATCGGCATCATCACGTCACATTTACGTGTGTCACAGATGTCGGCTTCGTGCGGGTTGGCCAGAACGTCGAGATCAAGGTCGACACTTTCCCGTTCCAGAAGTACGGCACGATCAGGGGAACGCTCGCCTGGATCAGCCCGGATGCCGAGGACCGGAGCCAGGCGGGCGGTTTGGACAGTGACAGTACCCCCGGCAATGCCGGTAACAGTGCGGCTTCACGGGATACCCGCAGCAACTCCGGCGGCACGCAGTATTTTTACCGCGTACACATCAAACCGGAGAGAATCACCATGCGGGTAGATGGCCAGGAGGTGCCGCTCACGGCCGGCATGACGGTCAAAGCCGACATCATTACAGACAACCGCCGGGTGATCGAGTTCTTCCTCTCGCCGGTGATCAAGTATCTCGATGAGGGGTTGCAGGTGCGGTGAGTTCCGATTCTGATCAGCTGCAGTCCACCATTTAACGAATGGCGGATGTCCGTGAGGCAGCGGGCTTTTAATGCACAACTTAAAGGTACGGCCACACTCTATCTATAAGGGCGCCAAGTAACGACGCGCTGAGCTGACCCCCCATGTGTGGTAATCGCCGAGATCGTATTGTAGTCAGAGAGTTGGCCAGCGCCTAAGACGACCGGGGTTTGTCTTTCCGGGTTAACTCGTCTTGCGTCCGCCCAGCCGCTATCCGGAACAACCGGCCACTGGCGGGGAATTGCATTCGGCGCGCCACGCCAAAAACACAGGAAATGCGACGAAATGTGCAAAAAGCGCGCCGGACGGCACCGCTTAGGGTGTGAAAGCGTTGCACACGCGGTAAAATTACATTATTACAGAGCGGTTTAGAGCGGCTGCGCTGTCCGGTTTCGTGAAAGTGCAGCTCTAAGGAAGGGGTCCCGCGTAACGCAGGGCAGGTGATCGCAGGGCTTCACGATCCGGCAGTGGTTCGACGACAACAGGCATTTGCAGATATGAAGGACATGAACAAAAGCCCGACTTCCGGCAATCCCTCGCCCGCGAACGCAACGGATCAGTTCTGGCTCGCGTGTATCGCACAGCAGAACAGGATTGCGCAATCGGGTGCGACGCCCGAAGACGCGATGGCCGAAGGTCGTATGCCCATGCCTGGTGATGTGCTCTACGAAGCGGCGGTGGTTGACCGGGGTATCCGTCACGGTGCATGGAAGATCCGCGATATCAGCACCGGAGGTGTCTTCCTTGAAATGGATGTCACTCAGCTGCAGGAAGGCGCCATTGTCGAATTCTCGCTTCAGTACAACTATCGCGGCCAGCTTTTTGATCACCGGTACCCGGCCAAGATCACCCGCATCCAGCTGAATGGCGCAGCATTGCGCTTCGGCTACTACGATGACCAGATCCGTTCGGATCTGGTCAGCCTCCTGTACGGTCGATAATCAGCTGCCAGTTCCCGCAGTTACTTGGTAATTCTGACCGATGCCCCGGCGGGGTTGACGCCGGCGCCGCCGGTGCCCATCATTGAAGTCCCATAAAATTACCAAAGAATAACGGCGAACGGTGGCGTTTTGGCGCCAGCAGCTCGCCCGAATCCGGCCATCAGCTGGTTTCGGCTGGGTGCGACGAGGAGGAGGAAAGAACATGGATAGCGACAAGCGCTTTGCTGCGCGCAAGGAAGTCTCGATCGACATCATTGTCAACTACGATCTCGACTACACCGGTCTTTGGAAAACCAAGAATCTCAGTCTTAATGGTGCCCTGGTGGAGATGCCGCCGCACGATCTTCCGCCACAGGCGGAGATTGAGGCAATCCTGGCGCTTACCCACAATGACTATCTTGAGCAGCATCATGTTCCAGCGCGTGTTGTACGCACCGCGGCTGATGGAGTCGCCCTGATGTTTCGCGATTACGAAAGCCGGACCTATGCTGCGCTGGCAAGACTGCTGTACGCGGAATAGGGCAGACAATACCTGGCCGGCCGGGCAGGACGCCCAGCTTCACTCAGCCGCAGACGGACCGGTTCTCGGGAACGGATCGGTCTGCCGGATAGCGGCGCCTATGACGGATGCGCTGACAGGTTCCGGATCCGGTATCCCTCATCGAAACAAAAGCGATTCTGCCAATGCGGTGCCTGACCGACCGGATAGTGCTTTAAGATTGACATTTCGAAAAATATCGATATATTGGCAGGAATGGATCAGGTAGCAATCTTCAAGGCCTTGGCCAACGAGTCGCGACTCAAAATCCTTCAGTGGATGAAGGATCCGGAGAAGCATTTTGGCGACGCACCGAATGGGCGTGCGCGAGGGCGGGCAGTGTGCGTGGGTGAAATCCAGGCAAAACTGGGGCTATCCAAGTCCACCGTCTCGCATTTTCTCGCACTCCTGCTGCAGGCTAATCTGCTGGTGGCGAAGCGCGAGGGACAATGGACCTTCTATGAGCGCAATGAAAATACCATCAAGGCGCTCGGCAGATTTCTGAAGGAAGAGATCTAGCTTGCTGTCTGTTACCCCGCGAGGGGATTTTTTGAACTTTGTATATCGAAGTAACGAGATATATGAAAACAGAAATATATCGATAAGGAGAAGGTAATGGAAACGCAACCGCAACCGCTTTTGACACCCGTCAGGGTAGGGCGCTATGAACTCCGTAATCGTGTCGTCATGGCGCCCATGACGCGCTCGCGCGCCGACAATCCTGAGAAGGCACCTACGGACCTGCACGTGCGTTATTACGTACAGCGTGCCTCGGCCGGACTCATGATCACCGAAGGAAGCCAGATTTCACCCCAGGGCGTGGGTTACGTCCACACGCCAGGAATCCATTCGGCCGCGCAGATTGCAGGTTGGCGCAAGGTGACCAATGCGGTGCATGCCAAGGGCGGACGCATTTTCATTCAGCTGTGGCATGTCGGTTATGTGTCGCACCCGGATTTTCACGGCGGGGCGTTGCCGGTTGCGCCGTCGGCCATCAATCCGAATACCCAGGCATTCACACCTCAGGGCATGAAAAGCACGGTGACAGCGCGTGCGCTCGAGACACACGAGGTGGAGCTGATCGTGCGCGATTTTGTGCAGGCGGCCAGAAACGCAATGGAGGCGGGCTTCGACGGTGTTGAGATACACGGAGCAAATGGATACCTTATAGAGCAGTTTCTTCGCGACGGCAGCAACCACCGCACAGATCAGTATGGTGGCAGCATCGCGAATCGCGCGCGGTTCCTGTTTGAAGTGACTGGCGGGATCAGTGGTGAGATCGGCGCGGACCGCGTGGGCGTCAGACTCAGCCCCGCCAATACCTGGAACGTACCGGCAGATTCTGATACGCGCGCACTCTACGATACGGTAATAGGCGAGTTGTCGGGCTACAATCTCGCCTATTTACACCTGCGCGAGCCGCAGGGTGATCTGTCGGCTATACCGAACATGGTGACAAACGTGACAGAGCACTTCCGTGGCGTGTATAAGGGAATAATAATCACCAACACCAGCTTCGATCGCGAGCGCGGCAACGAGGTGATCCGCAAGGGCCATGCGGACCTTGTGGCCTATGGCGCGCTGTTTATTTCCAACCCGGATCTTCCGGAGCGTTTTCGTTCGGGCGCAGCGCTGACAGAGCCGGACCAGCGGACCTTTTATCAGGGCGGGCCGAACGGCTATATTGATTATCCATCGATTCAAACCGCAGCTTGATTTATCACAACTGAAGTCACATCCTAAAAAGGAGAAAAATCCATGCAGAACGTAACAAAGCTGGGCGGCCGGATCCTGATGGCCGTAATCTTCGTGCTGGGCGGAATCGGCAAGATCAGCGGATATACCGGCTTTGTGCAATACATGCAGCACCTGGGCATGCCTGGCGGGCTCACACCTCTTGTGATTCTGCTGGAACTGGGCGGCGGTCTGGCGCTTGTCTTCGGTGTCTATACGCGCATTATCTCGATTGCTCTGGCCGCCTTCTGCGTCGCTACCGCAGTGCTGGTGCATTATCATCCGGGAGACGAAATGCAGATGATCAACTTCATGAAGAATATCGCGATGACTGGCGGCTTTCTGGTGCTGGCTGCCTACGGAGCCGGCAAGCTCAGTCTGGACGAGAAGCTCAAGCTCAAGTGGCGCTAGGGGTTCGGCTGAACTGAAATGGCGGGCCATGATCACGGCCCGCCATTTTTCTTTTCCGTGAGCAGAATTCAGCGCCCGCTCCCCCGAAACAGATGGCGATTCCCGGCAGTGCGGCAGCCCTGACGGTGACGTGGCCGGTTGTTCATGGCGGCTCTGTTGCGGGGATCGAAGGGCACTGTTTGCGCTGATAACATCACCGCTCGCCCGGGAGTAAAGAAACAGCCCATGCCATTGCGCAACCGGCAGGGCCGCAAGCAGATGCTGGGTCCGATGTGACACCCCTGTTCCAGAAATAAAGCGCGAGAGATGTGGCCAGAGGCGCCATTACCTTGCTTTCCGGGATGGCGCTGTCTACGCTTGAATGTACCCGCAGGCAGTGAAGTCCGGGAGTTGTCTGCGGGCAGCAGCCCATAAATTATTATTACATTACTATCAAACCCAGGCCTTAACCCCTGAAATGACTGCGCACGCGCAACCCAAGCGTGTCAAACGTTTGGTGCAAGCAATCCTGCTCAAATCACTTTTGCGGCTATGCTCGCTTTTGCCTCTGTGGCTGTGCCATATTTTGGGAGCGGCCATCGGCCTGCTCGCTTCGGTACTTCCCACCGAGATTCGGCGGGTCACGCGTCTTAACATCGACCGCTGCCTGCCGGAGTTATCGAGGGCGGACCGCAACCGGCTGTCGCGCAGCAGCCTGATAAAGATGGGTTCGACCATCGCCGAAACCGGGCCGGTGTGGTTCTGGACCGGGTCACGTCTGCAGGAACTGGTGCGCAAGGTGAGCGGTGAACAATACCTTGCCGAGGGCATGGCACGCGGGACCGGCGTTATCCTGGCAGCGCCACACCTGGGGTGCTGGGAAATGATCGGTGTGTACTGTTCGATGCGCTACCCCATGACCACGCTCTACCGGCCCCCGCGTCTGCAGCAGCTCGATTCAGCTATGAAGAAGGCGCGCAACCGCTTTGGCGGCCGCCTTGCACCGACCGATAGCAGGGGCGTGCGCCAGTTGTATCAGGCACTGAGACGCGGCGAAATGGTCGGAATCCTTCCTGACCAGGAACCGGCCGGAGGTCAGGGGCTGTTTGCGCCGTTTTTCGGAGTGGAGGCGAATACCATGGTGCTGCTGTCGCGACTTGCCCGCCAGAGCGGCGCTATGGTTCTGTTCACGTACGCCGAGCGTCTGCCGCGAGGCAACGGCTATCATATCCACTTTGTGCCGGCTCCGGCCGGAGTCGATGACGCGGATCTGCAGACAGCCGTTGCTCATATCAACCGTGGTGTCGAGCAGTGCATACGCAACCTGCCTGAGCAGTATCAGTGGAGCTACAAGAGGTTTCGCAGCCGCCCGCCCGGGGAAGCTCCGGTTTACTAGGTCTGGCCCAGGTTCGCCATAGTTAGCGCAAGCGTACGCGATGTCGCCTTGCGGGCGAATTTCGGGTAATCCAATCGAGCCGCAGCCTTACCGCTTGTCGTCCGCAGTCCGGCCTGTGTGTTGCTGCGGCCTAGACACCGAGAGATATGTGCGAGATTTCCCGCCAGGATTCGACCGGGGTCGAAATGTCGACAAGAGTCAGGCTGTCCAACAGTATGACATCCGGAATTCTTGCCTCGAGTTCATACCGCAGGCGATCGCGGTCGGTCTGGGCAAGCCTGCCGTAAAACAAACTCATGTGCGGCAGAAACTCGCTTTCCTCCCGACCCAGCCTGGATTGCGCCACAACCCGCGCGTGGGCGAGATCGTCTGTGCGCGCGACTTCTATGTAGAGGCAGCGGAATCGCCGGTTTTCGCCGCGAATGCCCGTCGGCTGCAGCGTCATGCGGCGAAGCCCGGTGGCCAGATCTGCAACAGCGGGTGCCAGTGTTTCCTGCGATGCCGAAAACCCGCTCAGCAGGGTCAAGTGGGGGGCAAACAGCGGCCCGCCGCGGGATTGCGCCAGCTCGCCAATAATCCGGCCGAGCCGCGTGGCGCATGCAGGCGCTGGCCGTAGCCAGAGCGCGAAGCGGGATCCGCTCGACATCGCCCGTTCGCCCGTGATTGCAGGCAATTGAAGTCGGGTTATCATCCCCAACTCCAATACAACGAACAGACCCGGAGGAACCCATGGCAGAGCAGAAAGAGGTCGCTGTCGTCGCGGGCGTCGGACCCGGGCTTGGCGCGGCCTTGTGCCGGACCCTTGCGCGCGCCGGGTATGCGGTGGTGGGCCTTGCGCGCAGCACCGAGTTCATGCACGGTCTTGCGCGGGAGCTGGAGGAAACAGGAGCTTCCTTCGCTGTCGTGCAATGCGATATTGCTAATCCGTCTTCCGTCGACAGTGCCTTTGCGCGCATAGACCGAGAGGTCGGCGCAGTATCGGTATATGTGCATAATGCCAGCCGCCTGCTGATGAGACCGTTTCTGGAAATGACTGCCGCAGAATTCGAAGGTACATGGCGTGTGACTTCTCTCGGGGCGTTCCTGTGCGCGCAAAAGGTCGTACCTGGCATGCTTGAGCGCCGTCGCGGTACGCTGGTTTTTACCGGGGCCACTGCGGCCCTGCGCGGGGGCGCCAGGTTCGGCGCCTTTGCCTCTGCCAAGTTCGCCGTGCGTGGCCTTGCCCAGTCGCTCGCGCGGGAATTCGGTCCGCATGGCATTCATGTCGCGCATGTAGTGATCGACGGAATCATCTGGTCCGATCGTGCACGCGCGCATTCCGGTGCGGACGAGAGCAATTGCCTGAAACCAGACGCGATCGCCGAAACCTACCTTCAGCTTATCCGCCAGGAGCGGTCCGCATGGACGCATGAACTTGATCTGCGGCCGGACCTCGAGAAGTTCTGACTAGCGGCGGCCGGTTACTGCCCGACCGTGATGCGGTTCACCACGTCCCTGACGCCAAAGAGGTACCAGGCGTCGAGTTCAGCCATTCTGCGTTCCTCCTCGGTTGCAAGCAGGCCGTGCAGGGTGACGACGCTGTTTTGCGAGTCCGCGCGGATCTGGCCCGAGTGCACCAGCGGGTCCTTCTCTAGGACGAGCCTGAGTGCGTCAAGGATCTCGTCGTCGTGATCATATTCGAGCGGCGTGACATCCAGTTCATTGACCACGTCGCGGCAACCTGGGGTCCACCATGCGAGGACGCCGGCGAGGCGCTTGTGCGACAGGCTTCCCACGCGACCGCTCAATGTCACAACGCCGTCTTGCACATCGATCTGGATACTGCTCTGGGCGTGCATGCCCGCGTCGCGCAGCGTGATTGAAATTCCCTTGGACAGCGCGCTGATAGTGCAGTCCGTGAATACCTTTTCCTCCAGCAGGAAACCCGCAAGCCCATCACGCACCGCCCCGTCACCCTTGCGCTCGCCCGGTGTGACCCGCAACCGGTCGATGGTGTTGGCGATGCCGTTGAGTGTCTTTGCCTGTTCAAGTGCGACGCGTTTGGCCGCGATGCTGCCCACCTCGCCCTCGACGGTGAGCGCGCCGTCGCAGAAGGTAATGTGAATATTGTTGTGATGCATGCTGACGCGCGGTTCATGCTCCAGTGCGGCGCGAACCTCCCTCAAGATAGCTTCTTTGGCTGTCATGATCAGCTCTCCGGTTGACCCGTTGGATGCAATGATTTTCGCGATTTCCGAACTCTGCTGCGCATCGGGTGGCAGCTTGCGAGAGCCGGGCCGATTGTTGTCGAATGCGTTGGGCGCGGTCCGCGACTCTGCCATGGCCGGCATTTACCTGTAAGACTCCATGTTACGAGCCTTCGCCGGGCCGGACAAGAGATCCTGAGTGTCGTCCAGAACTGCTATATTTGACATATATAACAATAACGTAGTATGAGTGTTGAACGTCCTTGGGCTGCGCCGATCGAAGTTAGAGAAGACTGGTGAATTTATCGGCATTCGTCAGGAATAGTGATAGAGTCTGTATTGTTTGGATGGGTTTCAGCCATTCGCGGGCCTACGCCCATGGAAGGAGGTTGCCATGGAAAACCGTTGGAGTCCCCGTACTACGAGTCGCTGCGAAGTGACGGTGAGGCCACCCGGGCAGCGCCCGTTTCAAGCGCGTGCCCGCGACATCAGCCTCGGTGGGATGTTTCTTGCGGACGTCCGGAATCTTCCGGTACCGGATACGGTCGTCGAGCTCGATTTCATGCTGAGCAGGGGAGCAGATACAGTGCGTCACCGCATCCCCGCGCAGATTGTGCATGTTTCCGAGGATGGCGCTGGTCTGATGTTCTGCAATTTTGACGCACCGAGCGTGACATCGATGCGCAAAATGCTTTACGGAGATCCGGCGAGCCGGGCCGCGCGCTAGCTTCCTGGTGTGGCCGATCTTCCAGCAGATTTGCGGAACTCTACGTCGTACCGCGGGGTCATAAACTGCGCGTCGAGCCTGACGGGCACCCACTGGAAGTTGTTTGTGTGATACGAGTTCCAGGCAAAAGCGGCCGTAAAGGACGGGGTGGCGCGCGCCCGCGCAATCGCGCGCAGGATAGCGCGGTGCCTGATGACGGATTCCGGGGCCTGATGAGCGGAAAGGGACATGGTTTTACTTTCGGCGCGGCGTGAGCCGCCGCATCGCGCGCCAATGACGCGGTTCCTGTGCCGCAGTGTTGCCGCCGTCTATACTATTTCCAAGAAACCCAGTTACCCGGCAGTGCCGGGCAGGCATGTCGCTATCATCAACCTTGTCTTTCCATAAAAGAGTCCATAATCGTGATTAATCAAGAGGGTGGGCGTGAAGCCCCGGGCCTCGCGGCCATTTTATTACCCCGCATCCGGGGCCGGATCTTTTCCAGTGCAGCAAGAGCGATGCTGGCAGTCGCGCTGCTTGTCGGTGGTTGTGGGACTGCCGCGGCGGTGGAGCATTCCGCGGTATTCGATAGCGGTGTATTGCGTTCAACGCTGGCGAATGGCCTTCGGGTCGTGATCGTGCGCGACACGCTTGCGCCGGTGGTGACCACTGAAATCAATTATCTGGTTGGTTCGGACGAGGCGCCGGACGGTTTTCCAGGCATGGCGCACGCGCAGGAGCACATGATGTTTCGCGGCGGCCCGGGGC
>VFSW01013628.1_pt1 | contig 11294 bp, 7 predicted proteins | sample 5358111 | NCBI WGS metagenome assembly VFSW01 (sample SAMN11554181, study PRJNA540505) | mine drainage metagenome | isolation source: sediment from site ElyBrook_90M | place: USA: Ely Copper Mine, Vershire, VT | collected 2017 | reverse complement strand
GCGGCGGTTTCCGGGGGCGTGAAGTCGTCGCGCGCGGAAGTCGTTAGTGAAGGCGCCGAAGACGATTTGCGCGAAGGAGCTGGCCGGCCCAACCTCGCCCATGTGGCCGAGAATACGTTGCGCGTCGAGGCGGATCGCATTGACGCGGTTATGAACCTGGTCGGAGAGCTGATTATCGGGAAGTCGATGCTTCAGCGGGCCATTGGGGAATTCGAGCGGCGTCATGAGAAGGACTCCTTGCGGGGCAAGTTTGCCGATGCGCTGGCCTTCCAATCGCGCGTGCTGGGGGAATTGCAGAAGTCGGTGATGAAGATCCGCATGGTGCCCGTCGAACAGCTGTTCCGGCGCTTTCCGCGCGTGGTCCGCGATGTGGCCAAGTCGCGGAACAAGAATATCGGGCTGGAGATGAGCGGGCAGAATACCGATTTGGACAAGGGCATCCTGGACGCGCTGGCCGAGCCGATGGCGCACCTGGTCCGCAACGCCGCCGACCACGGCATCGAGACCGTGGCGGAGCGGGAGGCGGCGGGAAAGCCGGCGCGTGGCACCATCCTGCTGAATGCCTACCACGATGGGGACCAGGTGGCGATCGAAATTTCCGACGACGGGCGCGGGTTGAATCGCGAAAAAATCGTTCGCCGCGCCGTGGAACGCGGCATTGTGTCCGCCGAAGAGGCGATGCGCCTGAACGAAACGCAGCAGCTGGAGCTGTGTTTTGCCCCCGGCCTCAGCACGGCCGATTCTGTGACGGAAATCTCGGGTCGTGGCGTGGGGCTCGATGTCGTCAAGACGGCGCTGGAGGCGCTCAAGGGTTCGGTTGAGTTGGAAAGCCAGCCGGGGAAAGGCACGACCTACCGGCTGCTGGTGCCGCTGACCCTGGCCAGTATTCAGGCGCTGCTGTTTCGCGTCCACTCCCGGCTGTACGCGGTTCCGCTGTCCTCGGTGGGGGAAATCACGCGCATCACCGATGAGGAGATTCACCGCGTGGACAACCACGAGGTGTTTCAGTTGCGGGAACAGGTGCTGACGCTGATTCGGCTCGACCGCCTGGGGCCACGGCCGGTGGGCGGGGGCGCCAAGCGCACCTTCGTAGTCGTGATCGGTACCGGTGGACACCGCTTCGGGCTGGCCGTGGATAGCCTGATGGGAGAAGAGGAGTTGGTGATCAAGGCGCTCGAGGATCAACTGGTCACTTCTCCGCTGGTGAGCGGCGCGTCAATCCTGGGCGACGGAACCGTGGTCCTGATCCTGAACGTCCCGGCTGTGATTTCGCATCTCGCACGGATTCCGGCGGTGGGAGCCATCGCATGAGCGAGAAGATCCGTGTGCTCGTGGTGGATGATTCGGCGCTGATGCGGAAGCTCATTCCGCAGTCGCTGGCGGGAGACCCGGCCATCGAGGTCGTGGGAACGGCGATGGACGGCATGATCGGCCTGCGCAAGATCGAAGAGCTGCGCCCCCACGTCGTCACGCTCGATCTGGAAATGCCGCGCATGGACGGGCTCGAGATGCTGCGGCGGATCACCCGCAAGCATCGCGTGCCGGTGATTGTGGTCAGTTCGCACACCGAGGAAGGCGCTTCCGTGACTCTGAAAGCGCTGGGGCTGGGCGCGTTCGATTTCGTCACCAAGCCGCAGGACGTTGCTTCGGGACGTCTGGGCGAGATCGGTCCCGAACTGGCGCTCAAAATCAAGGTGGCCGCCGTCTCGGGCGCTCCGAAGATGGTCATCACCTTGCCGGTGGCCAAACGCAAAGGGCGTCCAGGCGGCTCGGCCCAGCCGCAGTGGCCAACGCGGATTGTGGCCATTGGCGTCTCGACGGGCGGGCCCAACGCGCTGCAGTACGTGTTTTCGCATCTTCCGGAGGATTTTCCGGGCTGTCTGGTGGTCGTGCAGCACATGCCGGAAGGGTTCACGGAAATGTTCGCGCGGCGGCTGCACGAAAGCTCGGCCATCGAAGTGAAGGAAGCGCGGTCCGGCGACCTGCTGCTGGCCGGGCGGGCCTTGATCTGCCCGGGGAATCGCCACATGAAGGTGCGGCGCATGGAGCACGGCGACATCGTAATTCTCGGCGACGAGGCGCGTGTCAATGGTCACCGGCCCTCGGTGGACGTGCTGTTCCACTCCGTGGCCCGGGAGTTTGGCAGTAAGGCGGTGGCCTCGCTAATGACGGGCATGGGAGAGGACGGCGCGGCGGGTCTGGGCGCCATTCGTGCCGCCGGCGGTTTCACCATCGCGCAGAGTCCGGACAGTTGCGTGGTGGATAGCATGCCTCGCTCGGCCATCGAGCGCGGTTTTGCCGACCGCGTGGTTTCCCTTCGGGATATGGCGGGCACCCTGATGGCCCGGTGTCCGGCGGAACGACCGCCAGCGGAGCCGGTCGAGCCTGATGCGGGGAATGAATCCGCGGGAGAAGTAGCTTCGCGAAGGAGATTATCATGAGACAGTTTGAGCCGTTGACCCGAAAAAAAGACAGCCAGCCGGTCCGTTACCTGATCGTGGACGACTCGGTCTTCGCCCGGAAAAGCCTGGCGAAGATGGTGGAGTCGTTCGGAGGCCATCTGGTGGGGGAAGCGGGCGATGGATTGACCGCGATCACGGAGTACGCCCGCACGAATCCCGACATTGTCCTGATGGACATCACTATGCCGCAAATGGAAGGCATCGAAGCAGTGGGGCGGATCGTGCGAGATCACCCCGATGCGCGCGTGGTGATGGTCTCGTCGGTGGGCTATCAGGACAATATCCTGGCCGCCCTGCAGAAAGGCGCGCGCCACTTCGTGCAGAAGCCCGTCAAGCCTGATGCGCTGTATGAAATCATCCGGTACGTGCTCAACGACGAAAGCGTGGCGGCGCCGGTGGGCGCCACCGGGGAGAGCACTCGATGAGAATGGATTTGATCCAGCCATTTATCGGCTCGCTCGATGCTCTGCTGGCGGAAATGATGAAGACTCCCGCCAGGATCGTGGATCTCACCATGGAAGAGGACGGCTACCGGCGGAAGGGGCTGGCGGCGATGGTGGACTTCAAGGGGCAGATTAAAGGGCGCATCATTCTGGACATGGACCCGCGGGCGGCCGCCAAGGTTGCCAGCTGCCTCACCGGGGACGAAGTGGACCCCTGCCAGACGATTGTCCCGGAAACCGTCTGCGAGCTGGCCAACATGGTGATCGGCAACGCGGTCACCCAGCTCAACGATCGAGGATTCGAGTTCCGCGTCTATCCTCCGGCGCTCCTGACGGCCGACCAGTGCGACAAGGCCGGTCACGATTCCGAAGCGACGATTTTGTGTTTTGAAACCCCTGGCGGGAACGTCTACCTCAACATCGCGATGCAATACCACGCGCGGCGCGCTCGCGAGCACTCCCCGATTTCCGTGGGCTAGATCCGCTCCCCTGTTTGGGCGGGACCATCCCTGTTAGCGGGAAAGCGGACGCCCGGTTACGTACTCCGCCCCGTGTCGAAACAACCCCGCCTTGGGCAATTCTTCCGAATAAACGACGCGGGCCGGCAGAAAAATGTTGGCGGCGTCGGGCGCATAGGGCACGGCGACCTCGATGACGTCATCGGCAGCGTAGCGGCGCTTGCTGCGGAAACACGCGCCGATCGGCGAAATGTCCTCGCAGACAGCTAGTTCATCGTCGCTTCCCTGTTGGCGGATGCAGGCCGTCAGCCGTGTGGGCCGGCGGGTCCGCCGGCGCTCCTGCTGAGCGCTTTCGAACCCAGGCGCGGCCCCGGTGTGGCTGGAGCGCGCTGCGGCGGCCGAACGCGCCGCGAACTTCTTGTCGTCTTCGTGCGGCGCCTGGGTCCAGATGCTGGGCACGCGGCAGTTTCGGCAGTGGCGCGCGATACCCCGGTTCGTTTCAAACCCTTGGAGTTCCAGTTCGTTCAGGTACACGACTTCGCGGTTGTGGCAATACGTGCATTCCAGCAGCATGCGCGCCACGGCCTCGGCCGATTCGGCAATCTCGGGGAAGTCCACTCCCCAGAGGTCCACGGCCGGGTCCAGGATCTCGACCCCGTAGAGATGGCCTTCCTTTTGCCGGCCAAAGTGGCCCACGATGCGCACATTGCACTGGCGATGCGTTTCGCTGGGGGCTTGCCGCCGGATGTGGATCTTCTGGTCGGCCACCAGCTCCCGATCCAGCGTAATCACGGCGCCCGCCCGATTGAGCAGCAGCGTCCGCGCAGGTTCCTTGAATTCCCGGCCGTGGCTATCCGTGCCGGACGCCTCCAGCAATACTGTGAATGATACGCGATCGCTCCGGCGCACTGAGGTCATGCGGCCTTCCTCCCAGAAGTGGACTTTCCCGAGTCAGGAAGATAGCATACTGTGTTGCTTGTCGGGTTGCTCGAAACATTATACTTAGTCCTCTTCACTTCTTGCCGCGTGTCATCCCGCGCGCGCATGCAAAGAGCTAATAGGGCACTGCAAGAACTGGGGGAGTCGGTTCATGATCCGAATGGTGGTTCGCATATTTCCGGGCAAGCTTGCCGCGTTTGCGTGTCTTGCTGCCTGGGTGCTGCTGATGGCGCTGGGTGCGCCGCCCGTCCAGGCGCAAGGGAACCGCGTCGAAGGGGTGGTGCGCGATGCCAGTGGCGCCTCGGTGCCAAACGCGCAGGTGGATCTGCGCGCACATTCGTACTCCGCGACGGCATCCACCGGCCCATCGGGCGCGTTTATCTTCGAGAACGTCCCGGAAGCCTCGGGCACGCTCCGCGTCACGGCGAAAAATCTGAAGCCCGTGGAAAAGGCATGGAGCGCGGCCGCAGGCGCTCCCGCCCACGTGGATATTGTCCTCGAACCTCTCCCCTTGGCTCAGCAGATCATTGTGACCGCGGCGCGCACCGAGACACGGCTGAGCGATTCCCCGGTCAGCATGATCCAGTTGACTCGCGAAGACCTGCAAGCGACGCCCGCCCTCACACTGGATGATGCGTTGAGAAGCCAGGTCCCGGGCTTTGGATTCTTCCGCCGCTCCAGCGGCCGCACCGCCGCTCTGGGGACGCACAGCGTTTCGCTGCGCGGGCTGGGCGCGACTTCCGCGGGCCGCACGCTCGTTCTGGAAGACGGCATCCCGCTCAACGATCCGTTTTCCTCCTCGGACTATTGGGATCGCGTCCCGGCCGAATCGGTGGCCAGCGTGGAAATCGCAGAGGAGGGCGCATCGAGCCTGTACGGCAGCGATGCCCTGGGCGGCGTCGTGCAATTGCGCACGCGCTCTGCCCATCCCGGCGGCATCTCGCTGGAAACTTCTTATGGCAATCAGAACACGCCGGACCTCTCGCTGTGGGCCGGCGGCCAGGCCGGACGCTGGGAATCGACGTTCGGCGGCGAAGTGTTTCAGACCGACGGCTACATCCTCGTCCCCGAACCCCTCCGCGGAAGTGTGGACACGAAGGCCCGCGCCAAGCACGGCACCGCCGACCTCATGATCGGGCGCAAGGTAGGAGCGCAGAGCGAAATCTTCGCGCGCGGATGGTTTTTCGACGACTCTCACGACAATGGCACGCCGGATACCACCAACGATATCCGCCTGGGCGAGGGCGCCCTGGGCGCGAATCTGCAACTCGGCGGCATGGGCTCTCTGACCCTGCGCTTTTACGGCGAGGCGCAGATATGGCACCAGGGCTTTTCCTCCGTGGCGGTGAATCGCAACAGCGAGGCGCTGACAGACCGGCAAACGGTGCCCGCGCAGGGGGTGGGCGGCTCGGCCGTGTGGTCGCGCTCGGTGGGAAAGCGCCAGACGCTGGTGGCCGGATTCGACGAGCACGAAGAAATCGGGCATAGCAACGACATTCTGTTCTCCCCGGTTACGGGAGGAAATACCCGAGATACGTTTGCCGGAGGACACCAGCGGACGGCGGGTTTCTTTGGCGAGGACCTGATTCAGATCGCTCCGCGCTGGATTCTCAGCCTGAGCGCGCGATTTGACCACTGGCGCAACTTCGACGCCTTTTCCCAATGCGTTCCGTTCGCCCTGTCGTGCCCGCCGCCCGCACTCACGCTGTATCCCGACCGGAGTTACGACGCCTTCAGCCCGCGCGTGAGCTTGCTCCATCAGATGAATTCCCATGTGGCCTGGTCGGGTTCCCTCTACCGGGGTTTCCGCGCGCCCACGCTCAACGAGCTCTACCGGTCGTTCCGCCAGGGCAACACCCTCACGAGCAACAACCCCGATTTGAGGGAGGAGCGCCTGAGCGGAGGCGAGGCAGGCGTCAATGTGAATGGATTCAACCGCCGGCTGGAAGTCCGCGGCGTTGTTTTCTTCAATGAGATTATCAATCCCGTCGCCAACGTCACCTGCCAGCAGCCCCCTCTGCCCGGCCTTGTGCCGCCCTGCCCGTCACCGATTCCCAACACCATCCTCCGCGTCAAACGCAATCTCGGCCGCACGAGCGCGCCGGGAGTCGAAATTGATGCCGTGGGACGCATCACCAACCGCATCCAGCTCTCGGGCGGATATCAGTACGTCGATGCGACGGTGATAAGTTCTCCCGGGCAGACGCCCTCGCTGGTGGGCCGCTGGATCGCGCAGGTGCCGCACAATTCCCTGACGTTTCAGGCCCGCTACACCAATCCATCCCGAATCAATTTGTCCGTGACAGGCCGTATGGGCGGCCAGCAATTCGATGACGACCTGAACAATTACTTGCTGGGACGTTTCTTCGTCCTGGACGTCATGGCCTCGCGCCAGATCCGGGGCGGCGCTGAATTCTTCGTGGCCGTCGAGAATCTTCTGAATGAGAGCTACAGCACGGCCGCTACGCCTGTTCCGCAGCTCGGCTTGCCGATTGCGGCCCGCTTTGGCGTGAGGCTCCAGTTGCACGAGCGATAGTCCGGCCAGGAACGGCACACCCAAATAGTTGGCTCGCGGCGCGATGGATGTCTTGACAGGATGCCGAAAACCCCGGAGAGCTTTGTGGGTCGCGGCTTCAGCGCGCCGTTTGCGTCCCGGACAGCAGTCGGGACCGCGACATCAGCGCCGCACGATCAACGGGGCTTCATCCCCTGAAGTTCCCTGAAACGTTTCTACCCTGTTAATGCGATGGGGCGAGATCGGGGGGCGGGTACTCCGGCAGCTTGGCGTTGGGCGCGTTGCTGCGCTTCACTTCCAGTTCGTCGAACAGCAGCGAGGGGCTGATGACCGTCGTGGGGACGACCCCCTCGCGGTTGCTCACCAGGGGATCGTTCCCGGCGGCGATCAAATCATTGCGGAGCGCGCGGGTATCGATCTCGTCGAACTCCGCCCCGCGGACCAGCTCTTCATGCCCGTCCTTTTCGTAGACGCGGTAGAGCAACCGGGGATTGTAATTCGGGCCGCCCAGTGTCTCGACCAGATAGCCGAACGGTTTGCTTTCCTGCCGGCAGAGTTCCATCAGCTTGTTCTTCAATTCCTCGGGTGAGAAAGCCTGCTTGGACTCCAGCAGAAGGTTCCCCATCGTGGGCATGGCCACCTGGGCCGGCGCCGCGCGTCCGTGGCCGTTGGACTGGGGAAAATCGCGAATGGGCTGGCGGCCCACCAGGTAGTTCACGAGCTGGCCATCCTGTATGACCGGAACTCGCGTCGCGCGGACGCCCTCATCGTCTGCTTCGTAGTGGCCGGCCAGTGTTTTCCCCGCGAAGGTTTTCATCGTGGGATCGTCAATCACGGACAAAAACGCGGGCAGAACGCGGCCGTGATAATCGGAGGAATACTTGCCCGTGGTCCGCGCCGAATCCCCGGGCCCCGGCCGGACCCCCAGGACGTTGCGGCCGACCATGCCATCGACCAGATCGGCGGCGGCGTCCGGCGCGAACAACACTGGGCCGCGATAATCCTCCGCCACCACGGGAGCTTCCCGGAGTTTCTCCAGCGTGCCGATCAGCTTCGCGACATCCGCCTGATACTGCTCGGGGGTGGGCAATTCGTGCGGCGTGGCCGTGATGTAATAGGGCGAGCGCTCCAGCCGCATCCCGTCCTCCGCCTGCGTGGTGCCGACCGTGCCCAGGAAATAGACGGCCTCACCGGAGCGAGTGAAGGAGCCTTCGCTGTTCACAAAGTAGCGGTTGACGGTGCGAAAGCGGATCCGCGCCGTCAGGCTTTCCAGTTTCGGGCTGGTGCGGAACAGGGCCGTGGCCCGCTCCAGCATCTGGGTCCACGGCTGGGGCTCGAACTGGAGCTTGGCCAGTGGCGCGATCGATTGCAAGGCCGGCTCCCGGGCGAAATCATCGAAGGGCTGCGCAGAGGCGTACTGGCGAAGCAGAGACTGCTTGGCCGCCAAGGCCTCGCTGGCGGCCTTGTAGGCCTGGTCGGTGGCCAGCCAGAGCTGCCAGCGCAGGGCCAGGGGATCGTTATCCACGGGCGCGAGATTCACGACGCCCATTCCCGGGCCCCAGAAGCTGTCCTGCTTGTAATCTCCGACGCGCACGATCACGCGCATGGACCGGGCGTGGTAGCGCTGATCCTCGCGCAGCGCCCCGAACGCCGCTTCGGCGTCGTATTGGTCCACGTCCCAGATGCGGTATTCGATGTAATACGGCGCCGCGACATTCTCCATGTGCAGCAGGGCTTTCGATCGATCGAGCTCTTCGCGCATGGCTTGCAGCAGCGGATCGGCGGGCTCACCCGAGGCCGGAGAAACGGCCGCGGGCGCGGCGGTCTTCTGGGCCAGGACGGGAACGACGCCCACGGCGAGCCACAACAGCGCGGCCAGCGGCGTGTGCCAGAATCGTCTTGCGCGTGAGCTCATGGTTTGGCCTTCGCCGCCGGAGCAGCCTCGGCGCCGGGCGTTCGCGGGGCGCTCTCGAATCCCGGAGGAGGAAGAAGCGGCGGCCGCTGCGTTCCTTTCGCGCGCTTTTGCACTTCGATTTGCGAGAACAGCATCGCGGGCGCCGCAGCCGCTACCGGCACTTGTCCGGACTCGGCTCCGCAGACGCCGTTGAATACCTGGAGGGTATCTCCCGTCAGCAGAATGTTGTTGAGCGAAAGCAGAGGCGTGCCGACGATGTCCACGCCGCGCACCAGTTCATCCGGCCGCCCGTCCGGATAGACTTTCCAGACCATCACGGGGATCACCTGGAACGCCTGCGGCAGCGCCCGCTGGGTCAGCGTGAAGCCGCCCTGGATATCCTCGAAGTACAGGCCGTACGGTTTTCCTTGTTTCTTGATCTCTTCGATGAATCGGGCGCGCAGCTCGGCATCTGTCACCGTCTTGGTGGACGTGACGATCAAGTTGCCCTGGCGGCCCGTGGGCATCAGACCGGCCTGGCGGCGCCCGTGGCCATTGGAGTGGCTGAAACCGGTGATCGGCATCCGGGACATCAGAAAATTCTTCAGCACGCCGTTTTCGATGGCGACCACGCGCTGAGCCGGAACACCCTCATCATCATAATCGTACGAGCCGGCCAGCTTCACGCCGTTCAGCTCTTTCATCGTGGGATCGTCCACCACGCTCAAGAACGCGGGCAGCACCAGCTGGTTTACTTTTTTCGTGAACGTTTGTCCTTCGCGTTCGTCGCGCTGGCGATGCCCTTCCAGCCGGTGTCCCAGCACTTCGTGGAAGAAGACGGCGGCGGCTCGGCCCGACAATAAAGCGGGCCCGGCGTAGGGCGCGGCGGCCGGAGCGGCCCGCAGCGCCTTCAGGTCGGCGGCGATCTTATCCACCTTGGCGGCCAGTTCGGCTTCGGAGGGAAGCTCGCCGGGCGAAGAGGCTTGAAACGACTCCACGCGCAGCAAGTCCATGCCGTCGTCGGCGCGCGTCTCCGCCTGAATCACCAGACGGCTCATGGCCGACGGTTCCACCAGAGAGGTTCCCTCGCTGGTGGCGAGATAGGAGCGCGTGGTCTGGGCCTGCAAGTACACCGCGGAAGTATAAACATCCGGATACTTCAGGAAGCCGGCGGAGATGCGTCGCACGCGGTCTTCCCAGGCCTTGTGGTCGAAGGCCACCACCGGCAACGGCCCCTGGGCGCGCGTCCGGGGCGTCTCCTGGGAAAAATCCGGCGAGCGGTCTTCTTCCTGGGACTGCACGGCCTGGTTCGTCTGCACCTTCAGGAAGGCCGCGGAGGAGCGCTCGTATTCGCCGTTGGTCAGCTGCCATAGCACGCGGGCAATGGCGGCGGGTCCGCCGGCATCGTTGCTCAAGGGCAGCGCGCCCGAAAAAATTCCGGAGGGACGGCTCTCGCCATGCGTGTTGTCCAGCGCCGCGGAGCCCACGCGCATCATCACGTCGGCCTGGCGCCGGTGCGCGCCGGTGGCGATGAGCAGGCTTCCGTTGGTCCCGGCGATCACGGAACCGTCCGTATCCGTCACCGAATAGCCGACGTAATACGGCGCGGGCGTGGATTTCGCGAGCCCGGCCATGGCGCGCTGCAACTCCCGCTGAATCGTTTCCAACAGCACGTCGGGACGCGGCGTCGAAGAAAGCGCCGCCAAGGGAATCAGGCTCGCCAGCAGGACGGTGCCGGCGCGCCTAAGAAGTGATCGGTTCATGCGATTCATTTGCATTCTAAGGACCGTGACAATCTAACATACGCCGCCAAGCGCGCGAGGGAAAAACGGCGGAGATTCGCGCCGGGAGTGAACGGCCGGCGCACGGCCGGGCCGAGTCGGATGGAACGCAGGCGGCTACATCTTCCGCTGGGCGAACTCGTCGCTGTGGGTCATGAAATCGGGATACGCGCCCCCTCCCAGTTCGTGCATATCCAAGCCTTGCCGCTCTCCTTCGGGGGGCACGCGCTGCGGATAGAAACAGTTCAGCAGCCAGTTCAGTCCATAGGTCAGCGGCAGGACAAAACCGATCAGCGTGGCCACCCCCACGACTTGCGCCAGCCACTGGCGGGGATTGGCGCCCGCCGGAACCTGCGCCAGAAATCCCGCCGACAGGATGCCCCACAGTCCGCCCATGGCGTGCGCGGAAATCGCGCCCCCGGGATCATCCACCGAGAGCCGCAATTCCAGCCCCTCCACCGAAAATACGACTAGAGTGCCCGCCCCCATGCCGATGGCAGCAGCCGCCGCGGGCCGCACGAACAGGCAGGCGGCGCTGCTGGCCGCCAGCCCGCCGACCCAGCCGTTGGCCGTGAGAGAAACATCCGGCTTGCCGAAACGCGCGCGGGTCACGACCGCGGCCATCAACGCCGCCGCCGCCGCACAGAAGGTGGTATTGGCCGCCACGAGCACGGCTTGTCCCGGTTCGGCCCCGTTGAACAGAATGGCGCCCGCCGAGTTCAAGCCCCACCATCCGCCCCGCGCCAGCCGGCAGCCACACGCCACGCAGACCGAGTTGTGGCCCCGAATCGCGCAGGGCATG
>VFSW01013627.1_pt1 | contig 11294 bp, 13 predicted proteins | sample 5358111 | NCBI WGS metagenome assembly VFSW01 (sample SAMN11554181, study PRJNA540505) | mine drainage metagenome | isolation source: sediment from site ElyBrook_90M | place: USA: Ely Copper Mine, Vershire, VT | collected 2017 | reverse complement strand
GGTTTCCGCTTCTGGGAGTATCGCTTGACAAAAGTCCTTCTGTTTCTTTCCTTTGGTATAGGTCCTACGCGAACTCGCCCTTGAAGCTTCGGGGTTTGCGATCTTACTTTTCCCGCTTTGGTAAGGGATCCGTGGGTTGGCATCCGATGAATACCTCTTTGCCAATTTTACGGAATAATCACCTATAAGCCTTACTTTCAAAGTGTTATTCTTTCACAGGCGCGCCGCTCTTGTCTCGATGTGACACCCCAAAATCTTCTGCAACGCGTCTCAAACCCTTCTCGTCCAGCACAGGCCCATCCCTGCACAGCACAAGGTCGCCAAGCGTGCAGCTCCCGCAAATTCCCATTCCGCATTTCATTATTCGCTCCAGACTGAACTGAACGGGTACTCGGTGTTTTCGAGCAATGCTATGCAGGCTAAACATCATCTTTTCAGGACCGCATGAAAAAACCTGATCAAACTTTCCTTTCTTCAGAATCTCTTCCGCTTGCTCTGTGGCGAGACCCCTGAATCCGAGCGTTCCGTCGTCCGTCGAGGGAAAGACGTTTTCACTACCCAGAAGCTTTGTTGACATTTTGAGGAAAGGAAGCTCCTCCCTGGTCTTTGCGCCGATGACCATGCTTGTTCTTACTCGCCTTTTCGCTAGCTCACCTGCAAGCAAAACCATCGGCACCATACCGGTTCCACCACCAACAAGAAGAACCCTGTTCATCTTTTTCGAGAGGTTGAAGGAATTCCCATAAGGACCCCTGACGCCGATTATTTCCCTTTCCCCGCATTCGTAAAGCTTCTTCGAACCTTCTCCCATTGCCTTAACTCCTATGCTTACCAGCCCGCTTCTCGACCGGAGTGATAGGCTCATTGGGAATTCTCCCACCCCGGGTAGCCACACCATTGCGAACTGGCCCGCTAGCGAAGACAGGCTTTCGTCGTCCCTGAAGTAAAAACTTCGAATGGTAGAGGACTCTTGAACCACCTTTTCTATTCTGGTGCTCCTGATTAGGTCAATCGTGCGCAAGCCCTATCACCTCTTCAAGTTTTGAGAATCCGTTTCTTTGAAGATAATCTTGCAGTCCCGCGTTGATCTCGGCAAAGGTTGAGAGATAGCCAGAACCCATTGCGCTCCCGATCTGTACGGATCTTGCTCCGGCCAGGAAATACTCCAGCGCGTCCTCCCAGTTTGCGATCCCTCCAACCCCCACCACGGGAATCTTGACGCTTTCGAAAACCTCGTAGACGCACCTCACTCCGACGGGGCGCATCGCGGGCCCCGCGAGTCCGCCGATCTTGTTGGAAAGAATCGGTTTTCTGCTTTGAACGTCTATCTTCATTGCCCGAATCGTGTTTATCGCTACTATAGCGTCTGCCCCCGCGGACTCGACCATCTTCGCCCACAAGGGGACTTTGACAATGGTAGCGGGCATCTTCGCCATCACCGGCTTTCGTGTGACTCCCTTCACTGCACTAACTACAGAAGATGCTTCTTCCGGGTCGCTTCCGATTTCAGACCCGACTTCCTTTACATGCGGACATGACAGGTTAAGCTCAAAGGCAAGGAAATCATGCACGTCAAGTTTTGCGGCTAGCCCTGCGAAACTCTCTGCGGAGTCGGCGAAAATGCTCACAATCAAGGGAGTCTTGCTTTCCCTGTGTTGTTCAAGCTCTCTTGAAAATTCATCTGCGCCTGGATTCGCGAGTCCTATCGCGTTGAGGTATCCCGCGTCCGTTCCAGTCATTGTCGGATTTGTGTATCCATCTCTCGGTTCAAGCCCAATCGATTTTGAAACAATGGCGCCCGCGCCGCTCTGGATGATGCGAGGGAACAGGTCGAAAGAGATACCCAGCACGCCGGAAGCAAGCATCGTGGGCGACTTTGTTCTGAATCCACAAAGATTTGCTTCGATGGAAGGAGGCTGGTTTGATAGAGGGCGAGTCTTTGATTTCTTCATTCGTACTTTGAGCCATCCTTTGTCAGGAATTTCACCAAACTCTTAAGACACACGGTTTAAACGTTTAGCCGTTTTCCACTTGAAACTCTTCCTCGTTGTGAGCGAGCTTGGATTTTTGCTACTTGACGAAAAGATGCAGCCCTCTTCAAAGTCACCATTTACTCGCGGCGAAGAAACAAAGCGCTTCCTCGACGCAAGTTCGGGTTCGTTGAGCGAAGATCACGTTTCCTGGCTCAAGGGCCTTGTTTCCTCTGACGCAGTACTTTTTGCAGAACACCAGCTAATTCAAGCTCTTGCCCAGTCGGGTATCAAGGCCGAAGCGATCCCAGAGTCAGACTCGCGAGAGATTGGAAGAAAGAAAGTAGAGCTGATAGTCGCCTCTGGTCTCGCGAGTACTCCGCAGGAAGCAGAGGAAGCAATACGCAACGTGTCACTCGGTATCTCGTCGCTGCGCATCAAGGAAATGTCTGCGAAACCAGACCTTCAGGCGATGGAGTCCGTTCAGGCGCTCGACGAGATCGACAAAACTGCCAACGTGGTGAGCTCGCGGGTAAGGGAGTGGTACGGGCTGCACTTTCCTGAGCTCACCTCGATGACGGATGACAGCGTTTCTTTGGTCAAACTGGTGCTCACATTCAAGTCAAGAGGCAACTACGACGAAGGCGAGCTCGAACAGATGGGCTATTCCAAGAACAAGAGCAAAGCAATAGTGAGCGCAGCACAACAGTCCCGGGGGGCGGATCTTCGTGAAGAAGACATTTCGAGAATCGTCCAGCTTGCTGAGGAGGCACAGCATCTTTATTCCCTGAGGGACAGGCTCGCGACACATGTGGAAACGACAATGAGGAAGGTAGCCCCCAATGTGAGCGACGTGGCAGGCGCTACAATTGGGGCAAGGCTTATCGCAAGAGCGGGAGGGCTAGAAAAACTCGCGATGATGCCCGCCAGCACCATCCAGATTCTCGGCGCGGAAAAAGCCCTTTACCGTGCCCTGAAAAGTGGGTCAAGGCCCCCAAAGCACGGAGTGCTGTTCCAGCATGCGGCTGTCCACGGTGCACCCAAATGGCAGAGAGGAAAGATAGCCAGGTCGATAGCGGGAAAGATCGCCATCGCCGCAAGAGTAGACGCTTACAGAGGAACGAGAGAGGAGTCTGTGAGCAGGTCTTTGCAGGACAGGCTGGATGAAATCAAGGTCAAGTACAAGGACGCGCCGAAGGAGAGGCCTCAGTTTATTCCCCAAAAACGGAGGTTCGAACCAAGGCAGAGGGACGAGCGCTTTGACAGACGAAAAAGCTGGAAGGACAGGAAGAAACCAGAGAAGCAGAGGCAGCGTGGATGAGCGACTCGGAGATTGTTGAAGAAATCTTCTCGGGCGTCTATAGGCTGCCAGATCCAAGGAATCCGAACAAGAAACTAATTGCGACGAGAAACTTCACTCCATCTCGAACCTATTACGGCGAGCGACTGGTGAGGATGAATTTTCGAGGACAAAACTTGGAATTCCGCTTCTGGGATCCGTTTAGAAGCAAGCTTTCTGCGGCGATATTGAACGGGCTGGAGGTGATGTCTTTCCGCGAGGGAACGACATGCCTGTATCTAGGCGCATCGACCGGAACTACCGTCTCGCACATTTCGGACATTGTCGGTCAAGAGGGAAGGATCTTCGCCGTCGAAGTAGCTCCTCGGGTCGCCAGAGAATTTCTCGAAAATATTGTCAGGTACAGAGCAAACATAGTCCCTGTCATAGCCGACGCAAGGCAGCCGGAGCGGTATCCTTCGGTCTATGGCGAGATTTCCACAGTCTATTGCGACATCGCCCAGCCTGACCAGACCGAGATTGCGATAACAAATTGCAGGCGGTTTCTTGACCTGAAAAAGGGAGGAATGCTCTTCCTAGTTGTCAAGGCTAGCAGCATTGACGCGCTCAAGGACAAGAGACAAGTCTTCGAAGAGCAGGTAGAGCTCTTGAGAAAGTCCAACTTTGACCTGTTGCAGAAAATCGACCTAGAGCCGTACGACAGAAACCACGCGATGCTAATTTCAAAGATGCGAGTTTAGCTGTCTGCATAGTCATCGATTCTAGGAGATATTTCGAACTCCTCGTTCAATCGATCAATCGTCTTCCACGACGTTCTCGTAAAGTCCGGAAGTTTTTGCGACCTTGAGATGAAACCGCGTAGAAAATGGAGCGTGTCCGGGTCTGAAGGATAGCCCGAGCCGAAGAGTCCGTGCAATTTGTGCAGCTTCGATATGCAAGCGTCCCTTGTCACTTTCGCGACTATCGAGGCTGCAGAGACGACTGGATAGTTTCTGTCAGCATGGTGCTCGCTCTTGATCCTGTACTTCTCTGACTCTGTGCTCATGCCAAAAGCGCTGGAACGCTTTCCGTCTTGTTTATCCATCAGGTTCTCGATCAGCTTTCCAAACCTCCTCTGGTCAGTGTCGCAGCAGTCAACATATGCAAGATCATACTTGAGGCGGCTTAGCACGAGAGCCATGTGCTTTGCCTCAAGATAATTCAACCTGAAAAGCCTGACTCCGTTTAGGACATAGTTATCAATGTCGTTAGGTTCGATCCGCGTCCATGTAACCTGGTCAGAGATCGTCTTGATCTCCTTGAAGAGCTTTCTCCTCCTTGACGCGGTGAGCATCTTCGAGTCCTTGACGCCCATCTCTACGAGCTTCGGTACCTTCGACTCTTCGATTGAGACGCCTGCTATCACAAGCGGCCCAAGCACTGAGCCCCTACCCGCGTCATCGACGCCGGCGACAATCAATTTGAAGCGGCACCACTCTTTGGCACCTCTGCCGTTCTCCCTTCGAGCAGGTCAAGCATTTCCTCGGAGACGAGCTCACGGACCTCATCCCTGTTGTCAAAACTCACCTCGAAGAGCTTTGAGCGTCCGTAAGCTTTGATCTCGTCGATCAACGGGTCTGCGAGGCGCTTGTGTACCACGCAGAGGCATGGCTTTGAGGAGTTCAAAATACACTCGGTTACGGCCTTTCTGAACTCTGGACTGAAGAGCTCCATTGGTCCGATCTCGTCGCACGCAATCACGTCTGAGGAAGCTTCTGCGTGTCTCAGCGCTCTTACTCCGAGAGTGGCGAGCGTGTTGAGGTCAACGTGGTACTTTCCCACCTTCGGGCCAAGTTTCCCTTCCGCGGTCGCAAGAGGAGCAGACGCCTCCGTGCCAAGGTCAACCAATATGAATCCCTGTCTTTCACCGTGGCTTCGGACCTCCCTCGTCAAAACGCCGCCGACGGTGTAACCCTTTGTCTTTAGCTCAAGAACCACCCTCGACACGACTGTAGTCTTGCCGGAGCCGGGGTCACCCGTGACGAGGAAGAGTCTAACTCCAGTTTTGGCAGAGGCGCTCATTTGGGAAATAACTTTTCCTTTGATCTGGGCCCGCACTCGTATCGGGGAGACAATTCGCTCACGCAACCACTTCTCATTTAAGACTGTTTCTTTTTGATGTCCGAAGAAAGCGCCTTGGCACGCACAGTGACTCTTGAAGGCAAGACGAAACTCGTTGTCCCCTCTCTTTTAGAGCCCAAGATGCTGCCGGCGTTCTTCAACCCAAAGGGGAAGCTCGTCCGCGACGTTTCAATGGTGTGTTACGAAGCCTTCGGGGAGTTGGAATCTCGCGACCTGACTTTCGCCGACGCTCTCTCTGGAACAGGGGCGAGAGGAATAAGAGTAGCAAACGAAATCGACTACTTTGCAAAAGTGTTTCTCAACGACACGAATTCCAAGGCACTGCGATTTTCCAGAAAATCGGCTGATCTCAACGGAGTCACGAAAAAGTGTGTCTTCTCGCAATCGGAAGCATGTTCATTTCTTCTCTCGCGGCAGGAGAACGCAGGAGAGAGATTCGACTGCGTGGACATTGATCCATTTGGCACGCCAAGTGATTTCGTCGACTGTGGAATTAGAGCAGTAAAGGACAAGGGAGTTCTTTCAGTGACTGCTACAGACTCGGCGGTCCTCTGCGGAGTATATCCAAAAGTCGCTGTTCGAAAATATCTTGGTCTCCCTCTCAGAACAGATTACTGTCACGAAGTGGGCATGCGACTCTTGTTCGGCCTCTTGGCTCTTACCGCGATGAGGCTCGAAGTGGGAATCCGGCCCCTTTTCTGCCATCACGACATGCATTATTTTCGCGCCTATTGCGAGGTCAACGTAGGGAACAGCTACTCGAGGGAGAATGAAAAGGAGGTTGGGTTTGTGCTACACTGCTTCGTTTGTGGCTACAGAACCATGCTCTCAAGGGACGAATTTTTCCATTTCAATAGCTCAAAGTCCACAATCTGCGACGTGACTACATGCCCCAGCTGCGGAAGGGGAACTCCCGAAAGGCGTGGAAGGCTTGCGGTTGGAGGGCCCTGCTGGACGGGGAAGATCCAGTCAACAGAGTTCGTGAGCCGCTGCGCTTCAAAGTCCGATCTGTCGCTGTTCCACACACAGGAACTGGACATTCCTCTCTATTACGAACTAACTGCAATATCGCAGAAACTCGGAATGAGGACGCCCAAGATTGCTGACGTAATTCAGGCGCTAAAGTCTACTGGGCATCTTGCCAGTCGGACTCGACTGAATCTGAACGCTGTTCGGACTGACGCGAAGATTGAGACGCTTCTATCGATTGTGAGGGAACTTGCCCGCTGAAACCCAGTGACACGAGATAGACCTCGCTGCTCTCCTTTCTGCTCGCGTCGGGCTTTGAGATTTCCATCCGCTCGAAGCTCTTCCTGAGCCTCTGGATAAGAGGGGGAAGCTGATCGCCCTGAAACGCTTTCATTATGCATGATCCTCCAGTCTCCAAGATCTCAGGTAGAAGGTCAACGACTTTCATGCAAAGATCTATCTGCTTGTAATGATCCATATCCCAGATTCCAGAGAGTTTCGGCGAGAGATCTGCAAGTACGCAGTCGGCCCTGCGATTTCCAAGAGACTCGATTAGGCGTCCCGCAAAATCCTGTGAAGTGACATCATCCTGCAATATCTTCACATTCTCCGAAAGACGCTTGACAGGATCGAGATCCACGCCCACTATCGTTGCGTTTCGTCCCGCTATCTCGGAAGACATCTGCAACCATCCTCCAGGAGCGCAGCCAATGTCAACAACTCGCGAACCGTGCCGCATGAAGTGGTACTTGTCATTCATCTGCTTGAGCTTGAAAGCGGCCCTGCTGCGATATCCTTCCTCTCTTGCGCGCTTTCTGTAATGGTCTCTTTTCGCCTCTTCGAGTCGCATTTTTTCTCAGTCTCAATAACCGGTCCGGAGTATGAAGTCAATCCAGCTTGAGCGAGCTTAGCTGATGTGGAAAAGTCAAGAGCGATTCAGAGAAACTAGCTTGCCCGAGCAGCAGCGACGGACCGAACCATGTTGATCTGAGCCACACTTCTCTTGATCTCCGGGGCAACCTTCTCCCTGAACTCATCGACTACCCACTCGTGTATCCAAGGACACGACAGCGGACTCACGACGCCCGTGAGCGAGCACTTTGATTCATACGGGCATGTTATGCAAGGCGCCTGCTCGATACACTGGATGTCCACGGGCATCCGAAGCGGGGTCAGCTTGTATGTCCAGCGACCTTCGTCCAAGACCTTTTCGCGCCTGACCATTCCCCTTCTTTCAAGCCTGATCGCAAGTCGAGAGCCGTCTCTACTCGTCAGGGTGAGCTCTTTCCAAAGCTCACTTTGGAGGACGCCTCCGCTACCGTGTTCAACTACAAGTTTGTAGACCTTCGAGGTAATGTCTAGCAAGTCATCTTCTCTGGAAACTGTTGCACGCACACAATTCACCCAAACAGGTGTTACAGATACATTATGCGAGGACTAGGATTAAAGCGTTTATTGAAGCACCTCGCAGAAGAAATATCGAGCTCCTGATGGCGTCACGGAGATCCTTGGCGAGGAAACTAGCTGGAATTGCAGGAGCAAGCACCGGGAAAAGAGGTAGATTGAGTCGATTCTGCTTTTCGCTTGCTCGAAATTGAGAGCCAGAAAGTTCTCTTATCGGGTTCCTTAACTATTCTCTTGCCAATTTTTCCTGCTCTGTTCATTCCTATCTCTAGTTACTGCCGGTGTGGTGTGGATGGCACGGCCTGGTCCGCCCGTCAGTTTACTTTCTGGGTTTCGATGCAGCGTTTAGGCGATTCGTCTATAGTGGGGGCCGAGTAACGCCAACTGTCTCGTCCCAAGAAATTTCATAAGGAGCGTGGAGAGGAAAAGTAGTGTCATGCAATAGCTCTGAGCTTCTGCCTAATCACAAAATTTTCCAGGATCTCGCGGCACCTGTTCCGCACTGTCACCTCAGTCACCTCTGCGAATTCCGCTATTTCTCTCTGAGGGATGTGCTCTCCAGCTATGACAGAAGCGATGTAAACGTAGGCTGCCGCGAGGCCCGCAGGAGTCTTGCCGCTTGAGATCTCGCTCTCGTTTGCCTTTTCGGCAAATTCGAGAGCCAGCCTTTCGACCCGCGGGTTGATCTTTTCCTTGTTCACAAGTTTTGAAATGTACTTCTGCACGCTAGGAGGAGGAATGTAATTGTTCTCAACTTGGTTTATCAGGAGCCTGTAATATTTCGCTGCAGCCCTACTCTGGATACCCGCAGCCTTTGAGATCTCTTTGAGAGACCTGTTCACGTTGGTCCTCCGGCATGCGAGATAGAGAGATGCAGCGGCCATACCTGAGATCGACTTGCTCTTCGAGACGCTCTGCTTCGCAGACTTTCTGAAAATGTGTGAAGCCTCTTCAATGACCGACGAGGGTAGCCGCAAGACATCAGCCGCCTCTGAGATTCTTGAAAGAGCGATCGAAAGGCTCCTCTCTCCGGAGGAAGAAGTCCTGATCCTGCTCTGCCACTTTTTCATCCTTTGAGCAGTCAGCCGGTTGTAGGGGTCAAGCAACTTGCCGTGCGAGTCGCGCATGTCTCCCGAAATATCCGTGGTCAAACCATAGTCGTGCAACGCAAAAGTGCTGGGAAGCCCCACGCGCATGTGCTTCATCCTCTCCTCATAGTCCATCGACTTCCATTCAGGGGACTGGTCGACGGCCTGCTCTGACGCGACAAAGCCGCACTGCGGACAGAGAATTTCTCCCTTCTCAAAATCGCCGATAAGCATCCCCCTGCAGCTCGGGCACTCTATCATTGAGCCAGCTCGGGAACCCGCCCCTTTTCTCATTGGGTACAAAGCAAACTACACCTGCTCAATACGTCCTTTTTCGGGGGTCGCCTACGTTTCTTCGACCGCGTCCGTGAAACCCATGAGGTTTGTTTTTCTTGTTGCTACGGAACTGCCTGCCGCCATCGGACTGCCGCGGAAGTGCTTCGGACATGAAAAGCTTCGTGCCCACTATTCTCTCTATCCTGTCGGTTCCCGGTTGAACGGAGAGGTAGGGAGAAGACACGGATCCTATGGTCTCCATAACTTTGCCCGCGCGACGACCTTTCTCGTCCACCAAAAACGCGCCGTCACGCACTTGTGAACTCGCCTTTACGATGAGTCGTCCGCTCTTTGCCAAGTGGAGTACAGTACCGGCTTCGAGCAATACGTTGTAAAAATCTTCCAGTGTGACATTTAAGCCTTGTCTAATTCAGGCAAGTACTTTGGCTCCATGTCGAAAAACTTCAGGCGGACGATTTCTTTGCAAGCGAAGAAATAGCTTCGGAAATCTTACTGTCTTCGGCGAGGTCTGAAAGCACGCGCAGCATGATCATCTGTTTGTGGAGATTCCTTTGCGCGTCTAGTTTAAACGCGTCGAGACTGACCTTTCCCTTTTCCGAAGAGACATACCTCTTTATTCCACTTTCTCCCGTTGGGACGTGAATCAAAAGACCAGCGTCTTGCATTTCGCCCAGAAGATAGTAAACCGATCCAGGGCCAGGGGACCAGACGTTTTCAGTCATCCTCGGGACCTGCTCCATTATCTCGACTCCAGTAACAGGTCGCGAAGATGCTATTTTCAGGATCAGCATTTTGAGGAGCCCTTTCGGCGCGAAGACTTCGTTTGCTTTTCTCGGCATGGGCAGCCTCCCACTTTGAGTGAAATAAAAAGAGTAATAACAATAGAAAATAGCGCTGAAATTGCGTAGTTTCCCTTGACGAGCGATTTCGGAATTGTTGTGCATGGAGGCGCAGGCTCATTCACTCCAAGCTCCAGAAAGGACATCGCAGAGAGAAGGCGGTTTCTGAATCGGAGCGCAGAAGCTGGCTTCAGCATGCTCCGAAGGGGCAAAACCGGAGCTGACGCAGTCGAGGAGGCAATCAAGATACTGGAGGATTCGAAGGTTTTCAACGCTGGCTCAGGTTCCTCTCTCACGCTCGAGGGGAAAGTATCCGCGGACGCCTCCATTATGAAAGGAGACCTAAGCTGTGGTTCGATTGCAGCTTCAAACGTAGTGAAGAATCCAATCTCGCTCGCCAGGCAAGTCATGGAAAGGTCGGATCATGTTTTGATTGTCGGAAGTGAAAACCTTAGGAAGTTTGCGGCCGCGATAGGAATGAAATATTACGAACTCAGTCCGTCGTCATTTCGTCTGGAGCAGTACCGCCACAATCTTGCACAGATGAAAGATGGTAACGTAGACACGTGGCCAAGGAATTTTAATCTCATGAAAAAATACTCTTTGCAAAAAGAGAAACTCCCACCGGAAAAATCAGACACGGTCGGTGCTGTTGCAATAGACAAGAATATGAAAGTATGCGCTGGCGTCTCTACTGGGGGGCGGTGGCTCAAGCTTCCCGGGCGCGTTGGAGACTCTGCCCTAGTAGGGGCGGGGCTCTATGCAGATAATTCCTCGGGAGCAGCTTGTGCTACTGGGGCAGGCGAGGACATTATTCGAGTGGGTCTTTGCAAGTCAGTTTGTGATTTCATGAAAATGGGAGCCGACGCCCAGTCGGCCTGCGACTCTGCGATAAGTTCACTCAGTCAGGTCATCGGATTGGGAATCGCCGGAGTCATAGCTGTTGACAGATTCGGGCACTTCGGAACCGCGAGGAATACCGAGATGATGGCGCGGGCTTTTCTCTTCTCCTCGATGAAGAAACCTCATGTTGCAGTGCTGCCTAATGAGACCGACCCGGTCTCGCTTCTCAAAGCCAGACGAAAACGCTGGCAGTTCTAGCCTTTCTTGAGAAGCAGGATGCAGGCGCCCCCGAGCATCCGGTACTCTCTTTCTCGAATCTCAAAACCAGAGTCGGTCAGCAGGCTTTCGAGTTCAGCGTTCTTCGGGAGCTTTCGGTAAGTGGTGAAGAGTGCGGCGAATTTTAGCCCGAGCCAGCCCGAGGCAAACAACGCTATCAGAGGAGCAATCAGTCGCCAGTAGACGG
>VFSW01013626.1_pt1 | contig 11295 bp, 11 predicted proteins | sample 5358111 | NCBI WGS metagenome assembly VFSW01 (sample SAMN11554181, study PRJNA540505) | mine drainage metagenome | isolation source: sediment from site ElyBrook_90M | place: USA: Ely Copper Mine, Vershire, VT | collected 2017 | reverse complement strand
CCTCACGCTGGTGCAAGGGCACCCGTTGCTGGTTCCGGCGGCCCAGGAAGCTGTGAAGCAGTGGGTATACAAGCCGACTCTGTTGAACGGGGAGCCGGTGGAAGTGGTTACGCAGATCGATGTGAACTTTACGTTGCAGTAGGCTTCTACGGCAACGTTTTGGAATAAATTCAACTCGCAGGAGAGAACATTATGTTTTTGCAAATGCAGATTTGGGCGTTCCTGTTGCTGCAGGAGACTGGCGCCGTCGGATGGGACGTTCGCTCGCTCTGGATCCAAATGGGGTCCCTGGCGAAGGCGGTCGTCATCCTCCTGTTTCTGATGTCGGCTTGGTCGATTGGCGTGATGATCGACAGGCTGCTGGCTTTCGGCGGGGCTCGCAAGCAATCGAGGCAATTCGCCCCGGCGGTAGCGGGAGCGTTGCGCGACGGGAAACTGGATGAGGCGATCAAGATTGCAGATCGTTACAAGAAGAGCCACCTGGCAAAGGTAGTGGTCGCCGGGTTACAGGAGTTTCGTGCACACCAGATCAGCACGGATATCTCGGGCGAGGACATCGATGCCTCGAAACGGGCTCTGGAGCGGGCGGCCGCTATTGTTCACGCGGAGCTGAAACGGGGCGTATCCACCCTGGCTACGATTGGCTCGACGGCCCCCTTCGTGGGACTGTTCGGAACAGTGGTAGGCATTATCAACGCGTTTAAAGGGATTTCCACCGAGAAATCGACAGGTTTGGGCGCGGTGGCGGGCGGTATTTCCGAGGCCCTGGTGACCACGGCTATCGGTTTGTTCGTGGCTCTTCCCGCAGTGTGGATGTTCAACTACTTCACGAACAAAGTCGAATCGTTCGACGTCGAGATGGACAACTCGAGCTCGGAGCTGATCGACTACTTCCTGAAGCGGTCGCAGCGGGCCGGCGCCGGCAAGTAGCGCGGGCGGTAAGGATAGCGACATCGGACTCGGCGAGTTGATCGGTTTTCGCGGAGGGGCAATTAAAGTTCCCGCCGCGGGGGCAGGCACGTAGACCGGGTCACGGAGGATTGAAGTATGGGAAAACACAAGGCGGCACCACCTGTCTCGGAGATCAACGTGACACCTATGGTGGACGTGATGCTGGTGTTGCTGATCATCTTCATGGTCATTACACCAATGCTCTCCATGGGTGTCAGCGTGGACATGGTCAAGACCATGAACCCGATTGCGATGCAGGCGGCCGATAAAGAAGAGGCCGTGATGGTCGCCATCACACGCGAGGGACGGACTTACCTGGGAAGCACGCAGATGCCCCCGGAGGAGATGCCTCAGAAGGTTAAGGACTTGCTCGGCGCCAAGCTTTATAAGACGGTGTACATCAGAAGCGACGCCCGAGCCCCCTATAAGACGGTGGTCGACGTGGTGGACAATCTGCGGGCGGCCGGAGTAGACCAGGTTGGACTGCTGACCGAGCAGGTTCAGAAGAAGGGCGCCGCGGCGGCGGCCACTCAGTAACGCTCCGGCCAAACCGGCCGAAGCAGGTTGCAGGCGGAATAGGGAACAAGAAGGAGTACCAATATGTCTATGGCAGTGGGTGGGTCCGGCAGCGGCCCAATGGCCAACATCAACATGACGCCAATGATCGACGTGCTGCTGGTGCTGTTGATCATCTTCATGGTTATCACACCTCTGACGCCGAAGGGATTGGATGCGCTGGTACCGCAGCCCCCGCCTCCAGGGGTGCAGCCGAACCAGGACAATACGCGTACCGTGGTTATCATCATCAACAAAGACAAGTCGATGATGATTAACACAGAGGCTACGGACGAGAACCGTCTGGGGCCGCGGCTCGAGGACATTTTCAAGACCAGAGCCGAGCGCGTAGTGTTCGTTAAGGGCGATCCAGATCTTGAGTTCCAATACGTGGCGCGCGTGATTGATATCGCCAAGGGCGCCGGGATCGACAAGATCGGGCTCATGACGGCCAAGATGGAGGCCGGCCAGTAAGGCGGATTGAACTATTAGGAGCTTCTATGAATCGGAAAATTACCTCCTTAGTGCTAGTCGTGGCCGTGGTGATGCTAGTGATTCTCGGCGCCGGGTGTCAGAAACTGAGAGCCCGCGACCAGTTGAACAAGGGTGTTCAGGCCTTCCGTAACGGCAGCTACCCGGCAGCCGTGGAGAACTTCAAGGTGGCGGTCAGCCTCGACCCGCAGTTTCCCACCGCCCGACTCTACCTGGCCATGGCCTATATGATGCAGTACATCCCTGGGGCCGAGTCTCCCGAGAACACGCGCATGTCGCAAGCCGCGCATGACGAGTTCATGAAAGTCCTGGACCAGGATCCGAAGAACGCTCTCGCCCTGGCATATCTTGCCAAGCTTTACTTCGACCAGAAGAAGCTGACAGAGGCTGCTGACTGGTACAAGAAGCTCATCGATGCCGACCCGAAGAACAAGGAAGCCTACTACACTCTGGGAGTGATCGCCTGGACACAGACGTTCCAGCCTAGGATGGAAGCCCGCGCCAAGTTGGGCATGCGACCCGAGGATCCTGGGCCGTTGAAAGATAAGAAGGTGCGTGCAGAACTGGCCGCCAAGAGCCTGCCCATCATCGAGGACGGCATCCAGAATCTGCAGAAGGCCCTGGCGATCGACCCCGAGTACGATGACGCCATGGCGTACATGAACCTTCTGTACCGCGAGCGGGCGGACCTGGCGGACACCACAGAGGCATACAAGCGAGACACCGCGACCGACGACGACTGGGTGGACAAGACGCTCAATACCAAGAAGACCAAGGCGGCGAGGATGCCCACGGGCGGCATCACGACCGAGAAGTAAGTCTTATTCTTTCAGCGCATTTCACCGATCCGCTATAATATGAGTGCCGGGCGGAGAAGAATCCGCCCGTCCTCTCCTTCATGGCCCCGGATTCGAGTGCGGTTACCCCCTCCGGCCAGGACAAGCCGCTGATACTCCCGGCCGTAGAGCAACTCTTCCGCGAACTGGAAGACCAAGTTCATGCCCTGAGGCCCAAGGAGGATCTTCTCCCTCTCCGGAAGGCCTACACCTTCGCCGTTTCCCACCACGGGCACCAAACGCGTAGTTCGGGCGGGCCGTACATGGTCCACCCTATCGAGGTCGCCCGCCTCCTCGCTGAAATGAACATGGACATGGTCTCGCTCGAGACCGGCTTGCTGCACGATGTCGTGGAGGACACGGGGGTCAGCATCGAGGCGATCCGCAAGGAGTTCGGCGAGGAAGTCGCGCGGTGCGTGGACGGCGTCACGAAGCTGAGCAAGATGGACTTCTACACGGCGGAGACCCGCCAGGTGGAGAGCTATCGGAAGATGCTGCTGGCCATGACCAACGACATCCGGGTGGTGATCGTCAAGCTCGCCGACCGGATGCACAACATGCGCACGCTCGAGAGCCTGCCGCGCGAGAAGCAGGAGCGCATTGCGCGGGAGACATTGGAGATCTACGCCCCCATCGCTCACCGCCTCGGGATGGGGAAAGTGCGCGGCGAACTCGAGGATCTCGCTTTCACATACTTGGAGCCCGAAGCGTCCGCCGACTTGCTCGGGGAGATCGCGTCGCGGCGCCTGGAAACCGAGGGCTTTCTGGCCCAGGTGCGCCAGACGGTGGAGGAAAAGCTGCGCCAGGAAGGCATCCCCGCCCGCGTGGACAGCCGCGTCAAGCGCGTGTATTCGATCTTTCGCAAGATGAAGCGGCAGAAGATCGAGCTGGACCAAGTCTACGATGTGCTGGCTTTGCGCATCATCACGAATTCGGTCAAGGATTGCTACGCGGCGTTGGGGGCGATCCACAACGAATGGCATCCGATTCCCGGGCGGATCAAAGACTTCATTGCGATCCCCCGCCCGAATCTGTACCAGTCGCTGCACACTTCCGTCATCGGCCCCGGCGGACATGCCTTCGAGGTACAGATCCGAACCGAGGAAATGCACCGCATCGCCGAGGAGGGGATCGCCGCCCACTGGAAGTACAAGGACGGATACAAGGGTCCCAGCGCGGATGATCAGCGCATCGCCTGGCTGCGCCAGCTCGTGGAGTGGCAGCGGGAGATGCGGGACCCCGGAGAATTCCTATCCACGCTCAAGGTGGAGCTGTATCCGGAGGAGGTCTATTGCTTCACGCCGCGGGGCAAGGTGATCGTGCTGCCACGCGACGCGACTCCCGTGGACTTCGCCTACGCCATCCACTCCGACATCGGCCACTCGTGCGTGTGCGCGAAAGTCAACGGCCGCATCGTTCCGCTCCGGCACGCCTTGGGGAACGGAGACGTCGTCGAGATTCTCACGCAGGCGGGCCACATGCCCAGCAAAGACTGGCTGGGCTTGGTCAAGACTTCGCGCGCCCGCAACAAGATCAAGCACGTCATCAACATTTCCGAGCGCGCCAAGGCCATCGAGATCGGCACTAAGCTATTCGAGAAGGAGGCACGGCGCCTGGGCGTCTCCCTGAACCGGATCGGGAAGGTGGAACTGGAGCGGGTTGCCGGTGAGTACGGCTACAGCAAGATGGAAGATCTGCACGCCGCGCTGGGTTTCGGCCGCTTCTCGGCGCGACAGATCCTGCAGAAACTGGCGCCTCAGAACGTGGAGGACCAAACCCAGGAGCCGCAGAGAGCCTCCCATCCTGTCCCGCCGGCGACCGCCGCTCAGCTGGCGCCCGGCCGGCCTACCGACTTGGTCGTCAAGGTCAAGGGAGCGGACGATCTGCTGGTCTACCGCGCCAAATGCTGCAATCCGATCCCGGGAGAGTCCATTGTCGGCTACATCACGCGCGGGAAAGGCGTGGCGGTCCACTCTACCAACTGTCCCAACGTGGAGAGCCTGCTCTACCAGGTGGAGCGCAAGATTGACGTGGAGTGGGCCAGGAGCGCCGCCGAATTGTTTCCTGTAAAGATGATGGTACACACCGACGACCGCCCCGGCATTCTGAACCAGATGACCTCCGTCCTGGCGGCGGAGCAGAGCAACATCCGAAGCCTGGAGGCAAGAACGGAGGCCGGGGGCGAGGGCGACGGAGCCATCATCGACATGACAGTGGACGTCAGGGATAAGAAGCAGCTCGAGAGAATCGTGTCGGCGATGCTCCGCCTCTCCGGCGTGCGCGACGTCGAGAGACTCATGTGAGGAAAGCGAATGGCCGTTTTTGACCCTCCGTCAACCGAACCTGAACATATCGCCGTCTCCAAGTCCAAGGGGATCCAGATCGACTGGAAGGACGGCCATTGCAGCAACTACGATCTGCGCTCCTTGCGGGACAACTGTCCTTGCGCGACATGCGAGGGAACGCACAGCGACGGCGCAACCGAGGCCACCGGCGCTTCTCCATTCCAGATCTACAAACCGATCCTGAAGATGCTGGCTGTGGAGCCGGTGGGCAACTACGCGGTGCAGATCGTGTGGAGTGACGGGCACAGTTCGGGAATCTATTCTTTTGACCACCTGCGTGGGATTTGCCCCTGCCGGGAGTGCCGGGAGGGATGAACTGAGTGAGGGCTACAGAAGACGGAAGTTGACTTCCACCTGGGCCTGAGTCGTAACGGGCTTGCCATCCTTGAGGCCAGGGCGGAACCGCCATTTCATGACGGCCTCGATGGCTTTTTCATCCAGGCCCAGACCGAGCGCGCGGATGACACGCGGATTCTGCGGCAGACCGCGCTCGTTTACCTCCACGTAGAGCAAAACGATCCCCTGGAACTTGGCCTTACGAGCCTCTTCGGAGTACTCCGGCTCCACCTTGAAAATAAGCGTGGGGGCTGTGACGCCACCGCCAACCCGGTACGCTCCACCGCCAAACCCACCGCCTTCGCCAGGCCCGTAGCCGGCCCCTTTGCCCGAACCAACGCCACCGCCCGAACCTGAGCCGATGCCGCCGCCAGAGCCAGGCCCATTGGACGGGGGACCGAGCTTGCCGAGGGGATCGCCATATTGCGCCATGTTCACGTTGGGCAGGTTGACGTCGGGGGGGATGACCAGCGTCGGCTCCATGATGAGCTTCGGGTTTGGGTTGTTAACCACCGCCATGGGAGGCGTGAACTGCCGGGGAGCAAGCTTTGGCAGCCGGCCCTTGCTGGCGGGGAGAGGAGAACGGTCTCCGCCACCACCGCCGCCGCCCATGGTTTGTGACTTGGGTTTCTGCGCCACATAAGGCGCAATATCCAGAGGAGCCACCAGGCTCACTGTCTGCCTGACGGTCTGCTGTACCGTCTTATTGACGGCCAGCGTGAACAGCAGCGTGACCACGCCCACATGAATCAGCAGGGAGTAGAGGCCCGACGACTTCTTGTACACGTACTGATCCCAGATGTCCTTAACGGGGACTGGCTTCGAGGGAACCTTGAGCGGAGGCAGTTTAGGCGGAGAAAACGCTTCTTTGATGTTGCGGGCAATGGATGTGAATAAGCCTTCGTCGCCGGCTTCGATATACAGGCTACGCAGGTGATCGTCGGCAGTCAGCACCGGCACATCATCGCTGGGCTGCTGCCCTTCAGCTTTGAGGTTGCTCTCCTGGTCTGACATTGTGTCCGTCCACCCGATTCAATCTCTCTCTAATTTAGATGACTCAGGCATCCGGCCCGTTACAAACACTTCAAAATAATCCCTCTATTGACCTCAATTCAAGTCTACCACACTCATTCTGCTACGATGCTCATTATGCGGAGCCGGGAGTGGACACGACGAGCGATTCTGTCCGGTGTGGCGGGGATGAGCCTGCCCGCCCTCGGCCAAGTCGGCCGGCAGTTCCCGCCGGAAATGTTGAGGTACTCGGATCCCGCCACCGAATTCCCGGTGGTCCGGCTTACGAATCCTTCCTGGTCCAGTTTTCTTCCGCCGTATAATGGGCGCCGGCGCACTAGGCGAGGTAACTTCCTGCTTTATTGCTCGGACCGCACCGGCCAGCCGCAAGCATTTGGCATGGACCTGAAGACGGGCGAGTCTCGGCAGCTAACGGAAGCAGCGGCGCTCGAAGGCGCCACTCTCTGCCTGCTGCCGGATGAACGCAGTTTCTGCTACTTTGACGGGTCCTCGCTGCAGCGAACGGTTTTGCCCAACCTGCGCACGCGGGAGATCTACCGCCGCCCCGAAGGCTGGAACCGAGGGCCAGGGCTCGCCATCTCGGGAGACGGTCTCCACGCCGCGTTCGTCGAAGCCCGTGGCGGAGTCTCGCGGCTGCGGCTGCTGGAAATTGCCAAGCTGAGCGCCACTACGGTGATCGAGTCGGAGGCAGCTATGGGCAACCCCCTGGTCAGGCCTGGCCGAGTTGGAATCCTCTACCGCCGGGGTGGAGACTCCCTGTGGCTGGTCAATTATGATGGCCGCGACAACCGGCGGCTGAAGCTTGCGCCGGGCGGGATAGGCCCGGCGTATTGGTCTTCGGACGGACGCTCGATTTTCTACTTGAGTTACCCGCCGGAGCCTCGAGCGCTGAATGCCGTCCGTGAGCACGTGCCGGACTCGAACGCGGATCAGCTTGTCTCGCCCACCAGCCAGTTCGTCGCCTTCAGCCCCAACGAAGACGCGTCGGTGTTCGTTGGCGCCAGCGCGAGCAAGGCTTCACCGTACGTGTTGCTCTTGCTGCGCAGCACGCGCCGTGAGCTGACGCTGTGCGAGCATCGCGCCTCGGATCCCGCCAGCGTGGCTCCCTTGTTCTCCATGGACAGCCAGCAGGTCTACTTTCAAAGCGACAAGGACGGGAAGTCTGCGATCTACTCCCTGCGGGTTGACAGGCTGGTGGAGAAGACGGACACTTAGGCGGGACAGGACGCACATGAAGCGGCTGATCGTTTGGGTGTGTTTGTCGCTTAGCTGCTGCCAGGCGGCAACCAGACTCCTGGTGACGGTCGTCGAGCAGCGATCCGGCAAGCCCGTGACGGGGCTGAGGGCCGAGGATTTCACGGTTCTCGACGACAACCAGCCCCGCGCGGTGGAGTCAGCGGAACCCTCCACCGGCCCGATGGACGTGATGCTGCTGCTCGACGCGAGCCAGTTGGGCGCAGTTGTGCAACCGGTGGCCGAGAACATGATCGCCCAGCTTCAGCCAAAGGAGCAGATGGCGGTGGTCGCCTTCCATTCGACGGCCGACTTGATCCAGGATTTCACCGCCAGCCGGGAGTTGCTCCTCCGCGCGGTCACCTCCGTGAAGCACGGCAACGCGCCACGCACGCTGGATGCGCTGTATGCGGCCATGGACGGCGGTTTCCAGGGAAGCACCTTCCGGCGGGTGATCGTTCTTCTGACGGCCGGCGTAGAGGGCCCCAGCCGCACGAGCGAGAGAGAGGTTCTGCGCCTCGCCCGGCGCAACGGCGTGTCCGTTTTCCCGGTCTTCGTCGTCAGCCGGGAGAAGCCGCTGTTCGAACGGCTGGCGCGGCAAACGGGCGGGGCCACTTTCGTCTTGCGGCAACAGCAGCGGGCGTCAGAAACGCAGGCTGCGGCCCGCGTGTTTGAGGTGCTGCGGTCTCAGTATACGCTTAGCGTGGCGGGCAATCTGGCCCTGGGCGAGAGGATCAAAATAGAAGCGAAAAGGCCGGAGAGGTTGTTCATCTCCGGCCTTCCGCTAGACTGACTTCGACGCGTGAGGAGAACTGCTCAGTTGCGGCCCTGCAAGACCTTGGGAGCCGACAAGTAGCCGGCGATCTGGTCTTTCTGGACCTGGTTCACCACGATCTCGTAGGGCTGCCGGGCCGAGGACATGTAGAACTGGAGCGGCTCGTTCGTGTTCTTGTCCTTCTTCTCGACCGTCTTGTCGTCGGCAATCAACTGGATCGTGTACTTGTTGCGCTTGGGGTCGGTCTTCTTGAGTTGAACCTGGATGTTCCCCACCTTCTGGTACTTTTTGGACTTCGCGATCTTGAACTCGGTATAGTTTCGGTCGCCGAGGGCCTTGAGAGCGTTCAGCTCGGTCGAGTTGGTTGCGATCAGGCCGCTCTGGACGCCCAGATCGCCGCGCACGCTCTTCAACTCGGCAATGGTCTTGTTGAGCTCGGACTTGGTAGATGCGACTTCGGTCTTCACGTTGCCGACATCGGTAGACACATCCGCGATCTTGGTGTTGGCTGTGGTGGCGGCGTCCTTGACCTCAGTCAGTTCGCTCCTGACCTGCGCTTGCTGCTTGAGCTGCTCCTCCTGAAGCTGCCGGGCGAGCTGGTCCGAGTGCTTCAGTGCGTCTTTCCTCGCGTCGCCCACCGCTGTCGCCGCCTGCCGACGGGCTGCTTCGAGCTCCGTTCGCAATTCGTCCAGGGTCTGACGGCTGGAGGCCGAGCTGAGAGTGTGGGACTCGCGGACTTTGGCGACTTCGGTCAAGAGCGAGTCCCTGATTTGGGCCGTGTCCCGCTTCAGACCATCGAGCCAGACGAAAAGTATTACGTTGGCGGCCACCAGTGCGATCACCAATCCGAACAGGATGGGAATCGCCATACCGCCCTTGCGGAAAGGTGGGGCAGATATTGGGGTTTGATCACTCATTGGGTTTTCTCCTCGGTAAGTAAAAGGGCAATTTGCCTGCCACAGGACAGCGGTCCGTAAACCACTGAAACAGCGCAAGAAATCAGGTGGCTCCAGCCGCCCTGCCGTGTAGGAACTTCCTTGAAGGCGTACTTTCTACTCATAAGAACATGATCATTTATCGCGCCGTCTGCACCTTCGGTGTCGCCAGGTAACCGGCGACTTGGTTCTTGCCGATTGTATTGACGACAATCTCGTACGGCACGCGCGCCCGCGCCACATAAAATTGCAGGGGTTCGTTGATGGTCTTGTCCTTCTTCTCGACCTCCCTGTTGTCAGCGACGAGCCGTATTGTAAACCGGTTCTTCTTCGGGTCCACTTTCATCAGCCGGATATTCACGTCGCCGCCCCGCTGCATCTGCTTGCTCTTGACCAGCTTGAACTCGTAGTAGTTGCGGTCGCCTCGGTCTCGCAGCGCCGCCAGTTCTTTACCGTTGGTGGCGATCAATCCGCTCTGGACACCCAGGTCGCCGCGGACGCTCTTCAGCTCCGCAATGGTCTTGTCCAGTTCGACCTTGGTGGAGGCAATGTCGTTCCGGACAGTGCCGACTTCAGACGAGACACCGGCGATCTTGGTGTTAACGGTGTCGGCCGCCTGCTTGACCTGTGTTATCTCGGATGAGACCTGTTGGCGCTGCTTTCGCTGTTCGGCCTGCAGCTTCTTCGCGAGTTCCTCGGCATGGCGCAACGCCTCGTTCTTGGCCTCGCCCGCGGCGACAGCGGCGGTACGTCTGGCGTTTTCGAGCTCTTCGCGCAGAGCATCCAGATTACGTTGATTCGCCGAGTTGAGAGCGGAGGAAGCCTCCTGCGCCTTAGAAACCTGTGCTTCGACTGAGTCTCGTATGGATGCCAGCTCCGTGCGCATGCGGTCGACCTGAACGAGCAGGTAAACCGTTACCGCCGCCACGGCAATGGCGCCGCCGTAAAGCAACGGCACGGCCAGGCCGGAGGAAACAGAACGGGAACTCTGATCGGGACTGGAACCCATCGATGATATGCTCCTTCAGGCTCGAAAGAGCCTTACCTTCACTTTATCACTCGCGACGGCTCGGGAGCCTCCGGGAGGTGCTATATTCGGCACGTGACAGTGTCTCGCTTGCGGAAACTCATCCTCGTGTCGCTGGCCGGCGTGCTGGTTTGCGGCGGAGCCTTCTTGTTCGCGCCGGTCCGGCTGGCCGGGTTGGTGCTGATCGGCCATAGCCCCTCATGCACCTTCGCACGGGCGGTCACGAGCGCCAACTGGGCGCGCCGGTTGATGGAGACCAAGGACCGTATCCTGGCGGAGAGCCGTCTGCTCGAGACCGATGCCGCCGGTTTCCAGCACTGGCGGACCCCGCGAGGCCTTTTCTGGATCCCCTCTGGAGAGGGTTACGGGCTGCCCTTCAACCTTTCCGAGCAGGCGAACGCCATCTATGGGGTCGGGGAGCAGGCTGTTCGCGCCGGCGACATCGTGCTCGACTGCGGCGCGAACATCGGCGTCTACACGCGCACGGCGCTCGAGGCAGGCGCCAGGCTGGTGATCGCGATCGAACCCGCGCCTGAGAACATCGAGTGTCTTCGACGAAACTTCACGGCTGATGTCGCCTCTGGTCGCGTGATCATTTACGAGAAAGGCGTCTGGGACAAGGATGATTTTCTCATCATCAACGTGGCGCCCGGCAACCCGGCTGCCGACAGCTTCGTAATAACTCCCCAGGGATCGCGAACCGGCCTGAAGTTGCCGCTCACGACCATCGATAAGCTCACGGCCGAGTTGAAGCTGGAGCGCGTGGACTATATCAAGA
>VFSW01013625.1_pt1 | contig 11295 bp, 6 predicted proteins | sample 5358111 | NCBI WGS metagenome assembly VFSW01 (sample SAMN11554181, study PRJNA540505) | mine drainage metagenome | isolation source: sediment from site ElyBrook_90M | place: USA: Ely Copper Mine, Vershire, VT | collected 2017 | reverse complement strand
GCTCCAGCGCGACCGGCTGGACCGCCAGCACACGATCGAGGAGCTCAAGTCCGAGTCCAACCTGAAGGACTCGGAAATCCTGGACCTGAAGCGCGCAGCCGAGGAGCGCAAAGCCGAGTCAGACCAGAAGGACTCGGAAATCATCGACCTCAAGCGGGAGACCGACGCCAAGGACTCGGAAATCCTGGACCTGAAGCGCGCGGCCGAGGAACGCAAGGCCGAGTCAGACCAGAAGGATTCGGAAATCATCGACTTGAAGCACGCTGCCGAGGAGCGCAAGGCGGAGTCAGACCAGAAGGACTCAGAAATCGACGACTTGAAGGCGGTCTGCAACGAGCGCGAGGCGCTGATCATGACGCTGGACGGCCATGTCAGGAACTTCCAGAAGATCTTGGCCGGGCGCGCGGCCGCGGACCGGTAAAAGGACGCCCGGATCGGCGAATTGGAGACCCGGCTCGGCAAGGCCGAGGGAACGCTGGCGAAGCTCCCGCCCGACGCGGCGACCTGGGCGGATATATTCTCGGCCAAGGACGTCCACATCGGGAACATCGAGGCGGCGCTCGCGCAGCGCGAGCTGGAGGGGGCGGAAAATGACCGGTCGCTCGCCAACCACGCCGCGGGCTACCACAACCTAGAGCAGGTCAAGCGCTACGGCCGGCTGCTGGCCGAGAAGGAGGCCGTGATCCAGAACCTGCACCGGGCCTGCGTGGAGCGCGAGGCGGTGATCAAGCAGCTGGCGGCGGAGGCCACGGGGCTGACGGCGGTGCTCCGAAAACTGGCGATCGCGGTCCGCGCCCATGTCCTCGGGAAGTGGCAGCGGCCGTTCGAGCAGTGGCTGTTCCACCGGGTCGTGGAGGCGTACTGGATGCAGATCGGGGTCCTCAGGCATTACGAGCCGCGCCCGATCTCATGGGATCGGCGGATCCCGAAACCGCGGCTGCCGGACGCAAGGCTGCCCCGGCTCGCGATCGTCACCCCGAGCTTCGGGCAGCCGGCGTTCATCGAAAGCACGATGCTGAGCATCCTGAACCAGGGCTATCCGAAGCTGATCTACGTCGTGCAGGACGGGGGCTCGGCGGAGGACATCCGGCGGATCATCGACCGGTATGCCGACCGGCTGCGGCATTGGGAATCCGCGCCGGACCGGGGCCAGGCGGATGCGGTCCGGAAGGGGTTCGCGCGGATCGAGGCGGAGCTGGCCCCCGACGACGTCATGGCCTGGCTCAATTCCGACGATTTCGTGGCGCCGCGGGCGCTCCGGTTCGTGGCGGAATACTTCGCGGCCCATCCCGAGGCGGACGTCGTGTACGGGCACCGGATCATCATCGACGAGCACGACCGCGAGATCGGACGCTGGATCATGCCGCGGCACGACCGGGCGGCCCTGGAGTGGATCGATTACGTGCCGCAGGAGACGCTCTTCTGGCGCAAGCGCGCGTGGGATCGGGCCGGCGGGATCGACCCGGGCTTCCAGTTCGCGCTCGACTGGGACCTCCTGGCCCGCTTCCAGCAGGCGGGCTGCCGGATCGACCGGCTGCCGTACTTCCTCGGCTGCTTCCGGCTGCACGCCGAGCAGAAGACGAGCCAGGTGATCCACACGACCGGGGCCGAGGAGATGGCGCGGATACGGGGACGGTTCCATCCCGGGCGCGAGCAGGATTTCGAGGCCATCAATGCCCAGGCCCGCAAGGTGCGGTTCCGCGGCGCGCTGTCGGCCCGGCTGCTGGCCGCGGGAATCCGCTGGTAGGGGCGCGGCGGACAGAGGATCCCCGCCGCGCGGCCGGGGTCCCACCTTTGACTTGTTTTTCTCCCTGAATTTGGAACGCTAGACCCTTTCCGCCGCATGCTCGCCCTGCTCCTGGTCATCGGTCTCTTCCTCTTCCTGACGTTCGTCGGGCAGGCCGTCATCAGCCTCCTGCGGCCGCGGATGGGGCTGCTCTGGAGCTGGTTTCTGGCGCCGACAGTCGGCCTGTCGCTGCTGGTGGTCCTGATCACCCATCTCAACGTCTGGGGCATTCCGGTCAGCATCGTGGGGCCCTGGCTGAGCGTCGGCCTGCTGGCGGGATCGGCGGCCGTGTTCGCCTGGCGGCGCCCGCGGCTGCCCTGGCGGCAGCTGGCCCCCTTTGCCGGGATCGCGCTCGCCTATGTCTTCTACGTCGGCTGGCCGGCCCTTCGGTTCGGGTTCAACTGGATCTCCTACGGCAACGACGACATGGCCAACTACTGCCTGGCCGCCGACCGTTTCCTGCACAACGGGTACTACCAGATCCCGCTGCAGACCGATCTCTTGGGCCGGAACTACTCGCAGCATTACTGGTTCATGCACGCCCTGCAGCAGATCCGGCCGGGCTCGGAGCTGACCATCGCCTGGGCGGCCTCGATTACCGGGCTGAACACCGTGCAGGTGTTCATGCCGGTGATCATCATGATCAGCCTGCTGCAGATCTTCGCCCTCGGGGCGGTGATCATGATGCGCGGCCGCCAAAGGAAGGTGGCGCTGCTGGCGTTCTTCCTCTTTGCCACGAGCCCCCTCTTCGGCCTGGGCACGCTCTATCAATTGATCGCGCAGGTGGCGGGCATGGCGAGCCTGCTCGCGGGCGTGGCGGTCCTCCTGTCCACCCGGGGGATGGGCTGGAGGAAGATGCTCCTGGGCGGCATGCTGACCGCCGGCCTGGCGATCATCTATCCGGAGGTGTCGCCGTTTTTGGCGCTGAGTATCCTCCTCTACGGACTGCGGCTGCGCTACGGCGAGGCGGGGATGTTCGGCCGCTATTGCGGGTTCATCGCGGTGGTCGCCGTGCTGACCTTCGTCATCATCGGCACCAACACCTACGAGTTCATCAACACGCTGGTGATGCAGTCGGTGGGCTCGGCCGGGCTCGGGGCGATGGCCGCCATCAACGACCAGAGCGGCGGGCTCGTCCTCTTCCCCTGGACGCTGGTTCCCTCCTTCCTGCCGATGCTCTTCGGCCTCCATCCCTTCGGCGTGGTCGGGGTCAATCCCCTGATCTCGATCCAGATCGCGGTCGGCTTCGGTTTTCTCGGCTACTACCTCTGGAGGATGGCGCGCAAGCTCGCGGCCCACGAGCCCGGCGGCTACCTCGGGCTGATCATGGCCCTGCTGGGCTTCTATCTCTTTTTCAAGGGGCAGGACTTCGGCCTCTTCAAGCTGGCGATGTTCGCCCAGCCGGTCATCGCCCTGTACCTGGCGGAGGGCGCCGCCCCCTATGTCTTCTCGTCCGACCCGCGCCGGCGGACCCGGGCGCGCTGGGTGCTGGCGCTGTTCTTCTGCTGCACGGTGCCGTCCTTCGGCTACTACGCCTACGCCTCGCTCGGGACCTACGGCGGCGGCCTGACCGAAGTCGCCCAGGCCTCGCGGCTCGGGGTCGGATTCAAGCCGCCGACCCACCTCAAGTACGGCGGGATCGAGAGCGACATCAGCAACGTGGTCAGCGCGAAGATGCTCGCCCTCCACACCGAGGGGATCGACACCCGCTTTCTTTCCCGCAGCTACATGGACAATGTCGCGAACATCGCGGTCCTGAAGTTCCTGCGGACGCCCGATCCGGACCTGGGCCCCCAGGCCCGTCTGATCGAGAAGCTGTCGCTTTTGCGCTTCCTGCTTCCCTGGCAGATCATGAAGGGCGACGTGCCGGATTACTCGGTCATGACGATCCGCAAGCTCGACAACAACTGGACCGAGACCAGTTCGCGGCATCTCGACTACGGCGACCGGCTCTTCGTCTCGATCCGCGGCGACCTCGACTACTTCAACAAGGAGAACCCGGGCACCGGCTGGAAGATCCAGAACATGTACCAGTACAAGCTGGAGAGCCAGGTGCGCAACCGCCTGGTCTTCATCCACTCCGAACTGGGTCCCCACTACTACTCCGCGGCGCGGTACCGGGCCGCCTTCTTCCAGCGCGAGCCGGAGCCGATCAGCAAGGGGACGGAGTATTTCGACGGCTCCGGGCGGTACGCGCTCTTCGAGATCATCCATCCCTCGCCCAAGCTGCGGGTGATGGTCGACTTCACGCGCACCTCCCTGGGCGGGAGCCGGACCTATCTCCCGCAGCACGCGATCATCATCGGCGACGAGGACTACCACCTGCCCTTCGTGGGCTACGGCTCTGCCCGGGTCGTCACCTCGATCATCAAGCCGGAGTACTTCGAGCAGGAGCCTTACATCACGCTCGATTTCGGCGAGAACGCCGCGCCGATCCCCACGCCCAAGCACGGCCTGATGCGGCTCTTCGGGCTGAAGTACAACCTCGACGACCGCAACCTGGTCGGCTTCACCCGCGACGTCTCGGTCCTGACTGACAAGGAGTACCGCGCGTTGCCGCGGCCGACCCGGATCGGGGACTTCCCCTGGGACCTCTACCGTTATCCGGGCCTGGTCTATTCCGGCATCTACGAGGACGGCTGGGTGGCGGCCGACGCCTACTTCAAGCTCGGCGCCTCCCATCCCGGCCAGGTGCTCACCTTCAAGGGCTACGTTCCCAACACGCCGAAGTTCCGAACCGCCGGAGAGGACGTGACGGTCTCGATCAACAACCGGCCGACCGAGATCGTCCACCTGACGGCCGGGGAGTTCACGATCAACCGCCTGATCCGGGATGCCGCCCCGATCACGACGATCACGCTGCACTTCTCGGATGCGGAGGTGTACAATCCGGCCAGCGGGGACCAGCGCGCGGTTTCCGCCTTCGTCCGGGAGATCGCGATCGAGGACATGCCGAACCTCGCGGCCTTCCGCCGGATCAGCAACCAGGCCGGGGACAAGTTCGGGCTCAAGGGCGTCGACGAGGACGGCTGGATCGGGCGGCGGGCGGGGTTCGCCGCCCCGTCGTTCAAGACCTTCAAAGTGCTGAAGATCGATCTCGAGATGCCCGGCTGGGCGCCGATGGCCTCGAACACGCTCAGCGTCTACGCCGACGGCCATAAGATCCAGTCCGACGCCGTGCCCCGGGCCAGCTACCAAAGCGTCTACGTGCCGCTCCCTCCCGGATCCAGCCGCCGCATCCAGCTGGTGGCGGCGAAGGTTTTCCCCCTTCCCCACGAGACGCGCAAACGCTCCTTCGAGATCAAGAACATCTCCTTCGACAACCTGAGCCGGACCGACCTCTTTCTCCGGGGCTGGCATCCCTCCGGCTACGTCTTCGGGATCCACGGGGTGGACGGCGACGGATGGGTCGACCGCAGGGCGGCCTTCCGCTTTCCGGCCACGGGCCGGTTTCGGACGGCGGTCGTCGAGGTCGTGCGCTATCCCTGCCGTTCCGACCTGCCGCTGGCGGTGACCGTCGATGGGCGGCCGAAGTCCGCCCGGACGCTCGGGTTGGACCGGACCGAGAAGATCTCCATTCCGCGCGCCTCCGGAAAGGACACGACCCTGGAACTGGCGACCCCGCAGGACTTTCCCCTGGCCCCCCCCGACACCCGCTCGCGCTCCTACCGCATCGTCAATATCGACTTCGAGTGAGCTTCCGGTCTTAATCGCCCGCCATGCTCCTCAGCATCGTCGTACCGGTCTACAAGGAGGAGAAGAACGTGCCGGAGTTTCTCCGGCGTCTTCGGCCGATCCTGGGCGCGATCAGCGAGGACTACGAAATCATCTTCGCCCTGGACCCATCGCCGGACCGGACCGAGGAGGTCGTCCTCGAGCAGCGGGCGGGGGACGAGCGGGTCAAGCTCCTCAAGTTCTCCCGCCGCTTCGGCCAGCCGATGGCCACGCTGGCCGGCATGCAGTATTCGACCGGCGAGGCCGTGATCGTGATGGACGTCGACCTCCAGGATCCCCCGGAATTGGTCGGCGCCATGGTCGAGAAATGGCGCGAGGGCCACGATGTCGTCCTGCCGCAACGGCGGGAACGCAGCGGGGAGCCCTGGATCAAGCGGCTGATCGCCGGGACCGGCTACAAGGTCATCAACCGGATCGCCGATGTCAAAATCCCGCCCAATACCGGCGACTTCCGGCTCATGTCTCGGCGGGTGGCCGACGAGGTCGTCCGGCTCCGGGAGAGCCACGGCTTCCTGCGGGGAATGGTCGCGGTGGTCGGCTTCCGGCAGTGCCTTCTGCCCTTCGACCGGCCGGCGCGCTACGCGGGGGAGACCAACTACAACCGCTTCTTCGGCTCGCTGCGGATCGGGTTCAACGGCGTCTTCTGCTTCTCGACCGCCGCCCTCTCCCTCAGCCCCCAGTTCGGGTTCGCGATCGCCGGCCTCTCGTTCCTCATCGCCCTGGCCTTCCGCGGCATGAAGCTGGGCGGCTTCCCCTTTCCGATCGGCAATCCGACGATGGTGATCCTGATCCTCTTCCTTGGGGGGATCCAGCTGATCAGCGTCGGGATCCTGGGCGAATACATCGGGCGGATCTACGAGGAGGTCCGCGCCCGGCCCAAGTTCATCGTCGAGCGGGCCGAAGGCTTCAAGCGCTGATCGTCCTTTTGCCCATGTGCACCCCCTCCCCTTCCAAATGGCCCAAGGTCCTGCCGCCGCTCACCGCCGAGCAGCAGCGGATCAGCAACGAGTTCATGCGCATCTGGCATGAAGTGCTGCCGCGGCGCTTCGGGGTCGTCGAGCGGTTCAACCACAGCTATCCCGTCCGCTATTCCCGGCCGGGCTTCCGGACGACGCTCGAGATCGGCGCCGGCCTGGGCGAACACCTCAACTACGAAAAGCTCACCGCCGAGCAGGAGAAGGCCTACTACGCCCTGGAGCTCCGGGAGAACATGGCCTCCGCGATCCGCGAGCACTTTCCCCGGGTGAATGCGATCGTGGGCGACTGCCAGGCCAGGCTGGACTTTCCCGACGGGTTCTTCGACCGGGTGATCGCCGTCCACGTCCTCGAGCACCTGCCCAACCTGCCCGCCGCGATCCAGGAGGCCTGGCGGCTCCTGAATAAGGAGACGGGGCAATTCCTGGTCGTCATCCCGACCGAGGGGAGCCTGGCCTACACGCTGGCCCGGAAGCTTTCCGGCGAACGGACCTACAAGAAGCACTTCGGGGGCGACTACTCCTGGCTCTACAAGCGGGAGCACATCAACCTGCCGCGGGAGCTGTTCGAGGAGCTGAATCGATGGTTCACCGTCGAGACTCGCGGCTTCTTCCCCCTTCCCTTCCTACCGAGGGTCTGCTGCAACCTCTGCATCGGCCTGGCGCTCAAGCCGCGGGCGGCCGGGGTCTAGTTTTAACGCCATGGAACGCGTCTTCGTCACCGGCGCCGCCGGCTTCATCGGATCCAACCTCGCCGACCGCCTCCTGGCGGACGGGGTCGCTGTCGTCGGCTGGGACAACTTCTCGACCGGCCAGGAGCGCTTCCTGGAGGGGGCGCGGAGCCAGCCGAAGTTCCGGCTGATCCGCGGCGACAACCTCGACCTCCCGGCCCTGACCGAGGCCATGAAAGGCTGCGATTTCGTGTTCCACCTGGCGGCCAACGCGGACGTTCGCTTCGGCACCGAACGGCCGCGCAGGGACCTCGAGCAAAATACGATAGCCACCTTCAATATCCTGGAGGCGATGCGCGCCAACGGCATCCGGCGGATCGGCTTTTCCTCGACGGGGTCCACCTATGGCGAGGCCTCGGTCATCCCCACCCCGGAGGACGCGCCGTTCCCGGTTCAGACCTCCCTTTACGGCGCCTCCAAGGTCGCGTGCGAAGGCCTCATTTCCGCCTATGCGGAAGGGTTCGGCTTCGAGGCCTACATCTTCCGGTTCGTCTCGATTCTCGGCGAGCGCTACACCCACGGCCACGTGTTCGACTTCTGCCAGCAGCTCGCCGAGCACCCCGAATGGCTCCAAATCCTCGGCGATGGCACGCAGCGCAAGAGCTATCTCTACGTGCAGGACTGCGTCGAGGCGATGCTGCACACTTCGCGCAAGGGCACGGCGGCCGGCGCTCCCCATCGGACCCAGGTCTACAATCTGGGGGCGCCCGAATACGTCCAGGTCAACGACAGCGTGGGCTGCATCTGCGGCGAGCTCGGCGTGAAGCCCGAGCTGCGCTACACAGGCGGCAAGCGCGGCTGGATCGGCGATAATCCCTTCATCTTCCTCGACACTAAAAAGGTCCAGTCAACCGGCTGGAAGCCGCGGCTCACGATCGAGGAGGGAATCGTGCGAACCGTGCGTTGGCTCAGGGCCAACCGCTGGGTCTACGATGCCCGGACCTCCTGAACGGCTTCGCCGCGTGCCCATGAAGGTGCCCTTCCTGGATGTCCCGGCGCAGATCCGGGCCCTTCGGCCCGAGATCGATGCCGCGATCGCCCGGACGCTCGACGCCGGCAGCTTTTGCCTCGGGCCGGATGTGGAGAAGTTCGAGCGGGACTTCGCGGCTTTGGTCGGGACGGCCCACGCGGTCGGCTTCAACAGCGGCACCTCGGCCTTGCACGTGGCGGCCCGGCTCCTCGACCTCGGGCCGGGCGACGAGGTCATCACGACTCCCTACACCTTCATCGCCACCAGCTGGGCGCTGGCCTATGTCGGGGCCAAGCCGGTCTACGTCGATGTGGACGAGGGGACGCTGAATCTCGACCCGGGCCTGATTGAGCGGGCGCTGACTCCGCGGACCAAGGCGGTCCTGCCGGTGCACCTCTACGGGCATCCGTTCGACGCCGATCCGATCCTCGAAATCTGCCGCAGCCGGGGGCTCGCCCTGATCGAGGACGCAGCCCAGGCGCACGGGGCCCGCTATCGCGGCCGGCCGGTCGGCACGCTCGGCGAACTCGCCGCCTTCCGCTTCTACCCGCCCAAGAACCTCGGCGCCTGCGGCGAGGGGGGGGCCCTGGCGCCCGATCGGGGGGCTTTCGCGGGCCGCGCGCGCTCGCTGCGCGAGCACGGCGCATCGGCCCGGTACCATCACGACGAGATCGGCTACAACTACCGGATGGAGGGGCTCCAAGGCGCGGTTCTCGGCGTCAAGCTGCCCCACCTCGCCGCATGGACGGCCGCCCGCCGCCGGATCGCGGAACGGTATCACGAGCTCCTCCGACCGACGCCCCTGCGCCTGCCCCGCGAGGAATCTTGGGCCGAGAGCGCCTATCACCTCTACGTCGTGCGGCATCCCAGCCGCGACCGGCTGCGCGAGCATCTCCAGTCGGGCGGGATCGGAACCGCAGTCCACTATCCGGTGCCGCTCCACCTCCAGAAGTGCTTTGCCCATCTCGGCCACCGCGAGGGGGAATTCCCGGTGGCGGAGCGGGCGGCCCGCGAGTGCCTGTGCCTGCCCCTCTATCCCGAGCTGGCCGACGCGCAGATCGACCATGTCGCCGCGGCCATCCATGAATTCAAGGGCTGGTAGAAGGGCGCTGGTCGCCGCCATCCTGCTCGCCGTCGGCCTGACGGCCGCGGCCCCCTTCCTCACCACCCGGGCGGTCGGGACCGGCGAGGCCTACAATTACAGCCTCGCGGCCGCCGATGCGGTCCTGCAGATGCGCGCGGGGGAAATCCCGCCGCTTGTCGGCCAGACCCTGTACGCATTCAATGGCCGGATTCACCCGCTGCGCGACGCGCCCTACCTCTTCTACCTGGTCGGCGCCCTCGACCTCGTCACCTTCCACCGGCTGACGTTCTGGGAATTGCAGAACCTATCGCTGGCGTTGAGCCTGATCGGGACCGTGTTCGCCGCCTACGCCGGACTCCGGTGGGCGACCCGGTGCCCGCGGCCGACCGCCTGCGCGCTGGCCGCAGCGTACGGGCTTTCGCCCTCGCTTCTGGCTTCGGCCTACACCGCCAATCTCTTCATGACCGTCCATGCGGCGGTCTTCGTGCCTCTGGCCCTTGGGGCGGCAGTGCGCCAGTGCCGGGGCTATTCGCGGAGAGCCGACATCCTCCTCGGCGCCGCCCTGGCCGCCGCGTGGCTCGCGCATCCGCCGGTCGCGATCTGGGTGACCGGCGCCGCGCTGCTGGTCCGGTGGCTGGTGTTCCTGCGCCATCTCTCCTGGCGCGGGGCGGCCGGACTGGCTGGCGCAGGCGCCCTGTTCGCCATCCTGGCGGGGTTCGTCTTTGTCTCGGCAAGGGCCACTGCGCCGTGGGGCGGGGGCTTTACCATGGAGCGGGGCTATCTCGGCGTTTTGCTCTCCAGCTTGAGGAGCGCGGTTCCCGCCTCCCTGCTGCCGGTGAGCCGCGGCGCCGGCGGGCTGGGCGATTTCCAGCTCGGGTACGCCTACGCGGGCCTGCTCCTAGTGTCGCTGGCCGGCCTGGTTGGATTGAGGATCGCACCCGCCGGGAAGGTCCGGGGTCGGCGGCGCGCAGCCCTCGTGGGACTCGTCGGTGCGGCCGCTCTGCTCGTGCTGTTCACCTTGCCGGTTCCCGGCCTGACTCGCTGGCTCTGGAATCAGCTGCCAGTCGCCGCCGCGCTGATCACGAATATCTGGCCGATGCAGCGGACCTACCTGGTGGCGACGGCGGCGATCCTCTTCGCGGCCGCCCTGATATTGCCGCCGCGGCTGCCGTGCGGCCGCGCCTCCCGGATCGCGGCGATCGCCGCGGCGGCGCTGGCGGCGGGATGGACGGCGAGTGAGGCCGTTCCCTACCTCGTCCGCGGCCGGTATGGCGAGCGCTGGACCCAGAACGCGACGCGGCGCAGCTACCTTTCGTCCAACCTCGACCTGACCGTCACATCCTACGCCTACCTCGCGCTGCCCCCGACCTTCGTCTACGGCGTGATGGATCCCCATTTCGAGTTCAGGCTGCTCGACGACCACCGCCGGGAAATCGACTCGCCGCTGGCCGCCGCCCTGAAAACGTCGCCGGTGGTCGCTCGGGGCGCCCTGCGCGTGGCGCAGGGAAGCGCCGCTCCGCGCTTCGAAATCGAGGCGGCCCACGTAACTTTGCAGCCGGGCCGGCGCTATCTCCTCAGCTTCACCTTTCACGCCCCGCCCCGGCCCGGAAGGCTCCTCCTGTCCGGGCCGGCACTAGACCGGTCGTATATCCTGCCCGCCGCCGGCGCAGCGCGCGGCTTTGGCATGCTGCCCGGCAATCGACGGGCGGTGTCCCTTTGGACCGACTTGAATAGACCCGAGGAGGTGACGATCCAGTTCGCGATGGCGGATTGGCCGGGGCGGCCCGCGGCGCTGAAGGATTTCGCGGACTTCACGCTCCAGGAGGTCGACCTTCGCCGTCTGCCCGTCCGGCTGGAAAGCCTTTTGCCGCTGCGCTGCGTGGTGGAATCGCCACAGGCGGGTTGCTCCCTGGAGACTCCGCGGCGCTTCATCCCCGGCTATGCGGCGACCGTCAACGGCCGGTCCGTGGCCCAGCGGAAGGCGCCCGATGGAGACGTGATGGTGCCGGTTCCCG
>VFSW01013624.1_pt1 | contig 11296 bp, 21 predicted proteins | sample 5358111 | NCBI WGS metagenome assembly VFSW01 (sample SAMN11554181, study PRJNA540505) | mine drainage metagenome | isolation source: sediment from site ElyBrook_90M | place: USA: Ely Copper Mine, Vershire, VT | collected 2017 | reverse complement strand
CCCATACTTGTATCTGTAGCTGTACCCGGCTTCATGGCGGATCAACTCCTCGGGATGCACCTCGCCCCTAGACAACATCGAATCAGAACGATTCCAGGCATATGGTCCACAGCGTGCAGCGAGGAGGACACACTGTCTCACTTTTTCCAGTTCGCGACAATGTCTGCGTGCTCCATCTCCTTGCCATCTATCTCGTGCCACTCCAGCAACGGGCTCATCCGGATCTGAGAAGAGGGAGGGAAACGATCAGAATATGGAGAGGGATAGAGAGAGAGGCGGGGGTCCTTACCTTGCTAGGATTCATGATTATCACAGCCATGCGGCTGGCCGCCATATTCTTGGCATTGTGCAAGCCCATCGGCAGGGGGATATCATCGAGCTGATATGCCTGAGTTAGGAAGGAGAAAAAGAGGAGAGGCTCAGGCAAGTGATGAGGATGCCCCCAGGTGATAAGCTTCCTTTTCCATGCCAGCGGCGGAGCCTCTCACCTGCAGCAAGACTTGCTGAAGCTCGTCCTCGATGTGGCCCATCGCATCCACCTCGAACACCTGGGCGTGAGAAAACACACTTGAAATTTGTTCCAGCTCTTGTCTTCTTTGTTCGGCCCACCTTCTCTTCGGTCTGACTATTCAGGTAGTAGTTCCCGCCCCAATAGTCATCGGTGCGATTGCCGCTGGGCATCATGTTGACCTTGAGGCTCCGTTCGATAGATCTCAAGGCCTGATGGTCAAGGTGAGCGAGTAACGACGACCATCACAAGCACAAGCGGTCCATCCTCCCACCTCTGGCGGCTGCGTAAGCACCTGGTACTGAACCTGCGGAGCACGTGCGGGCAGTGAAGGGTCGGTCTGTGCGGATGAGGTAGAGATGGGATACCATGCACCTGGTGGCACAGAGCTGCGGGCTCCCCCGTCTCCCACACGGTGGGACAGATCTCCCTCTCGTCGTGCATGTCCGTCAGGACGTTTTCAAGGTCATCGGAGCTGAATTCATACTCGAATGCCCCATCTCTGCTGAACCCCAGCAGGAGCAGGTCCACCTCGAGGATCACCGACAGCTTCTGCATGGGCGCAACGTTGGTAAGGTGCACGGGCATCTAAGTGCATCATGCATGTGCGCATCAACCTTTTCACGATCAGCAAGGAACTTCTGAGTCTGCGACTGGATCTCGGCCTAGGAAGGGGAACGCATGCAATTCGGGCACGCTCTCGAATGGAGATCGATGATCAGACCTTGACAATCTCGGCCAGCCGCTCCCATCGCCTCCCATCGCTGCGCGTCAGCGTCTTTTTGCTCGACTGCCTCTTTGGTTTCTCTGGAGCGGCATCGCCGACGCACAAGAGCAACGCCACCGCAACGAGGAAGGATCGCATCGAATATGATCGCAAACTCTGATTGCATGCATGCATGGCCTGCCGCTGTCACCGCATGCCCGAATGAGCGTGCAGCACCCTCAGCCCCTTTGAGGGCCTACACAAAGGATATAATACATGAGCAAAGGGCTGCCAAGCTTTCACCCTCGCAAGTTTGCCAGCCTCGAGTTCAATTCGTCCAAATCCTTCTGGTCCACCCCCTCCTCCTCCTCAGCCTGGGCCTGCTGTTTGCTGGCCAACTTTTTGGCGCCCGCCTTCGGAGCTGATGCAGCAATGTCGACGCCGATCTCATCCAGGACCTGCAGAGGTCGCGGTTGGAGTGAATACGTTAGACTTGTCCCCGTCAAATGCTACGCCTCTGTGGTACCCTCCTCCTCCCCTCTCGAGCGCACCCCCCCGTCATCAATAGCATCACACCTGCCCAACGAGATTCTCAGTGTCTTCTTCTATTTCGTCGTTGTCTAGAGCGTCGGCCATGGCATCGTCCATCATCTCCCCCACCATTTCTGTTGCATCACGGATGAAATTGAGTTTTGTGCAGGGTCATGATGGATCTGACGCTCACCCATCTTTGCGTTCTCCTTTGCAAAGGCCTGCATGTCCTGGTTGAGCTTCGCCGGGTTCATGACCTTGTTCAGGCCCGCCATGGTCTTGCCCGCTGTCCCCATGGCTGTTGCCACCGTCGAAGTTGCAGCAGCCGTCTGCGCGCGAAAGGAAAGCGCATCGTTCAGGGACCTCATGCCCATGCGTGAACACGGCGCGTGCAAGGCATCGCACGCATGGGGCTCCCACCGTCATCTGCGTGCTGACGCCCTTGAGTTGCGCGACGCTCGCTTGCAGCTTTGCAATCTGTGCCCGCAACCGAACCAGCGCCTTGGCCTGGATTTTTATCACGTTCTGGTTCCCCGTTTTCGCCGCTGCCTTAATCTCAGCAATCATCTTCTTCTCTTGCATCTGTAGGGTTGCTATTTCTCTCTGGATCTCCCGCTCTCCCTTGCGCATCTCCCGCTGCGACTCGCGAACCTGCTGCTTCACATCTGGCTTCTTGAACAAGCCTGTGACCGCTTCGAGCATGGCTGGTTCGGGCACGAGGGCGAATGGAGGAGATTACGGTGCAGCTCGGATGCACTCTGATGGCACGTCGTGATTGCAAGACGCACGCGACGCAACCAGGACCTGCCTCACCGCTGCCACATATCACAGCCTACCGTCGCGAGGAACATTCATGAGCTCTTCGCCCTCCATCTTGCTCTCCCTGCCCGACGACATCCTCGAGGTCTTCCTTCTCTCGCACCTCTCGACGGCCGAATGTTGCGGGCTGCGAAGCGTCTCTCGCAGCCTGCGTGCCAGTGTCACATCGTACCTGTCGGTGAGCTCCTTTCGTCGCTGACGAATTCTTTGCATGCATGATTGCCTGTGTCCATGTGGCACACAGGCAATGCGTCGGTTCAGCATGTGCGAAGGCGCCACGAGGCACACGCAGGACTTGCCGACCCTGTTCGCTGATGGCAGCCTGGTCCGCGTCTGCAGGCATGTGTCGGCGGCCATCGAATCGACGCATGGCGGGCTCCTGGCCAGCCGCTGCGAAGAGCAGCTGCCGCTGCTGGAAGGGCTGGACTTTGAGGATCAGGTCCACATGATGCTCGAGGACGTCATGGAACCGGAGGGTAGGCGAACAGAATCACCCTCTAATTTCCTCTACCTCCAAATCCCCTAATCCTGCTTCCACCGCAGTGCTTGACACCTACGGCACCCTCCACCAACAGTCAATGTGGCCAAAGGAGTGCAGAAGCTTGGTGGGGCAACTGCTTACGGCCCTCGTCCTCTCCAGCCCCTCTGGGGCCAGAGCGCTCATCGCCTGGGCTTGGAGAAACAGCGGCGGCCCCCACTCCTTTTCCTTTCTGAGAAGAGATGCATTGAGGGAGGTCATTGCCGCTGCTACCCTGCTGTTGCGCTATCAAGCGGCTAAGAGCTCAGCTTGGCTAATCGCCTCTCGCCAGGTGAGAGGGTGCGGCACGAGGGAACAAAAATCGTCCAAATCGTACAAATTTCAAGGGTGAGCTGAGCTCGATGCTCTTATCTCCCTCTCAGGCAAAAGCTCTGCATGACGCAATCACGGAGGCGTACGTGCTCCGTGAGAAGATGGCTTCCCTTGACGCTTTCGCAGTCGCAACGAAACTGTGCAAGGCAGTAATGCCATGCAGGGTCTCAAGATTGGACTTCGGCCCTGGGAAGGCGATAACCCCGGAGCAGGTAATCCTACTCTATTCAGACCGAACGCAATTCATCTCATCTGCGATGATTTAGGCCAGCATTGTGCGGATGGCGGAGGCCAGCTCCTCAATGAACGTGGCTGTCAAGATCAATGCCTTTGCGGGCAGCGGCAAGACCACGATGTTGAGGCTCCTCGCCCAAGCGTTCCCCGAGAAGAAGCTCCTCTATCTGGCGTTCAACAAGTAGGAATTTTGTACGATATTTCCAGGCCTTTGATTTCAACCCGTACTTCATTGATTTTTGTGTTCTGGCCTCCTCCCCAAATGAAGGGGCACAATTGACGAGGCTGAAACGTTTTTCCGTGGGATGCGCAACGTTGACTGCAAAACGACACACAGCATCGCTAGCCCTGCCCGGGAATGCGTGCTCTCCCAGGGAAAGGGCAGGCGGAGGGGCGATTCTCGTGAGGCCACTTTGGGGTGGCCGGCGAGGTCCTACCTGTGGGAAGCGATTGGCACCCTCAACGGCGGCCGCCCCGTCAATTATGACTTTGTCACTATCGTCATGGCCACGCTGGACACGTGGCTGCAGTCCTCGGACCCCTGCATCGCTGCATGCCACGTCCCCACGGGTCGGGATGTTGCTAGAGCGGTTGCGAGAGCTGGGCAGCAGTACTCGCCGGAGGATTTTGTGAGGATCGCCAGCGAGCTGTGGGCGCGAGCCAGGGACCCGATGGACGTCGAGTTCAGCATCAGCCACAACGGGTACCTCAAGCTCTTCGCCCTCAGCCAGCCCACGCTCCTGGCAGCCGACAGGAGGCCCTATGACTTCATCCTCGTTGATGAGGCCCAGGTACGTGGTCTAATTCATTAGTTACTGACTGTAAATGTTCAAAAGAGTCTTGTTTTAAATCAGGACATCAACGAAGTCACTCTGGGCCTCGTCATGCGTCAGCCAGCCCTCAAGATCCTGGTGGGCGACACCCACCAAGTGAGATGGGCATTTGGTTGGCACTCTTTGAGATATCAATCTCTTGAACGCTCTGTGTTTCTTGCCTGTTCCCATCTTCTGTAGCACATCTACAGCTTCAACGGCAGCTGTGATGCGTTGCATGCTGGTGGCAAGAGGCAAGAGGGACCTGCCGTCGCCGCAGCCTCATCACTCGGGGCCACGAGGGAGCTGGCGCTCACAGCGTCGTTTCGCCTGGGGCCCGAGGTCGCCTTCGTGGCCAATGCCATCCTGAGAAAGTGCTTCGGCGAGAAAAAGTGGGAGAAGGGCAGAGAAGTTTGATTGTCCTGTTTTGTCAAGCACCCTTGCCCTTCTTTCAGGATTCTGCTCGGCCTCGGTTTCAAGGCGGCGCAAGTGTTCACACTGGCTCCTGACGGCAGCGGTGACTGGATTCAGCAGTCCAGCGTTGCCATGGAGCAGAGGCATCCCGCCAGCCTTGCGCGCCGCCTAGGCAGTATGCAAAGGGGCATGGCCGGCGGTCGCCCGGAGAGGCTGCTGGTGCAGCTGCCAACGATAGATGGCAAAAGGCCCACTCTGACCTACATCTGCCGCACCAACGCCGACTGGATGACGTTGGCCGTCGATTTGACGGCCATGGGCCACAAGGTGTTTTTTGGAAAAGCAGATGAGGCGTTTGAGAAGGTCCAGACTGTGTTCAACTTCATACATAACAGGTATGTATGATGATTCCTTTGATTAAATGGTTGTCGATCTTCTCTCATGAGTTTGCGACCAGGTTCGAGCCTCACAAGCTTACCGGTAAAGAAACAGTCAATATGAAGGACCTCATAATGCAGTACAAGAGCACAAGGGACCTCTTTCAGGCTGCCGAGGAGGGCAAAGACAATGATTATCGACCCGCGGTTAAGGTGAGTTCCATTCCGATACGTGTGTCATTATCGTTCATCTTAATGATAATCTTTTTCTCTGTAGTTCTACCAGGCATATAAGGAACGGACCATGTCAGTCGTGAATGAGTTGTATCAGTCCAAGGTGAGATTTGGTATCAGATAAACCATGTTGCGTTTCAACTCGCTCTCGTGCTGCTATCGAACACCTCCGCGTTCCTTCTATCCCTGTCAAGGTCTCAGAAGGAGAAGCAACGGTTAGGCTCATGACCGCTCACAAGGCAAAAGGTCTCGAGTTTGACTACGTGCAGCTCGGTGACGACTTCTTCTCGGTGCTGGAGCGGGACCCCGACGACCAAATTGACGAATTCAACCTTTCATACGTTGCTGTCACCCGGGCGAAGAAGGGCCTCTTCCTCAACAAGGACCTGCAGAAGCTCCTCGCGGCAGAGGGCGACCGCTCGGGACACATACAGCTGAAGGTGAGGCGCACGTTATGTGATTCCTGCCTGACTGTCGGTGGCTCTTTGACCGTCGCCTGAGTGATGCTCTTGACCTGTTGCTCGCGAAGCCCTCCTCCTCCGAGCCTGAAAGGCTACGATCGCTAGCCGTCCCTCACGAGAAGGCGGCGGTTGCGCTCGAGACGGTGCGAGTGTTGCTGCGACACCAGGCGGCTCACATCGGCGCAGCCGCCGGCCATCTGGACGACGCCCTCTCCGTGAACCCCGAGAGGCTGGATGCAGCTGAGGCCGAGCTGGCAGCCGCCAGGCCTCCTGCGCAGCAGCGGCCCGACAGCGACTTTCTGCTGCTCTGCGGCGGCGGGGAGGCCGGGCCCTGCCGCCTGCCCTTCAGGCGGTCAAAGGACAGGCCGCTTGACGTGTGGCTCGGGGCGAGGGGTCTGCTCTGCAGCCATTGCGTCAACGGCTCCACGATGTTCGGAGAGCTGGTGAGCCTGCCGCCCGCCGCCGCCGCCTCGAGTACTTGAGTTCAGGAAGGAGGAGGATGGGATGTGGTCATTTCAGCTTCTCAAATCGGCATCGTGTGTCACCAGCTATATGACTTGTGCACTTGCTCTCAGTCTGTCAAACATTCTATGGAAAAGTTGAAGACCTGGAGAAAACTCACTGCATCCTAATAGTTTTCGCACATCATCAAGCTTTCCTTATGACGATGCAGATTGCTTTTCTATCGCCTCGATCTTGGCCGTGAGCACGGACAGCAGCTCAGGGAACTCTCTGTCCATGAAGTGGCCGCGTTGTTTGTACTCGTGAAGCTCGGCGTCCAGACTTCTCGCCACCTCTTCTTGCTCTAACCTGGAATAAGATGTGGGTATCTTCTCTCCGGCTCACAAAATGAGGAGAGAATCATACGCAGGTGCGCTCACCATGGCAGGAAGGGATCGTCGTGTGAGCCGAATTGGATTACGAAGCCTGCATTGCGTTTTATCGCCTCCCATTGCCACGGCCGGTTGAAGTACCCGCTTGCTGCCTCGGTCTCGTCGCCTTGGTCCGTCGTGTAGGCTGCGACGAGGACGATGCCAGCGACCCTGCGAGTCTCTGCATGAGCAGAAAACGGCGCTTATGCGGTCCGAGCATGCACGCTCTCCTGCCTCAAAGTGCCTGCCTGCAAAGCGCATGGCAGCGCATGCACCGGAAGAGTGGCCGACGATGATGGCGTTAGCATTGCAGCCGAGCTCCGTCTCCATGAAGGGCAGCCAGATGCTCTCCCTCGCAGTCACAGGGTCCGGCATGTTGCGCAGCACGGCCTCGACGTTGGGCAGCCTGCTAATCTCTCGTTTGGCCCACCCATACCAATTACATCGCTCCACGATGCCCGCACCGTTGCCTGGGATGATGGCAACTTTCACCATTCAAAATTGAATCGGCAATTAATCAATTTTCACGCGATTCGCATCGAAAACGAGGCTATGTAGTTTACGGACGTGCTCTCGGTGAGCTTCATGACGCCGCCCGTCGAAAGTCCGATGCCCGCCATCATCCGGGCCTCTAACCCAGCCTGCAGCGGCAGAGGGAGTCAAGGAGCGGCATGGAGTCGATGCCACCTCAGGCGCACACCTGATCCGCCATGAGCACGAGCTCGTGCGGCGTGATGAAGCGGTCCCACTCGTGTGTCCCCCGCGGCACCATCCCCGTCACATACTCCGCGCCCACGATGGCCACTGCAAAGGACTCTGGAGTGCGGTTCAGCGTGGACAGGATCAGGAGGCTGCCGCCGCCGCTGACCTCCCCGTGGCCGCCCACCGCCACCGCCGGGGCCTCTCGCTCACTCTCACTCACTCTCGCCACCACGCTGTTGCATGGCGCTTGATCCATGAGTCGAGCAAGGGTCTGCACGAATTGTTCCGGTCTCCGCACGTGCTCGATCACCTCAGAGGCGATCACGAGGTCGTACCTGTTTCCAAACGAGGGCGAACCTTTCAGAGGACGAATCTGAAGGTCATGACTCATGACTTGTAAACAGAAAAGTAAATGCCCGCCACACAGACCTGTCGCCGCGTTCCAAGAGCGCCTCTGCCGAGATGCACTCAAACCTGACCCGGCTGCCAACGTCGGGATCGAGGTCCGCGTGCTGCCTGGCTGCCAGTGTGTTGGCTTCGGTCACGTCGATAGCGTGCACGTCGGCGCCCATCCGAGCCAACGACTCTGCCAGGATGCCGCCGCCGCAGCCCACGTCCAGCGCTCGCATGCCCAGCAGCGGCCTGGGCACGTCGCGGCTGCGCATGCCGCGCACGGAGCAGACCGCGTCTCGTATGAACTTGCAGCGCGCGGGGTTGAGGCGGTGCAGCGGCGCAAACGGGCCGGAGGGATCCCACCAGCTGGCCGACATGGCAGCGAACTTCTCTGCCTCATGCGCGTCCACCGAAGAGGAGGAGGCCGTAGAGGCTGCGCTCGCACTCCGGTGGTACTGGTGGCCGTGCAAGGCCAATCCGAGGCTCTCCGAAGCAGCACGACTGCATGCTCGTCGTAGCAGCGCGCCAAGGAGGAGGCTGCAGGGAAGGGGAGCGACGCACATTCGTCGCTGCGATGTGTTCGCATTCACACATTTTCAAATTCCTCTCTGTTGGAATTTGGGCAAATGGTTCTCTCTGAGCAAGACGACAGCCTTCCCTCTATCTCTCGCTTCAGGATGCAGCCAGTGCCTCAGCAGCAACCATCTGCCGACTCCGTCACTGGTTGGCTCAATGCTGCAGAGGCCGGTGCCCATGTGCATGAGGCTGGCAGGGACATTGACCGCATTGACTCCGGCCAGTCGCGGTCGAGCCAGGTCACCATCGGCTCTCACGTCGACCCCTCCGGTTCCTCCTTTGGCGCAATGCGCCAGCGCTCACGCGATCTGCCGCCGTCCCGGCTCGGCTCGTCTGGCTCAGACCGAGGCGGGCCACCGCAGCTGCCGCCGGATCCAGCGTTGCAGCCCCGCAGCATGTCCATGAACGCCGATCTGAACATCGCTCGCCGCTCCTTGCGGCCCCCGCCCCCGCTCCGCGCGATCAAAGAGGAGCTGGACAGTCCTGCGAGCAGCAGGAACCAATCGCTGAGGCGGCGCCTCTCACCCGTGGACAAGCCGATGGACGCAGCTGCCGCCTCTGGATTCCCGAGTGGCGGCGACACTCGCGGATCCTCGCAGGGGGAGATCTCGTTCGGAGGTCTGTCACCCTTAGTCCACGAACTCCCTCAACCTCACCCCTCGCCGGGACCGTCCGATGAAGGTTGGCCAGGCCAGTTGAGCTCCTCCGCCGATCCTGCTAGATACGAGGCAGCGGGTCAGTGGACGGAAAGGCAGCAGCAGGGTAGCTGGGCGGCGGCGTCGGGAGGTCCCGCCGTGGCACGCTCCTACGCCGCGCAGCAGCGTGAGAACAGGAGGTGGCAGCAGCAGCAGCAGCAGCAGCTGCAGCCCTACCGCGCGAGGTCGGCCTCGCCGCCCTCTTCGGCGAGCCCTTCGCCCGCGGCTCGGTTCCACGCTCAGCGGCAGGCGGAGGCCCGGGGGGGCGACCAGCGGCAGGCCTACGGTGAGGGCGACCAACGGCATCCCTACGGCCCGAGCTATAGGTCCTCCTCTGCGTGCTTGCCGCGCGAGATGTCCATGGCCCAGCGGCGGCACGTCGAGCGGCAAGCCCTCGACGCCGCAGGGATGTTCGACCGCAACCGACGCGCGAGCCCCGACCGGAGGTCCAGGTCCTGGTCTCCGGCGCCGCGCGAGATGTCCGTGGCGCACCGTAGGCACGTGGAGAAGCGGGCTCTCGCCGCCGCCGGCTTGGCATATGGCCGCGATCCGAGCCCGAGGTCTTTTTCACCTCAACGGCAGCGGATGCCGCGCGCCATGTCCGTGGCGCAGCAGAGGCACATGGAGAAGCGGGCCGCCTCGGGCCAGGGAGAGCCGATGCGCCAGAGCCGGTCCCGCTCGCCGCCGATGCTGCGCTCAATGTCGCTGGCGGCGCAGAGGCACGCCGAGCGGCGGCAAGCCCCGGCCGGCAGCCCCGCTCGACACCGCGGAGGCGCCCAGCTCCCGAGGGCCAAGTCTTGGGCGGCGCAGAGGCGCGCTGACTCCGCGGCCGCAGCGCGGCAGCAGTGGCAGGCCCAGCCTGGGCAGCTGTCTCTCGAGCGGCACCGCCCGCCCGCCATCGAGGTGCCGGCGGCGGCGGCGGCCTCGCGCGCGGTTCCGGAGCCCCCGAGGAGGAGGAGCCCCCGCCAGTCCTTCCTCGGCGGCGCCGCGCAGTCGCTGGCTGTGCCCGCTCTGCACAGCCCCGACGCCGAGGGCTCCGCGCCGCCGAGCGACGGCCCGCCGATCTCGCTGGCTCACCAGCTTCCGCCGCCCAACGCCGGGCAGTGGGCGGCCATCCCCAAAAGCGGGGACGAGGCAGGGGCGAGGCAGCCCGACAACGGCACCCCGCTTCAGGCTTCGCCGGTGGCTGAGCAGCCGATCGATGCAGCGGGTGCTTCTGTGGCTTTGCCTGAAAGGTACATCTTTCAAAAGGCTCTTTTGCCCACACCCTCATCAGAATCCTACCCACTGCATCGCCCTTGACTCCCTCGTCACAGACGCCGCCCTCTGACTTTCCTCCCCCTCTCTTCTCTTACCCCTTGTTCCAACCTCAAGGAAGCCTGGGCCGATGACCGCAGCCCTTCAGAGGGTATCGGGCAGCAAGCGCTTCGCCAGCGGGGTGGCACCCCAGGAGCCTCGCATCAGCACTGTCGTGGAGGGTGGGACTGCCCAGGTGGTGCCCGTTCAAGAGGGCCAGCAGCAGCAGCAGCGTGGGTCAGCTGTCGACGAGACGCAGGTCACGGAGTCGCTGTCGACGTGGGAGCAGGCTGCCGCTGCTGCCACTGCCGCCGCCGCCGCCGCCGCGCACGCCGCCGTCGCCAGCGGGGGCCGGTCCCCGCCGCGCGCCGCCACCGCCGCCCTGTCCCTCGTCGGCATGGAGGCCGCCGCGCCGGCGCGGCAACAGCACGACTTGCTTCCGCTCCCGCCCTCTTCGCTGACGGCCCCGCTTAAGTTCGGCAGCATGCGCAGGAGCCCGAGCGGCCGGTGGCGCAACGACGCCGGCGGCACTAGGCCCGACGGCTCGCCTTCCCCCCCTCGCGGCAAGGCAGGCGAGGGCGCGCCGCCAGGCTCCGTGGCCATCGACTTGAGTGCCGCCGCTGCACTTGCTACACAATTGTTGGGAGGGCCGCGGCTCCGCTCCCCGCTCAAGGCCTCGGACAGCGGCCCGAGGGCGGCGTCTCCCTCGGGCGCTCGCTACGTGGCCACCGATGGTGAGCTGCTGTCCATTTCCGCTTCCCTCTTTCCTACCTTCTCACAGATCCCTTGCCTCCCCCCTCTTTCCCCCGCTTATCC
>VFSW01013623.1_pt1 | contig 11296 bp, 5 predicted proteins | sample 5358111 | NCBI WGS metagenome assembly VFSW01 (sample SAMN11554181, study PRJNA540505) | mine drainage metagenome | isolation source: sediment from site ElyBrook_90M | place: USA: Ely Copper Mine, Vershire, VT | collected 2017 | reverse complement strand
GTTGCTGACGCCGAAGACATCGCCGCGGCTCGCGAAGACGAAGTTGACGCCTCCGGGTACCGCCGCCCAAGCGAAACCGCCGCCGTCGAGCGAGACGCGTCCCAGGGCGCCGCCATAGTAGAGATCAAAGCCAAGCGTCGTGTCCGAGTTCCCCACACCTTGCAGACCCATCAACGAAAGGTCGGTCGATGCGACTTGCACGAACGGTGGCGCGGTCGACAGCGACGTCGGCGCGCCGCTCGCGACGAAGGTTCCGACCGGCGCGCCGGCATAAACGAATGCGACCACCGTCGCGGAGGTCTCTCCGACCGTCGCCCCGGTGTCGCAGGGCAGCATCGAGGTCGGCGATCCGCTCGAGAACCATGTGGCCGCGACGGGCGCCAAGCTGGAGAACGAATAGATGTCTGCCTCCTCCACCGACGATGACAGCCCCCGGTAGAGAACGAGGTATCCGGGCGCGCCATTCTGGGCGACCGACGCCTGGGCGCCGTTGAAGTTGCCGGGCATCTCGGTGCACCCGGCCGCTCCGTTGAGACAAGGGACCCACACGAGCGGCGGTGTGGTCTCGGCAGCATTGAGCGCGATGTCGCTCGCACAACAGGGGTCCAGCTCGGTGAGCCGGCGGAAGCCGGGATAGTCGGAGATGATGCCGGCATCGAGCGGAGGTGGGCATGCGTCGCCCGCATAGATCGGGGGACCGTCGAAACCGGCTTCCTCGGGTTCGTCGTCGCTCGCGGCGTCGAGGGTGGCGTCGAGGCGGGCGCCAGCTTCGGTCGCATCGACATCGGCCTCGCCGGAGCCCGAGTCGCGGACGGATGCGTCGACGTGAGCGCCAGGCGCAGCGGAGCCACCGCCGCAGCCGCACTGGCAGAGCAGGAGCATCGCAGACATCGCCCACAGCGCTCCAGCCGCGCCCCGGTGGGTTACCTTCGACCGACGCTGCGCGGCTGCGGCACTGACTTTCGCTGCGCTCGCGCCCCCTGACTCAACCACCGTCCGGCCACTGTCCGATCTGCACGCGCGCGAACGCGCCGTACATGATCGCCCACACGTCTGATTCGGTCACGTAGACGACTTGTCGAATCTGGTAGTTGCCCGCGGTCGGGACCGGCACGAACGCGCCGTCCGACGAGCGGACGGCGTATGCGATCGTCGCATACAGCCCGCCGAACGCGACCGCCTGGTACGGGACGTAGGTGTTCGGGATGTCGGCGACCTGGCGAGCGGTTGCAGCGAGCACGGTGGGGTCGTCGGTGTAGGGGGCCGTCCAGATCTGGCTGTCGGTCTGCAGGGCGTTGTTGTTCGTCGAGCCGTAGGTTTCAGCCCAGTACAGGTTGGGGCCGTCGGTGGCGATGCCGGTAACATGGGCATTGGGGTTGCTGCGAAACAGTGTGAGCGTGCCGTCGGGTTGCAGCACGTAGATCTGGCCCCAGCCGGCGGTGCCTAGGCTGCTGACGCCGAAGACGTCGGCGCGGCTCGCGAAGGTGAAGCCAACGCCTCCCGGCACAGCCCCCGAGGCGAATCCGCCGCCGTCCATTGAGACGCGCCCCAGCGCGCCGCCAAAGGACAGATCGAAGCCGATAGTGGTGTCCGAGCTCCCCCAGCCTTGCAGGCCGTCGAGCGTGAGATCAGTCGACGCCACTTGCACAAACGGCGGAACGGCCGAGAATGAGCTTGGCGGACCGTTCATGAGGTAGCTACCTACGGGCGCACCGATGTAATCGAATCCGAGCACCGTCGCGGAGGTCTCGCCGACGGCTGTCAACGTCTCGCACGGCAACATCGACGTCGTGGACCCGCCTGAAAACCAGGTCGCCGCCTGTGGCGTCAGGGTCGAGAAGGCATAGATGTCGGCCTCGTTCTCGAGTCCGTTGGCCGAGAGCCGCCTGTATAGCAGGAGGTACCCCGGGGTGCCGTCGGGAGCGACCGACACTTGCGCCAGGTCTACTGAGTCGCCACCCGGCATCTCGGTGCACCCCGCGGCGCCGTTGACACAGGGCACCCATGCGATCGGCGGTTCGGCCTGAGCAGGATCGATCGCGACATCGCTCGCGCAGCAGGGGTCCAGTTCGGTGAGCCGGCGGAAGCCGGGATAGTCGGAGATGATGCCTGCATCGAGTGGGGGCGGGCATGCGTCCCCGGTGTATATCGGCGGGCCGTCGAAGCCGGCTTCCTCGGGCTCGCCGTCGCTCGCGGCGTCGAAGGTGGCGTCGAGGCGGGCGTCAGCTTCGGTCGCATCGATATCGGCCTCGCCGGAGCCCGAGTCGCGGACGGATGCGTCGACGTGAGCGCCAGGCGCAGCGGAGCCACCGCCGCAGCCGCACTGGCAGAGCAGGAGCATCGCAGACATCGCCCACAGCGCTCCAGCCGCGCCCAGGTGGGTCACCTCCGACACTCGCGGTCGTCACCGTGATGGTCGTCCCAGGAGCCCCCGCGCAGCGCTCGTGCCCCGGGACCCGCGGCGTGAGCTCGCAACCAGTGCGCCCCGCACAGTCCGGGCAACAGATCCCGCCGCGAGATGTAGCGCACGTCGAGGTTCGTTCCCTCGGCAGGAAGGGGGCGGGAGAGCGGCATCCCCACGCCGGTCGAGGTCGCGACGGGAGCCGACAGCAGCGAGCCTGACATCTCTCCGGACCACTTCGCCCGGCCCGTCGAATCGAGCAGCACGACCTCCGAATGACGATCGATGCTGAGCGCGAGCACGATCTCGCCCTGGCCACTGGCCGACAGGAAGACCGAGTCGGGCCCGTGTCTGCTGCGATCGAGCCGCCACGTCTCCGCCGCACCTCCCAGGATGTCGAGGCGAACCAGGCGCAGCGCCTCGCCCGTCTGAGCCCCATGGTCTCCAGGAACGAGGTCCAGCGTCCAGAGGTTGCCATCGCCGCGACTCCACACCATCGCCTGGGCATTGGACGGAACGTCCCCGACCACATTGACCACGCGCGCCGTCGTGCTGCCCCCCAAGGCTCCCTGGGCACTCTGCCACCCGAGGGTGGTGCCGCCATTGACGGTCGTGAGCCCCCAGAGCGAGCCCTCCACCGCGGCATACGAGACCAGCGTGGGCGGATCTGGAGCTGTCCCGATCGGGTTGGTGATCCCGCCGACGGGGGCGATCTCGCCGTTGTTCCAGGTCAGGCCACCAAGGACCTGCGTGGAGCCTGTCTGAACGACGAGGGCCGGGGTCCCGGTGAAGTAGAACGGTGGGCCCGCCGACAGATCGTCGCCGACCACGATCTGCGCGGCACCCGATGCCACCTGGTCCATGAGAGACGACGGCGCGATCGCTTGCTCGACTGCGCCGTCGCTCGAGGGCGTTTGCAGCCCGATCTCAGGTGCGTGATTTGTCACCAGGGTGCATCCGAACACGGGCTGCGACGGCAGAGTGCTCTGTTGCAGAACGTTCATGCGCAGAACCTCGGAGCACGGCGCCGGGCCGCTTCTGAGGGACACGGGCTCGCTGACCATGGTCGCGATGTACGCGTTCGGCGTGAAGGGCGCCGGCTGGGCCCCCTGGGTCACCTGCCGGACAGAAGACCACATGAAACCCGTGAGGGAAGTTGGATATGGCGGACCGAGCACCCCAAACACGTTGAGGGCGTCCTGCTGCCACAGCCAATTCTCGCTGACGAACGGCGGGTCATAGGTGCCGTCGCCGACCGTCACGTCGCTGCGCTCCAAGTGCTCGACCGTGACGTCGCTCGCTCCGTCCATCAGGAACCAACCCCCGGCGCTCCCGACCGTGAATGAGGTGCTGCTCGGGAAGGGCGTGTTCGTGTCGAGCGTGCAGCCGAGCGTCGGCTCGGTCACGCATAGGAGGCGCTCCGCAGTGTACGGGCTCAAGGCAGTCGGACATTGACAGAACGCCGAACGCGACAGCGATCTCTCCAGTAAGGCATTCCCAGCGTTGTTGCCTACGTATCCATCGAAATCGAGCCTCGACTCGCCGGCGATGATGTGTCCACCGCTTTGCCAAATGGCTGCGAGGGATGCGGTCGACACGTTGGGGTCGCAGGCGTCGCCGGGGAAGTTCGCGTGCCAGTAGTCGACGTACGTGGGCGAGTCCGAAGGCAGCGGCTGACGCCCGGTCTCCGCGACGCCAGGGTACATCGCGGTGCCCGAAGGAGGGGTGCAGCCGCTCGCGAAGCCGGGACAACCTGCCTGCACCGCGATGGCCTGTTCCGCCATGAAGTTCGTGTCTTGTTGGTCGAGGTTTTGCACGAGCGGGCAATTGTCGACGAAGTCTGCGATCCCATCCCCGTCGGTGTCTTGGCCCACCTGCATCTGCATGAGGTTGACCTCGTACGGATTGAGGGTCGACATCGCGAAGGCGACGGTGGCACGCGATGCGTCCGGGCTTTGGAAGAGCGTCGACGGCACGAGGTAGGGGGCGTAAACCTCGCCGGCCATGGTCAGCCGTCCCGGGTCGGACACGCGGTCGTTGCTCAGGCAGGTGCCACCCTGCGGCGTGCAACCATGGATGAAGTACCCGTAGCCCGCGAGCCCCGACGGCGTCGAGGCCAGGGCGAAGGGGTCGAAGGCAACGTGGGGCGACGACCAGGGTCCCCATGGGAACGCCGCCGTACGCGAGACCAGCGTGACGTCGAAGGTCGACGAGATGACGCCTGCGGCGCCAAAGGGCCCACCCCGGGGGCCACCACCGAAGAGCATCAGCCACGTGCCGAGCGACGGGACGTACCGGGCGCTCAACTCCCCCGCCGTTTGCGAGTGCATGAGCGGCACCGCGCCGTTCACGTCGGAGCTCCACCCCGGCATCCCGGTCACCTGATTGGTGCCGGTGAAGTAGTACCAGGACGCCGGCCAGGGCTTCCCGAGAGCGTAGGGTGGCGTGGTCTGGCTGGCCTCCAGGTCGTCGACGTCGACCACCGCGAGGTACACGTCGCTGAGGCGGGCCCAGTTGCTGGTACCGAACAGGAAGAGAGCGTTGGCGGTCGTCATCCCCGCCGGTAGGTACTGGTCGAGGTTGGTGCCGTCGAGCTCCGTTCCAAGAACCGGTGCGATGTTCATGAACGCCCCGGGCCCGGGGCTCTCGGGCGTGGCGGTGGAGGCGAACTGCGAGGTGAAGTAGATGGGAGTGAACGCGCTCTTCCCGGACCCCGGGGTCCACTTTGCGAGCACGGTCCTGCCGCCAGCGGTGATCGGGATCCCGTCGATGCTCTCGTTCAGGTGAGGGCAGGGCACGTTCACGCCGAACATCGTGCACCCGTCGGAGTCTGACGTGATGAAGAACGCGTAGAGATTGCCGTCGTTGACCCCGCCGTTGTTGACGGTGAAGCCGCCGGCTGGCACCTCCAGCGCACCCAGGGGCACGTCATTCTGGGAAATGCCGGTCCCGTCGAGGATCGTGAAGCTCTGGTAGTTGCCGTCCGTGTCGAGGACGAACGAGAGGCTATCGCACAGATCCGTCGGGACAGTGACGGTGACCGGGAGCGTCCAGGAGTCGGAGCTCGAGACCCTCTCAACGGTCGAGCCCGGGAAGGTCCAGGGATCGACGGGGACGTGGTTGTTCAGGAGCACGCCCCAGTCGCTTTCCGTCGCCACCAAGGCCGGCCAGGTGTCGCCGAAGAGCACTCGGACTTGACCTTGTGCGTCCACGAGAAATGAGCTCCCGAGGTCCACGCCGCGCACGCCAGCACGTGCCTCGGTCAGGTTTCCGGTTGGCAGGCACGAGTTGTCGGACAGACAGTCAGGCCAGCTCTTGGCGGTGTTCCACGCCGACGAAGGTCGATCCCACTGACCCGTGAGCTGGCACAAGCGCGTGGCGGGCGCGATGGAAACGGCGGCAGTCTGCGCAGTCGCCCGCGTCGATGCGAATGAAACGAGGCTGGCCGCCGCCATCGAACGACGACGCGCCCCTGCATCTGCTTCGTCATGAGATCCCTCCTGCATTCGGAGCTCGCGAAGCGGACGACGCGCCCAAGCTGCCCGCTCCAAAGGTCTACGCTGGCTGCATTCTGTGCGATCTCTCATCTTGCCTGTTCCCTCGCACGTGTCCATGGGCGTGCCTGTGCGACAGCGACGTCCACTTGCCTGCACGCAGAACCGATCGGGGGGCCGACGGAGCGGTCAACCGGTTGTACGTGCACAGCCCGGACAGGCTCGCGCGCACGCCTACCCGGTGCTGCAGGCGCGGTCCCCCCGGGGCCCGGCGTTCCGCTAGGCCGCGTTCCGATGTCCGTCGCTGCGGGGGAAGGCCGGGATGGGGGCGGCAGCCCCTCGATCTCCCCAACCCTCCGGCCCCTCCGAGCCGGGAAGGCCCGGACGCTCAGCGCTGCACAGCGGGGCCGGGCGGCTCGCTGCGGGCGAAGTCGAAGAGCTTCTGCTCGCTCGCGGCCTTCATCGCCTCGGACAGCTCGCCGCGCACCTGGATGGGTGAGGCCGCCCGGACGTGCTCGAGCGAGTTCTCGATGAAGACCCGACCCCGGGCGTGCACGACGAGCAGGACGTTCGCGATGACGCTGCGCTTGATGCTCATCTCGAACTCGGTGCCTTCGATCACGACGTGCAGGAACTCGCAGTGCGCGAGCAGGTCGCGGTAGAAGCCGACCAGCGCGTCGCGCACGGTGCCCTCGGGCAGCGCCCTGCCGCCGATGACCGACAGGTAGAGAAGCGGCTGGCGCAGGGCCTCCTGGGCGCGACGAAGCTCGTCGACGACGGCGAGCAGGTCCTCGTGCTCGGGAGTGCGCCAGGCGACGGCGAGAACCCGGCCGACGAGTAGCTTTCGGTGCGCCATCGGCCTCTTGGGCAACGATAGCGTGCGAGCGGCCGCGAGTCTCGCCATTGTCGCCGGTGGCCGATATCCTCCCGGCCCCATGAGCGCACTCACCAGTTCCGCGGCCTGGAAGGCCCTGGTCACGCACCACACGTCCATCGCCGGCGCGCACCTGCGCGATCTGTTCGCGAAGGACGAACGCCGCTTCGAGAAGCTGTCGCTGCAGGTCGAGGACGTGCTGGTGGATTTCTCCAAGCAGCGCGTCACCGAAGAGACGATGAAGCTGCTCCTGGACCTCGCGCGGCAGGCCGAGGTCACCGGGCGCCGCGACGCCATGTTCGCGGGCGAGAAGATCAACGTCACCGAGGGCCGCGCCGTCCTCCACGTCGCCCTGCGCAACCGCAGCAACCGCCCCATCCGGGTCGACGGCAAGGACGTGATGCCGGAGGTCAACGCGGTGCTCGCCAAGATGCGCGGCTTCACCGACCAGGTGCGCAGCGGCGCCTGGAAGGGTCACACGGGCAAGCGCATCACCGACGTCGTCAACATCGGCATAGGCGGCAGCGATCTCGGGCCGGTCATGGCCACCGGCGCGCTCAAGCCGTACTGGCACCCGGAGATGCGCGCGCACTTCGTGTCGAACGTCGACGGAACGCACATGGCGGAGACCGTGAAGGAGCTCGACGCCGAGCAGACGCTGTTCATCGTCGAGAGCAAGACCTTCACGACGCAGGAGACGCTGATGAACGCGCGCAGCGCCCGCGCGTGGCTCGTCGAGAAGCTCGGCAGCGAGGCCGCCGTGCCCAGACACTTCGTCGCGGTGTCCACGGCCACCGAGGAGGTCCGCAAGTTCGGCATCGACACCAACAACATGTTCGCCTTCTGGGACTGGGTCGGCGGGCGCTACTCACTGTGGAGCGCCATCGGCCTGCCCATCGAGCTGATGATCGGCGCCGACCACTTCGAGGCGATGCTCGCGGGCGGCCACGCGATGGACGAGCACTTCCGCACCGCGCCGCCCGAGAAGAACGTCCCGCTCGTCCTGGGCATGCTCGGCGTCTGGAACATGAGCTTCCTCGGCGGCCACACCCACGCCATCCTTCCGTACGACCAGTACCTGTCGCGCTTCGCCGCCTACTTCCAGCAGGGCGACATGGAGAGCAACGGCAAGCGCGTCGACCGCCAGGGGCGCACCATCACGGACTACGACACGGGGCCCATCGTGTGGGGCGAGCCGGGTACGAACGGGCAGCACGCCTTCTACCAGCTCATCCACCAGGGCACGCGCCTGGTGCCGTGCGACTTCCTCGCGCCGATGGAGACGCACAACCCGCTCGGCAAGCACCACGACGTCCTGCTCGCGAACTACTTCGCGCAGACCGAGGCGCTGATGCGCGGCAAGACGCCCGAGGAGGCGCGCGCGGAGCTGCAGGCGCAGAACGTGCCGGCCGCCCGCATCGAAGAGCTCGTGCCCCACAAGACCTTCCCGGGCAACCGGCCCACGACGTCGATCCTCTTCACTCGGCTCACGCCGCGCACGCTCGGCATGCTCATCGCGATGTACGAGCACAAGATCTTCACGCAGGGTGTGGTCTGGGACATCTACAGCTTCGACCAGTGGGGCGTGGAGCTCGGCAAGCAGCTCGCGAAGAAGATCGAGCCGGAGCTCGAGAGCAAGGGCACGGTGACCTCGCACGACGCGTCCACCAACGCCCTCATCAACCGGTACAAGAAGCACCACGGGCGCGCGTGAGCGGCCGCGGCGCGCCAGCTAGATCGCTCGCACACTGGGGACGGAAGAAGGATCCGCGTCGAGGTGCGCGACCCGCAGCGCCGCCGCAGCCTCGGCGGCGGTCGGACGCTGCGCCGGGTCGAACGACAGGCAGCGGTCGACGATGCTCGCCACGCCGCGATCGAGCCGCGGCCTCGCCACCGTGAGCGACGGCGGGGGCGGCATCGAGCGACCGTGCAGCATGCGCACGTAGAGGGGCTCCCGGAACGGCGGACGCCCCACCAGCAGCTCGTGCGCCATGACCCCGAACGCGTACATGTCGATCGACGGGCGGACCGGCCGGCCCTTGTAGGCGAGCTCCGGCGCCATGTAGACGGGCGTGCCCATCACCTGCCCTGCGCGCGTCACGCGTCCGTCTCCCTCGGCCTTCTCGGCGTCGGGCCGCGCGACCTGCGTGCCGTCCGAGAGCAGGCTCGAAACGCCGAAGTCGACGATCTTGGCATCGATGCGGTCGACCGAGTCCGCCACGAGAACGTTCGTCGGTTTGAGGTCACGGTGAACGATCCCGCGGGCGTGGACGGCCTCCAGCCCCTCGGCGATCTGACGCAGCACCTGCAACGACCACGAGATGGCCGGGTCCCCGTCGAGGTAGTCCTCGAGAGGGCGACCCTCGACGTATTCCATGACGACGTAGAGCACCCCCTCGGAGGTCATGTCGACGTCGACGACGCCCACCACCGCAGGGTGATCGATCTCCGAGGCCAGCCGCGCCTCGCGCGCGAAGCGGCTCAGCGCCTCGCCGCTGCACTTGCCGTGCAGCAGCTTGAGGGCGAGACGCCGGCCGTCGCTCATGCGCTCGACCTCGTAGACCCACGCCATGCCGCCCGAGCCGACGAACCCGACGACCGCGTAACGGCCGCCGACCACGTCGCCGGGTTCCAGCGCCAGGACAGGCAGTCGCAGCGTCCCCACCTTCGCGAGCGTCTCGGCCAGCTCGCGGGAGCGGTTGGAGATCTGATGGCGCATCTCCTCGTTGAGCTTGCGGACCTCGGCATTCGTGTTCTCGAGCGCCTGGACTCGCCCGGCGAGCTCTGTGTTCAACGAGTCGGACGTGCGCAGCGACTGCATCAGCTGCGCGCTCAGGGCGCCGGCTTGCAGCAGCGAGACCACCATGGTGCCCAGGCTCGCGCCGCGCGCTCCGTGGTACAGCTCGCCCATCGAGAGCCATGCGGCGAAGTCGTCGAGCGCGAGCACGCAGACGACGGGCCAGGCGACGGTCGCCAGGATGCTCGCCAGCGGAGGCCGGCGCGTCCGCGATTCGGACACCAGCAGCCACGTGCAGTACAGCCCCGCCACCACCATCGAGCCGATGGCGAAGGGCGAGAGCCAGCGGGTGGAGCGGTACGGGCCATGGTTGAAGACGGCCGAGGCCAGCCAGACGCCGACCATGCACCACCACCACGGGCTGGCGGTGCGGCCGAAGACCCTCGCGCTGAACTGGATGGCGCACACCGCGGTCACCGTGATGAGGACTCCCACCGCCGCCAGGTCGTGCGCGCCGAAGAGCGGCTGGAAGAGGCCGAGGGTGAAGAGCGCGAACGACACCCCCGCGAGGGACGCCAGCACGAACCAGCCGTACGCGGAGCGACGGCGATCGGCCAGGTAGATGATGGCGTACGCGACGGTGACGAGCAGGATCATCGCCGCCGCCGCTGCGGCGGAGCCCCGGTTGAAGGAGGTCACCAAGGCGTAGAGCCCGTCGCCGCGCTCGCCGCGGCTGAGGCGCGGGACGGTGTCCAGCCAGGCGCTCTGCGTCCAGCGGTGCTCGACCGTCATCTCGAGGTCGAGCGCGCCGGTCCCCGTCGCGGCCGCGGGGATGACGAAGCGGTGCGGCCCGTCGGAGCGGTATCGCTCGAAGACGCTGACGTCGCCGTCGGGCGCGTCGAACCCGTTGGCCCGCAGCGACGCGAGGCCGCCGAAGTACTCGATGGTGAGCGACAGGCGCTGCCCCCGCAGCTTGGGCGGCACGTCGACGTGCGTGCGCAGCACGTAGTCCTGGTCGCGGTCGCCCAGCAGGCGGTCGAAGTGCGCCGGCAGCGTGAGCTTCGCGCCACCGCCCTCGCACTGCAACGTCCACGAAGCCAGGGGGATCCCGCGCTCGCCGCCGCACGCGGTCGCGGCGAAGAGGAGCAGCACGACCAGCAGCCGCCGGATCACACCCATCCCCACTCTGAAGTGTCGCGCCCGGGGGAGCCCGAAGGAAGGGCCAAAGTGGGCGACCCTCGATAGTCTGCCAGCGTGCGTCACCGTCACGCGGCCAGCCGCCGGGCTCTGCTTGTCGCCGTCGTGGTGTTCGTCGTGCTCGAGGCCGGCGCGATGGCGCTGTATCCGGGTGGCACCTGGTGGGAGCCGGCAGCGCACGGGCACCGGTTCTGGCAGAACTTCCTCTGCGACCTGAGCTGGCGCACGGCGCTGAACGGGCAGGACAATCGCACGGGCTCGCTGCTGGCGCAGGCGGCGATGCTCGTCCTCGTGGCCGGGCTGTTGCCGTTCTGGCTGCTCGCGGGCGAGCGCGGGGTGTGGGGCGTTCGCCCGCTCGGCTTCGCTTCCGTGCTGGGGACGGCCGCGGTCACGCTGATGCCGAGCGAGCGGTTCGGCGCGATGCACGGGATGGCCGTGATGGTCGCGACCACCACGGGGCTGGCTGCCGCCGTGCTCGCCGTGGTGGGGCAGCTGCGCTCGGGAGCCCGCCTGGCCGGGTGGCTGGGGGTGGCCGTGCTGGGGACGGCTGGGGTCGACTTCGCGCTCTACGTCCAGACCTTCGCGTCGCCCTC
>VFSW01013622.1_pt1 | contig 11297 bp, 11 predicted proteins | sample 5358111 | NCBI WGS metagenome assembly VFSW01 (sample SAMN11554181, study PRJNA540505) | mine drainage metagenome | isolation source: sediment from site ElyBrook_90M | place: USA: Ely Copper Mine, Vershire, VT | collected 2017 | reverse complement strand
CTGCAATCCGGATTTCAGTTATGTCCACCCAGAATTTTGGAAACCTCACCCAAATCCATCCCTTCGGTCGGCGGCATTCCGTTTTGGCATAGATTCAGCTCGTAGTTCAGCGCAAAGTCAGTTTTGGTCCCCGATTTTGTTGGTGTGTTAGGCTGAATCAACTTAACAGCAAGGCGGCTACACCCCGCCTGTTTGAACCGCATGAGCGTTGATACCTCAGCCCTGACCGGATCGGATGCGCCTGTTGCCGTATGAATGGCATCCGCTTCTTTACCCTCCACGATTCCACGGGCTTTGCCATCTGGCGCACTCAATGCTTGCATAAGCAATACCTTGATGCTGTAGCTTTCCGCTGCGCTTGCCGTAGTTACAAAAAGGCTAAATACAGCAATAGCGATGATGTGTTTCGGTGTAATCATTGACGACCTCGTGTGTAGTAGTTGTTGAGCTTGCGCTGCATCCTGGCCGTGCTATCACTCCCGATTGCGCCCATGTTTGGCATTTTGACATTCGCCATGATCTCTGCCTCGAATTCAGACAAATCAATTTTGGAAAAATCTAATGCCGCAAACTGACTCGGGGTAAAACCAGAACAATCGGTAGCAGCCCTGCCAATTTGCGCGCCGCCAGCCGTATTCATAATACGTGCGAGGCGCGAGTTGAAACAACAGTAGCTCTGGGTTATTTGGATGCAAGTACCTATAATCGGTATTTCCATTGAGCAAGCACTCCCCGTAAAACGACACAACCGCTGGCCGTTTTTCATGGCGAGCTTTTTCTCATCAGGTGTACAACTCATCAAATCCGTTATAACCATAATAGCCACGGAAATTGCTAACGAGGTTGGATCAAAGGCAAATGTTATTCCACCAGCAGATCCCAAAAAGGTTGCACCAGCGGGTGCTGCACCAAACGAGGCCGTAAATCCATATAGCCCGAACGACGGACTGAAGGGCGTTGATGATCCACCAAATAGCGTCCCCCCCGTGACCGATCCGAGCGGGCTGCCCGCAATCAGCGAATCCATGCCGCGCACTATGTACGAATTGCTATACAAAACGTCATACACGTAACTACTGCCATAACTCAAAGCCTGCCCACCAACACTCAATCCCTGTTGTACCGCGAATCCCATAATGGATGAATTACTCATCCCAGCGCCCCCGCTGCTTGGCTTGCAGCAATTGGACAAACCGAACAACGTGTTGGTGCAACTGCCGTTTTCCCCACCGAAGATCATCAGGGTGGCCGGGTTCATATAATTTCCCCCCTGTCGCATGGCTTCCATCATCGCGGCTGTTTTTGCCAAGTCGGTATCAGGAGTATGTCCCGCATTGAAGCAGTTTCCCCCTGTGCAATACTGGTTGCCGCCACAGTCCATCACCGTCGAGGTCGAGCCCGCTGAGGTTTGGCATTTGTAAGTATTCTCGGTGAGCGTACAGGCGTTGTTGAGGCCGTTTTTGATGCACTTCGTGGTATCGAGCGTGCATCCCTTGGCCGCCAAAGCCGCACAGGTGGACTGTAACGCTCCCAGACACGAATAAGAATCCTGCCAAGCCCAGCAAGCCTTATATACAGGCAATCCATTGATGATGCGGGTCGCCGCAGGATCGGTGCAGATATGTGAGGCCAGCGTACAGGTGGGATTGCTGGAAAGGGTGGCGCAGGCGGTATTATTGATGGTGTCGGCAGCAATGGTGTAGCTCGTCCCCAACGAAACTGTATTGGCGGGCGTTGCCAACCCCGTGCCGCATCGCCAGGTATTTGTCCAGGTCATGCAGCCCGTGCCAAAAGAGGTGTCCGTTGCCGAGCACACTGAGCTTACCTGAGAACAGCCCGGTGTTTGCGCGAGTGCCGCGCAGTAATCAACGGCATTGGGCTTGATGCACTTGTAGGTGTCCGTGTATTGCCAGCAAGTCGCATTGACGGCTGGATCGGTCAGACAGACTGATACACCGCTAATTGTCTTGCATGGGGTGGCATCGGCGCAAACAGAACCCGTCTTGACGCAAGTAGCAGCGATGGAATGCACCGATAGCAACAGCAACAGGCTGATAAGGAGTGAGCGAATCATAATGCAGCGGCCTCCTGTGTGGCGCAGCCGTTAGTCCATGTTGTGCTAATAACGGAATTGGAAATGCAACTAGAGCCAGAAAGCCGTGTTCCCGTACCGCAGCTATAAGTTACCAGCGGTGTCGTAGCAGGCGGTGTGCAGGTTGTTCCAGACAGGGTATTACCTGCTGAACAGGTATAACTCACCGTCGCACCGACAGGCGGTGGATAGCAACTCGTTCCTGACAACGAACCGACGGGGCAGGAATAACTGGCCGTTGCAGGCGTGGCGGGGGTTATGCAGCCTGAGCCTGACAGCGAGTAATTGATGGGGCAGGAAGTCGTGGGTGTTGCAGCCGTGTTTTGGGCAATACAGGTCGTGCCGGACAGGGTGTAAGTGGCTGGACAGGAATAGCTTGCGGTTGCAGCCGTTGGCGGTGGCGTGACCATTGGCGGGTAGCAGGTTGAGCCGGATTGTGTATAGCCGGAGGGGCAGGAGTAAGCAGTGGTTGCATATCTTTTTGCACACCACGCGTAGCCGCCAAAAATAATGGCGAAACTGTTACCGTATAAGAGATTACACAGCGAGTTTAAAGGAGGATATGCAGTAAAAGGGCCATAGCCCATCGCATTCCAAATACCATTATATATGTAATACTGCGACCAGCCAGGTACACCCACCGCCGCCACTCCCGCTGGCTGATAAGCCGGTGCCAGGCAAGACGTGCCCGACAACGTACTGTCTGCTGAACAGGAATAGGCCACTGTCGCATTAACGGCCGCCGCTTGGCAGGTCGTCCCAGACAGCGTGCCACCCGCAGGGCAGGAATATGTGGTCGTTGCAGAAATGGCAGGCTGTACGCACGATGTTCCGGACAACGTTCCCGATACGCATGAATAGCTGAGTGTCGCGGTAGTCGGCGCAGGCTGGCAGGTTGTGCCATTCAGCGCACTACCATTGGAGCAGGAATAGTTCACACTGGCCGCCATCGCCGCTGACTGGCATTGGTTGCCTTTCATCACCGAATCCGCTGGACAATTGAGGACGGTGGTTGCCGGAACGCTCGGCGCTTGCGTTACCGTGGCATTCAGTGTCTTGGTACACGTCTGCGTCTGATACATATTTGTCGTCTTGTCGCACTGGTAATCGGTATTGGCATTCACCACCACCGTGCGACCAATCGTACACATCTGGCTGGTTGCGGTCGTCGCGTCGTAACACACCTCGATGCCGAAGGTAGGCGGAGTGGTGGTTGTCTTGCTGGCGCAGCCCGTGAATGAACCAACCGCATTCGGATCAATAAACCCTAGTGACTTTGCCGCCAAGGTTGAAGCGTTTTTTTCAATGGCTCTTGAGGCAGCGATATTCGGATCGGTAGGCGAAATGGTGAATTGCGGCCTGGTTGAAGGATTTTTCGCCATGAAGTTGATCGCATCACAGTTCTGTTGCCTGAAAGCATCCGGGTTGGCCGCTCCCGTTTGGCACGCGGTAATTTTTGCTGTGCCGGCGGTAAACGTATCACCATTCCCACCCATGAACAACGCCGTTTCCGGTGCGGTGTTGGAGTAGCTGTAATAAGTTGGCTTGAAACTGTTCACCGTGCTTTGCACCGTTCCGTTGGTAACGCCTGTTGCCGCACCGGCGACCGCACCATTAGCCAATGTCTGCGCATCGGTAAATGCCTGTTGTGCTGGCGTGGGCGGTGCTGCATGAACAGATACGGCTTGCGCACTTAAAATCATTCCTATTAAAACGGCATATTGAATCTTCAATTGTCGTTCCTTTGCAGCTTGCTATTGAACGTGGCCGCGACAGTTGACCACTTCGGCGAGGTGCGCTCGATGTAATCCAACGCGTAATCCTGGCTGACATCGCCTGTCACCTTGATGTAGCTGCCCGCCTGAGCGCAGCCATTGTCCAGTTGATTTTTAGCATCAGACATGGCCAGCACTAACGCGGGAACTTGATTGACCTTGAACTGGGTAAACGCAGGTGGGTGAATCAGTGCTTCAACACGGTGCTTACCCAGAATATCGGCTACTCGACGCGACATATCTGTGAGTTTGTCGCCCGTCATGCCGCGAAACACCAGCTTTGCCCCTGTTTTTTCAGATTGTTCCACGATGCGTAGCAGGCTTTCTCGCGGCATCGAAAAAGAAACAAAAATCAATAGATCGGTTGTCTGTCCGCTAGCTTGGGTTGGTACGCGCTGCGTGCTTAATCGGTGCGCCACTTCATCCGGGCTGATCGTGGTGGCAGGCTTAGGCAGGGCAGCAACATTGGGCGCAGTTGTGCGATATTGGTTGACTACGCGCTCATTGACCTCTTTGAGTATTCGGTTTGATGCCTCCAGTTCGGTTTCTGCATGACCATTGGAAGCCATGACAGCAGCCAACAAACAGGCCAATGAGAGGCGCGATAAAATGGAAAGTCGGATCATCAGAACGCCCCTTGGCAACAGTCACGTTTACGGAAAATCATGTAAGCAAAGTCCTCGCCCATCGCGGGTATCTCCTTGCCCGCTCCCCACACGATTTCGCTACGCCCCAACGGCTGACAACACCGACCGAGAATTTTGTCCTGCGGAACGGGGAAGTGCATCTGGTACTTGTAGTTGGTTTTATCCATCAATAGCTGAGGGTAATAGCCGCACATGCCATTAGCGCCCGAAGCTGCCGACATCAAGCCTTCGCGGTGCATCTTGGCGATCAGGCGTGACACGATCAGGCTGGATGCCTGAACCCCACCGATATGCGCGGCCACATGCCCGTTAAGCGGATACATCGAACCTTGGCATCCCGCGCACCAGAACAGCGTGTTACTACCAAAGCCCACGGTGGACATGACGCAATCCGCGCCGCAAGCGAGTTGTGAGACCAGGTTGCCAAATAAAAACGAATCAGGATTGATGACGCTGGTCATTTCGTCGTCGTTCCACAGAGGATCAAGCTCCGTGAGGTAAGCCACATCGAAAATGTTTTTTTCCAGGCACGGGCTATCAACGATCAGGTCGAGTAACGCAAAAATAGGGTCAATGTACCAATGAGCCTGGTAAAAGGAACTCATGCTGGTGTTATCCTTGATCTCCTGTGTGCCATGCGGCGCATCGAAGCCGGGGTTCATGTCAATACCCCCAAGAGTGGTCATGCAAAATGGTTTTCGTACCACGTCAACATGACGAATCGGCTCCCAAAAACTGATTTTGATACCCGGATTGATACCGCACATACAGACTGGCGTGCCGCCCGCACTGGGCGTGTCTTCCTGCCCAAGAGAAATAGGTAGTGATAGCGCACCAGACCCAAGACTAATAGGGAAGGCACAACTCCAGCAAATGTCGGTGACGAGATTGGGGAATTTGCCCTGACAGTCGAGCGATGCCGAGGCATTCTGTGTATTTGCCAACAGCACAATGAGCGCAACCAGTGTTCTAATAACGGAGTTCATCTATGCGTAACCTTTTGCCTTCCTGCCTGACGATGGCGGGGACGTGAGAAATGGCGAAGCGTTTAGTCAGCCTGCCGCCTTGATCGAAATAAACCGGCATCTTCCATTTGCGCATCAGGGCCAACGGTTCTCCGGCCACCAACACCAGTTTCACCGGCTTGTCGGATGCTGCCGTGACTTTTTTGCTGAATTCCAACTGTTTTGCGTCGCGCCCATCCACGAACAACAGGTACTTGTTCCAACCGATGTAATCGAGCGCATTAACCCGTGTTCCTTGCGGATAAAGGATGCGCCCTGTTGCGTCGGCAATATCCTTGTCCGTCACCATTGACGGGTCGTAGTAATGCGTGCTGGCGGTTTCCGTTGCCATGAGACCAGGTATGGGACGGGGATGCTCGATGCTGTCAACAGCGTGTTTTTTGTAGTCGCTTTCAATCTTGGCGAGTTCGCCGGTTTTTTCCATGCGCTTTAACTTGTTCTGGATGACCTCAATCAAGTCGCGCTCGGTGATGTCGTATGTTTTACCGATCACACCAAGATCATCAGACATGACGGGCGGTGCCGCCAGTAAGATAACCAGTGTTGTAACAATAAAACGCCTCATGATTGCCTTGTCGCGATGTGCCATATCAACTTGAACGAGCCAATACCCGAACCCGCCACAATAACGGGTGCAATCTGTCCGATTATCCTCACTACCTCGTTATAACTACCCCCTTCTGCCGCAAGCCAAGGAACCTCACACGATGATGCGTACCACATTCCGTTGTGGTATTGGCCAGTAAAAACCTCAATCTGTTTTTTCAATTGGTTTACCTTTTTTTGTTTTGATTGGTGTATTCACAGACGCATTGGGGTTGCCTGAATTGGCGTTGGTTACAGGGAGGGTGGGCTTTGTCACCACGGCATCACTTGGTTTTGCCTTCGTCCTGGCTTTTTTGGCTGGTTTACGGATTGCGCTTGTGGATACCTCTGCTGCAACAGCCTCAGCAACAGGCTCAGCGGATATGGACGAGGGGGGCTGGACGGTATTTATTGCGGTTTTTTCTGTTGATTCGCTGACGGGCTTGTCGTCAACAACAAACAGTTTTCCAACATCAGCGGTTAGCTGGATTGCCTTGGCAACCCCACTCGAAAAAACCGCATCGCCAATCTTGGCAACCTCGCTGGCCGGGATCATCCAGCCCATATCGGACAACTCAGTCAAAATTTGTTTGGGCGTAAAACCGTAGCCCGCAAACGTATCTGGCCATTTCAGATACACGCAACCATTGGCATGCTTAACGCCCAGATCAGCAAACGACTTCTTGCCTAAGTTGAATTCTCCGATTAAAACGCGAAGCAACTCACCCATAGCGCCCTCAAGAAAATCCAAATGGAGGCATTTTTCCGCCACGCGTTCCACAGAGGTGCTGGAGACGTGTTGGGGGTGGGGTGGTATTTCCTCTGCACGCTCAGCATGTTCCACAGAGGTGCTGGGGACGTGCTGGGATGACGCTTTGCTTGAATGGATTTGCCCTGAAATTGGCGGGATGGGCATCGAGCTAATCAGGGCCTGGTCGCGCAGCCTGATCGCTTTGAGTCGCATGTTGGGTATTTTTTCGGTAATCACGTCTGGTGCGATGTAGAAAAAAGGATCACCTTCAGCTTCACGCAAAAACGCAATTTCCCTTTCGATCATCATGTCCAGGATGCCGTCAGGGGTCTTGGGTAAGCCCGGTATATCTTCATCCCTGGTTCGTCGTGCGATTTCTTCACCCGCCATCGGCCAAACAAGGTAGGTTATGCCTTCGATATTCCAAACGCGGGCCGAAGGCTCGTTGATGCGCCAAATTCCCTCTTGAACCAGACGGCGCATGATGTCGGTCAAATACCGCTCAATTGGCACGCCGATCTCGTAGCCCGCCATTGCTGCGCCCATGGATTTCAGGTCACGCTCAACGCTTAACTGGTCCGCCCTTACCACAAAATTATGTATTTGATTGCTTGAGCCGGGGTTGTTGTTCAGCGATTCCGTCAGCCAGATCAACGCATCAGTGCTACCATCACTGATCCAATCGAGTGTCTCCTTGCTGATTACCGCATCAATCAAGGTGCTGGAAACATGGGTGTGCTTTTTACCCCTACCTTCTTGCCAGTGTAAAAAATAGTTTTCAATACCGTGGGATATAGCCCAGTCATACAGGCTTTGGTTGTAAGGTCGCCACTTTTGCGAGTTTTCCCGGTCGGTAACTGTTAAGTCAGTCACCACTTTGCCCAGATCGTGACACAAGCCAGCCAGGAATACAGTGAGCCGCCAACGCGGTTCAATAACTCGTCTTTGTTGTGGCGTGACCACACCACGTATCAGCTTTCCCTCGGTTTGTTGCAATGACCACAACCCAACTTCGAGAGCGTGCCGCAACATGCCGCCCGCACCGCGATGATGATGTGCTTGAGAAGCTGGCAACAGTTGCACGAGCGTTGCAAGGCGCAACATTGCGGGGTTGTAGTGCGCCTCCAGCAGTTCTTGATTGGCAATCAGTTGTTGAATCCCGCCGATAAGCTCTTTTTGCGTCGTAAGCAATACCCAGGGCGCGTGGACAGGCAGTCCCTCCATGAATGGAGGGTAGCGCGGTATATTGCGCAAATCTTCGATTCGTTTTACCTGAGCCAGCGCGGAGGAAGCCGAAGCCACCACCACAGCCTTGGGTAGCAAGTTGAGCTTTCTCAGTAAACGATCAACCAGTGTTGTCATTCAGAATAACCTGAATCCGCGACCAATTATTGCCTGGTTCGACACCAAACCTACCACCTTGTATCTGGAGTCGAGGCTTAAGGGATGCTCGCCCATTACATAGTAATGCCCGGCAGGGATGACGCCCTCGAAGTCATTTTCCTGGATGTGTTTGCCAGTAGACGTAGTGGACATTGCCACACCAACAGGCTTGTCGTTTACAAAAAAATGATGATTTTTTGATTGAACGATATCGCCCGGAACACCCACCACTCTTTTCAGGAAGCGCGTGCCTTTCGGATAAATAAAGTCACTCGGGTAATAGAACGAGGCGTATTCATCGCGGGTCGGCAGCGTTCCTTTTTCCACAAGGTAGAGTGTGCCAGGTAAGCTGACGCTGACGTTTACCGAGAACTCGTAGCGCGATGCGAATGTTGCATAGCCCAGTATCAACGCGATATACAGCAAATAATGGCTCAACAAGTGAGCGTAGGTTGCATCAAGACGCGATACGAACCACAGCCAAATTTCGAGGGGTTTCGTATTTTTCATACCAATAATTTTGGTGCAGCTGAAAATAATAATCCTTGAAATGCCTTGCCAATTTGCAAGGCATTTCAAGGATTCAATGGTTTTTCATCGACCTGAAATTCTCACCTGTTCCACAGCTGTACTGGGGACGTGCTGGGGTTTTTAACGGGCTGCCGTCCCCCGAAAAGTGTTGTGAGTTGCCGCGCGGAAAAAATTGACAGCCATTTTCAATTGCGGTATTTTTAAAACATCTAGTCCGTATGCTTATTGCTCGGAATTGATATTGGCGGCTGACCAATCCAAACAAACAGAAGACGAGCAATCGTCAATGAAGCACCCAAAGCAATATCCAACCACCCACGCGGGGACACTTCTCCGCTGGGGCATGGTGTCCCTTTTTTGTTTTTAACAAAAGGAGAACACCATGTTCCTGATCATTATCGCTTGCTGCCTCACCGGTTACGCCATCAGTCGTCCCGTAGTCCGGGCATTTGGTTTGTAATCAACCCTATCGGGGACACTTCCCCGCATAGGGCTTGTGTCCCTTTTTTATTTCAAGGAGACACAAATGAAGCGCATCGTCAGAGATTTGCCAATAAAAATTTACCACGCCAGTGACGCGATTTCGCACAGTGGTATCGTGCAATTGCTCAAGTCGCCGGAACACTACAAAAACTACAAGGAAGAAATCGTCGAGCCCACACCTGCAATGGAGTTTGGTTCCGCGTGCCACTCATTCATCCTGGAACCAGCGCTATTTGCCAAGGAATATGTGCTTGTGCAGAAGTTCGACAAGCGCACCAAAGAGGGCAAAGAAGCTGCTGCAAAGTGGGAAGAGGAGAATGTAGGTAAAATCCCATTGACTACCGAGCAGATAGACGCGCTTGCCGCAATGCGGGTGAGCGTTTTCAATCACACGGGGACAGCCAAAATATTGTCCGCAGGTGAGGCCGAAACATCCTTGTTTTGGACGGACGAATACACTGGCTTGCAATGCAGGATTCGCCCAGACTGGATGTTTGATCGCGGCATTGCAGACCTCAAAAGCTGCATCACCGCCAGCAAGGACGGCTTCTCGAAAGCAGTTGCAAACCTTGGTTATGACGTTCAAGCGGCGTTTTACATTGATGGCATGAAAGCTGTGACAGGGAAAGCGGTCAACTTCTACTTCATCGCCGTTGAAAAAACCGCACCGTTCTCGACGGCCTGCTACATGGCCAGTCAGGAAATGGTCGAAGTCGGGCGTGCCAAGTATCGCGGCGCACTTGAGTTGCTGAAATGGTGTCAGGAAAACAGCCGTTTCCCCGGCTATCAACCCAGTGGTGAGATTGAATCAATTGATCTTCCGCGCTGGGCAGCAAGCTTCGAGCTCGAAGCCTAAGACAGTAGCAACCCACTGGGGACACGTCCCCGTCAGGGTTTGTGTCCCTTTTTTTACTTAAAGGAGACGCAAAATGGGTATTCTTATCCTCGCAGTATTAGCAATGGGCATTTTTACAATCATCAAGTGGATGGTTGCATTCATCGCCCCGCGCATCAAACGCACCATAGCAAAATCCGCTCGAAGCACTTCTCAATCAGTGGCAATACCGATTGAGCCAGGCTGGGACGGTTTTGATAAGCCTGCTTTCATTCGGCGCGGCATTCAGTATCCGACGCTCACCGAAAAGAAACACGCTCGCACACGCAAAGTAAAGCCGGTTTTTGCTGCTGCGTAATTTAATCCTTGCAGGGCGATTTGCCTCCTGCAAGGGAAGGTGAATCTCCCCGATTTTTATGGAGGACACCATGAACAGGAAAATCACCAAACTCGAACGGATTAAATCCAAAGCACTCAGGATTGCGATGACGGCTTTTCTTGCTGACCCATCATTGGGTTCGCGCCAGGCCAAATCGCTTTTCTCAGAAATCGTGACCCATTTACAAGCGGGCATGGATGACGAGAAGATCGTACAAACCGTTCTTCAAAATAATTCGACAACCTCGCCAACCGGCAAATTGTCGTTGATGTAACTGTAGTCGCTGTATCACCCCAACGGGACACTATTCCCGGTTGGGGCATGGTGTCCTTTTTTGTTTTTTTCAAAGGAGATCACCATGTCGTTACAAGCACTCAAAAACATCCGCAACACCAACAACAACAACACAGCTAAATCCGAGCAACAGCAAGGCTTTCCTGCGATGCTCGAACAGTTCAAAGGTGAAATTACCCGCGCGCTGCCCAAGCACATTAACCCTGACCGCATGGTGCGCATTGCGCTTACTGCGTTTCGCATGACGCCGAAGTTGGCAGAATGCGACCCGCGCAGCGTGTTTGCTGCCGTGATCCAATCCTCGCAGCTTGGACTGGAAGTAGGGTTGAAGGGCGAAGCTCACCTTGTTCCATTTGGCGGCCAGTGTCAGTTAATTCCAGGCTATACCGGATTGATGAAGCTGGCTCGGCAGAGCGGATTGGTCATTGATATCTACGCCGAAGCGGTGCGTATAAACGACAAGTTCGCGCTCAAGCTTGGTATGGAAAGAAATTTGGAACACGAACCACTAACCGCA
>VFSW01013621.1_pt1 | contig 11297 bp, 10 predicted proteins | sample 5358111 | NCBI WGS metagenome assembly VFSW01 (sample SAMN11554181, study PRJNA540505) | mine drainage metagenome | isolation source: sediment from site ElyBrook_90M | place: USA: Ely Copper Mine, Vershire, VT | collected 2017 | reverse complement strand
AACACTCGGGGATGGGGCTCTGGCCCGTCTACGAAAAACGGCGAAACCTAAGTCCGAGCTCTCGCTCGGTGACCGGCCTCCTCCTCGCGGGGGAGGCCGGTCGCGTGTGTGGCTACCGACCGCTCCCGAAGGGCCCTCGCCTCGAGCGAAGATGTTCGTCGGTTGGCGCCCCGGCTCAGCGGGCAAAGCGCAGGGCGTAGGCTTCGAGCGAGACCTCGGGGGTGGTGAAGTCACCGGTCGGATCCCGAAGATAGCCGCGCCGCTGGTAGAGCCGCGCCACGCCCCGGTTCCCTTGGCGCACGTGCAGGCAGACGGCATCCAACTGCCACTCGTCACGGGCGAGGGTCTCCGCGGCGTCGAGCAGGGGCCCCGCGAATCCCTGGTGTTGTCGACCGCTTTAGTTCGTGATCCACCGGCGGTGGCTGGCCAGAGTAAGCAACCGTCGAGGAGGAAAAAGCGGTGGGCGAAGGCGGATGGGTCGCGAAGGACGGGGCCTCGTCTTCCCAATCAAGGCAACCGGCAGTGAGGTTGCAGACACCCGCGAGCATTGGAGCTGGCAGGCAGCTCGAAGATGGCGGGCCGGAGTGCTCCACCTTCTCCGACTTCCCCACCAGTTGGCTCAGTCCGGTAAATCCGTCGTCTTCCGTCACGAAACAGTGCGGCGATCCCGTGGTTGAATAGCGTGGTCGACAACACCTGGCCGTGCACGCTGGGATGTGTCGCCAGATGGCGCAGGTCCGCGGCGTTGGGGAGCCAGGCCTCGCTGCCCGCGGCCCCGGGAGGAAAGAGCGCCACCGTGCCCACCACCCGGCCCTCCAGCTCTCCGGCGAGGAGCGTGGCGATCGCTCGCCGGGTCCCAACGTCGCGCAGGTCCGCCAGCCGCCGCGCGGTGAGGACCACCTCGGGCATCTTGCGGGCGTACGCCGCGAGGTAGCTCTGGACCAAGAGCTCGCCGATGACGGCGTCGTCCTCTGGGCGCGCCGGTCGGACCCGCAGCACCGTCGAAGCTACTTCCAGATGTCGGTGATCAGCGCGTCGGTGTGGCCGTTGGCGGCCGGGAGGTTCGCGAGGCCGAACCCGGCCTCGATGGTCGCGAGCATCGAGAAGTGCGAGTAGGCGGTGCCGTTGGTGCCGCCCTTGCTCGTCGTCGAGAGCATCGGGGAGAGGATCACCGTCAGCACCTGGCTGTACACATTGCCGCCGCTGGTCTGATCGTTCTCGTCCCAGGTGATGAAGACCACGCCGTTGTTCTGGTAGGCCGACGAGTTGAGGATGGTCTGGAGGTTGTTGCTCAGGAAGGTGTCCTGCTGGGTCTCTTTGTTGCTGATCGGCGCGCAGCTGTTGTGGCCGTCCTCGCACAGGTTGGGCGAGATGAAGTTGTAGTTGAAGAACGTGTTGGCCGCGAGGTCGGCGGCCAGGCCGGGCATGCCGCTCTGGGGGTCGAAGCTCACGTCGTTGGCGTTACATGACGTGGGGTTGTTCTGGGTGATCAGGAAGTGCGGCATCGGGTCGTGCTTGGAGACGAACAGGCCGCTGTCGTCCACCGCGCAGGGGGTCGGCTGAGTCTCGGAGTACTCGTGCCAGGTGAGGCCGACCGCCTCGAGCTGGGTCGCGATGTTCGGGGTGTTGGCCGGGACCTGATAGGTCGAGCTGCTCGCGGGCCCGTCGCTGGTGACGTTGAAGCGGTCGCCGCCCACCATGGCGATGTAGTTCGGCAGGCTCGGGTGGGTGACCGCGGAGTAGTTGGTCATCAGGACCCCCTCGGGGATCACCGTGCCGAAGAGGTAAGGCGCGTTCGACGAGGTGAGGCTCGCGTAGCTCGTGTTCTCCATCACGATGATCCAGACGCTGGAGAGCTGGGGCACGCCGTTCGTGTCCTTGCAGAGGCCGGCGGCGGCGTCGCAGGTGAACCCCGCGTTGCAGGTGCCGCAGCTGCCGCCGCTGCTGGTGGTGCTCGAGCTGGTCGTGGCGGTGGTCGTGCCCGACGCCGCGGTGGTCGTGGAGCTGCTGGCAGTGGTGGTCGCGGCGGTCGTGGTCGTTGCCGTCGTGGTGGCGCCCGAGCTGCTCGCCGAGGCCGTGGTCGTCGTCGCGCCGCTCGCGGAGGTCGTGCTGCTGCCGCTCGAGGTCGCCGCGGTGGTGCTGGAGCCGCCGACGTTCGTGCAGAACCCCGAGCTCAGGCAGACCTGCCCGGCGCCGCAGTCGGCGCTGGTCTTGCAACCCGCGCTCGGAGAGCTGCTGCAGGCGGAAACCGCGGCGACGAGGGCGAGCGAGCTGAAAAGCGAGGACGTGCGCATGGGCGATCACTCCGGGAACGAGCCTTGGGCGTTCGAAAGCGGGCGCACAATGCCTTCGCGGGGGCTCGAAATGCAAGGGGGGGTAAGGGGGCATTCCTGCCCGCCGCCATTCCCCGAGTGGTTGTGCCACCTTGGGGGGGCATCCGCCAGGTCCTCCTCCGGTGCCCCCGAACGTGCGGTGCCCCCGAAAGTGCTCGTGCCGCTCGCCCATTCGTGGCCTAATCCTCCGGCGGGGTTTGGACGGAGGGTGAGCATGCGCATCGGAGTGCCCAAGGAGAGTCTGTCCGGCGAGCGCCGAGTCGCGCTCGTCCCGGAGACGGTCAAGAAGCTCGTCGCCCGCAAGCTGGAGGTGATCGTCGAGGCCGGCGCGGGGCTCGGCGCGGCGGTGTCGGACGACGACTACCAGCGCGCGGGCGCCACCATCGCCAAGACGGCGCCCGAGGTCCTCGCGGAGGCGGACGTGATCATCAAGGTCCAGCCGCCGACCGACGCCGAGATCTCGCAGCTCCACGCGGGGGCCACGCTGGTGAGCCTGCTCTACCCGGTGGCCCACCGGGCCCGGGTGGCGGCCCTCGCCGCGCGCGGGGTGAGCGCGCTCTCCCTCGATTCGATCCCGCGCACGACGCTCGCGCAGATGATGGACGTGCTCTCCTCCCAGGCCACCATCGCCGGCTATCGCGCGGTGCTGCTCGCCGCCGAGGCCTCGCCGCGCCTCTTCCCGCTGCTGATGACCGCCGCGGGACCCATCCCCGCGGGCGCGGCTCCTGATCCTCGGGGCCGGCGTCGCGGGCTTGCAAGCCATCGCCACCGCCCGCCGACTCGGGGCCATCGTCGAGGCCTTCGACGTCCGCAAGGTCGCGAAGGAGCAGGTGGAGAGCCTCGGCGCGAAGTTCGTCGAGGTCCCCGACGCGGAGGATGCGCAAGGGGCTGGCGGCTATGCGAAGGAGGTCTCCGAGGAGTACAAGCAGAAGCAGGCCGCCCTGCTGCGGGAGCGGGCGTCGCGTGCCGACGCGGTGATCACCACCGCGCTGATCCCCGGCAAACCCGCGCCGAAGCTCCTCTCGGCCGAGATGGTCAAGGCCATGCGTCCCGGCTCCGTGGTGGTGGACCTCGCCGCCGAGCAGGGGGGCAACTGCGAGCTCACCGAGCCCGGCCAGCGCATCGAAGTGGGCGGGGTGAGGATCCTTGGCGACACCAACCTGGCCTCGCAGCTGGCGGTCCCCGCGAGCCAGATGTTCTCGCGCAACGTGGAGAAGCTCCTCACTCACCTGCTGGGCAAGGAGGGCACGGTCCTCCACCTCGACGCGGGCGATGAGATCACCAAGGGCACCGTGACGGTGCTGGCCGGCAAGGTCGTCGACCCCCGGCTGCAGGGCTAAGGGACAAAACCATGGACTCCGTCGAGACCCTCGTCTTTGGGCTGTACATCTTCATCCTGGCAATCTTCGTGGGCTTCCAGATCATCACCAACGTGCCCCACCTGCTGCACACGCCGCTGATGGCGGCGACCAACGCGATCTCGGGCATCTCGCTGGTGGGCTCGATGGTGGCGGCGGGTGGCAACTACGGCCAGCTCCCCACGATCCTCGGGACCATCGCCGTGACCGCGGCGTCCATCAATGTGGTCGGCGGCTTCGTGATCACCGACCGCATGCTCCGCATGTTCAAGAAGGGGCCCGCCAAGGGGGCCAAGCGGGCGGGGGTGCATTCGTGAGCGCCGCCATCGTCGTGCAGCTGCTGTACCTCGCGGCCTCGATCCTCTTCATCCTGGGCCTGCGCGGGCTCGCCAGCCCCGAGAGCGCGCGCCGCGGCGTCTGGTACGCCGAGGTCGGCATGCTCTTCGCCGTGATCGGCACGCTGGTGCGCAGGGAGATCGTCTCCTACGAGTGGATCCTCGCGGGCATGGTGGTCGGCAGCCTCATCGGCACCGCGATTTCCCTCACCATCCCGATGACCAAGATGCCGGAACGCATCGCGTTCTCGCACGCGTTCGGCGGCCTCGCGGTGATGCTGGTCGGCGTCTCCGAGCACTACCACCGCGTCCACGCCGCGGAGGGCTTCGATCTCCTCAGCCTGTCGGCGCTCAGCTTCGAGGTGCTCCTCGGCGCGGTGACCTTCACCGGCAGCCTGATCGCCTTCGCCAAGCTCCAGGGCATGCTGCCCGGCCGGCCGCTCACCTTCCCCGGGCAGAACGCGGCCAACTTCCTCCTCATGGGGGGCGCGGTCGCGCTGGGGGCCGCGGTGATCTACCTCGGTGGCAGCCCCACGTGGTTCTACGCCCTGGCGGGGCTGGGCCTCTTTCTGGGCGTGTCGGTGGTGATCCCCGTCGGCGGCGCGGACATGCCGGTGGTCATCTGCCTCCTGAACTCCTACGCCGGCCTCGCCGCCGCGGCCACGGGCTTCGCGCTGCACAACAACGCGCTCATCATCTGCGGCGCGCTCGACGGCGGCTCGGGCTTCCTCCTGGGCGTGATGATGTCGAAGGCCATGAACCGGTCCTTCAGCAACGTGCTCTTCGGCGCCTTTGGCACCGATGGCACGGGCGCGGCGCCGACGCAGACCATCGGCGGCCGCGCTCCGAACGAGGCGACCCCCGAGGAGGCCGCGGAGCTCCTGCGCGCCGCGCGCTCGGTGATCGTGATCCCCGGCTCCGGGATGGCCGTGTCGCAGGCCCAGCACGCGCTGCGCGAGCTCGCCGAGGCCATCGCCGCCAACGGCGGCGAGGTGCGCTACGCGATCCACCCCGTGGCTGGCCGCATGCCGGGCCACATGAACGTGCTCCTCGCCGAGGCCAACATCCCCTATGAGCAGCTCTTCGACCTCGACGCCATCAACGACGACTTCGGCTCGGCGGACGTGGTGCTCGTCGTCGGTGCCAACGACGTGGTGAACCCCGCGGCGCGGGAGAACCCGCAGAGCCCGATCTTCGGCATGCCGGTGTTCAACGTGGAGAAGTCGAAGGCCACCATCGTGCTCAAGCGCTCGCTGAACCCGGGGTTCGCGGGGATCGAGAACGCCCTCTTCGTGAAGGAGAAGACCATGATGGTCCTCGGCGACGCGAAGAAGAGCCTGCTCGCCTTCGTCAGCGCGCTGAAGATCGACGGGTAGGCGCTCGCGGCGAAGCGCCCCTACGCCGCCGCGGCCTCGGGCTCCGACGCGGCGCGCAGGTCCTTCGAGCTCATCGCCGCCACCCAGTCGTGGTCCGGCCCCTCGTCGACGATCACCACCGGCTTGCCGTCGAACGTCAGGCGCTGGCCGGGATAGACGAACGTCTTGAAGAGGTAGACCGCCAGGGAGCGCTGCTCGAGCCGGGGGTCGACGCCCGCCATCTTGACCCGGTGGGCCTCGGGCAGGAGACTCCAGTGCAGCCCCGGGGTCTCGTGGTGAATCCCGTGGAAGCCGTTGTTGAGCGTGAACCAGTTGAAGACCGGCCCGACGATGTTCCGCGAGTGGTTCAGCGGGTGGTTCGGGTCGCAGCCGTCGTGCCACACGAAGTTGACGGTGGTGATCCCCCACACCGCGTAGAGGTGGGGGAGGATCGTGTAGAGCAGCGCGAGCCGCCAGTTGAGGAGCAGCAGGGCGGCCTTCACCCCCCAGACCGCGGCGATCTCCAGGCGGAGCTGCCGCGCCCAGGCCGGGTTGCGGGTCGCCATCTGCTGCTTGTAGCGGTAGTTGCCGGTGGTCACCGACGGGGCCACCACGAAGAAGAAGGCCAAGATGTTCAGCAGATTCCAGCGGAAGCTGACCTTGGTGGTGCGCATGACGTCTTCGCGCAACTGCGTGAACTTGTGGTGCGAAAGGTTGTGGCCCGGCAGGTACTCGCTGATCGGGAAGCCGTAGGAGAGGCTCAACCAGACCTGGAACACCCGGTTCAGCCAGCGCTTCTCGAAGACCGGGGTGTGGACCGTGTTGTGCGCGGCCACCGCGCAGAGCCAGGAGCTCACGCACGTCGCGCCCACGAGGAGCGCCGCCTGGATGCCCCGGGGGTCGAGCGTCCACCCCACCGCGAAGAGCAGCCAGTAAGTGGAGACGATCCCGAGGGTTCTGAGGTCCGCGCGGTAGCGCAGCATGATCACGTCCTCCGCAGAAATGGGGATTTAAGGCATCTCGCGCCCGCTGTCACGCCTGGTTGCGGGCACGCCGAGGCCGAGCGGGGCCGGCGGGTGACCTCGACGCGCCTCTCTTTTCATGTACCCGCGCCCCTCGACGACCGATTGGCGCGAAGGGTCGGGTGCGTTATGAGGACGCGCATGCCCCTCGACCCCGCCTTCGTCGCCGATTGCCCCTATGGCCCGGACGCGCTCTTCATCGACGAGATCCTCGAGCTCGACGCGGCGAGGTCGCAGGTGATCTGCCGGATGCCGGTGCACGAGGACCTCCCGCTCACCCGCTCGCAGCGGGTGCACCCCACGAGGCACCCGCGCCACGTCAACGGCGGCCTGATGGTCCACGCCACCGGCGTGCTCGGGCTCGTGCACGCGTACTACCTCCTCGGGCTGCGCCACGCCGAGGGCTGGATCGGCTACGGCGCGCGCATCCACGCGGCGCGCTTTCTCGCCCTCGCCCGACCGAGCGAGCCGCTGCACCTGCGCGGCTGGGCGACGCGGGTGCGAAGGTCGCCCGGCAACATCGTCGCCCGCTACGAGTTCGAGTTCCTGCAGGGGCAGACCGTGGTCTACGAGGGCGACCAGACCGCGATCTGGACTCAGGTCAAGTAGCCCGCGGCCGCACCCACACGTTGCGCAGGTAGGCCTCGCTGGGCTTGCGCACCCGCTCGCGCAGCCCCACCGCGAGCGGGGTAACGCCGAGGTAGAACGCCAGGCACAGCACCGCTCCCCCGAGGCTCACGGTCCCGAAGCGCGGCGGCCGGAGCGCGACGAACGTCGCGAGGCCGCCCGCGGCGAGCTCGATCGCGATGAAGGCCGCGACCAGCGCGGCCTGGCGGGTGAGCTGCGGCCGCGGATCGAAGGTGGCCACCACCAGCGGCTCGCCGGCGCTCACGAGCGCTTCCCCCACCGGCTTCGCCAGCACGAAGAGGGGCGTGCCCGGTCCGGCGGCCACCTGCACGGTGCGCTGGAACCCGGCAGAGGTGGAGGCCGGGCCGTAGGCCGCCTCGAAGCGGTCGACGTCCGCGCACGCGGCGGCCCGCGCGCGCTCTGGGGGGCTCACCCAGAGCTCACCTGGGCCCGAGACCGCGTACACCTGTGCTCCGCGCCGCAGCGTGCCGCCCGCAATCGCCGAGCTGAAGTCGCGGTCGTGGAAGGCGATCGCCAAAGCGCGCGTGTCGAGCGCCCGCCCGCGCTGCCGCACGCTCCAGGTCGCGAACGCGCCGCCGTCGCCCGCGCCGCTCTCGACGGTGACCTGCAGCACCGGGCGGCGTCGAAAGCGCAGGAGCGCGGCGAGGTCCTTCCCCGCGTCGGCGGCGACGAGCAGCGCGGTCACCCACAGCGCGGCGAGGCACGCGAGGCCCATGACGGTCCAGGTGAGCATCGACTAGCCCGCCTCGGCGAGGGAGGAGTCGCCGAGCGCGTTCAGGTCCCCGCCGTCGACGTAGGCTTCCTTCGCGGGCAGCGCGGGCGTCGCGGCGAGTCCCGTGGCCGTCGCGGGCGGGGCCCCGCGCGACCAGGTCAACAGATACGTGCGCACCAGGTACCAGACCAGGCTGCGCTCGGAGAGCTGGGGGGCCAGGCGCGGCGCCACCTCGCGGGCGTGCAGCGCCGCGAGCCGCTCGAAGTGCATGCCCGCCCGGTTGTGGTGGATGGTGTGAAAGCCGTTGTTGAGCATGAACCAGTTGAAGGTCCGGCCCACGAAGTTGCGCGAGTGGTTCCACTCGCTGGCGAGGTCGCACCCCTCGTGCTGGAGAAGGTTGATGCGCAGGAACGAGCGGGCCCCCCAGAGCTGGGGCACCACCACGAAGAACAGCCCATTCCAGAAGTCGTGCCACAGGAGCACGCCGGTCAGGCCGAAGGCGAACACCAGCTCGCCGGTGTACTGGCGCCGGAAGCCGGCCCGGCCGCGGATGGCCGCCCAGCGCTTCACGCCGTTGAAGGTGAGCGGGCCGGCCACGTTCGGGAAGTGAAGCAGGTTGAGGAGGTTCCAGCGAAAGCGGACGTGGCAGGGATCGGCCCAGTCGGGCTGGCCGTCGTCCTCGAAGTGGTGGTGGACCAGGTTGTGGGCGGGGATCACCGCCGAGATCGGAAAGAGGGCCCCGAAGCTCAGGAGGTAGCGCAGGGCGACGTTGCGCCACCGCGCCTCGAACATCGTCTGGTGGAGCGTGTTGTGGCCCACCACCGCGGAGAGGAAGCTGTAGGCGCAGGCGGCGACGAAGCACGCGAGGTTGCGGCAGGCGGGGACGAAGTACATCGCCCCGAGCAAGCCGCAATAGACGCCGACGGTGAGCAGCTGCCGCGCGTCCGAGGCGTGGCGCACGCCGAGGAGGCGCGCCACGAGCGGCCGAGGCGCCGGCACTTCGGCCGCTCCGGTGGGGGGGGCAAAGGAGGCGGTCAACGGAAGCTCAAGCGGTCGCGCCCTCTGGGGCGCTGTCCACCGGGGGCGCGGCCGGACCGAAGCGAGCGGTGTTCCAGCGGCGTGGGTTGAACAGGTGGGGTCGGGCGTGGTGGTTCGCGTGGTAGTAGATGCCGGTGAAGATCCGGTTGCCGAGCCAGTAGTAGCCCGCGTCGAGGTTCACCGGGCGGTAGTCCTGGCCCGCTTCACCGTTGTGGGTCTCCCAGTTGAAGTGGCCCACGAACATCGCCGCGAGGAGGTTGGCCGGGAGCCAGAAGGCGAAGAACGCCACCGGGCCGAGGAGCAGGTACCAGGCGAGGGCGAGCGCGACGTTGGCGCCGTAGCTCACCTTCGCCCGGAACGCCTCGCGCCTGCGGTTGGCCTCGGTCTCGCCCCAGACCTCGCAGTAGTTGTCCTGGAGCTGCTGCTCGACGGTGACGATGCTGGAGAGGAAGGACTTGAAGTAGCTCGGGTAGGTCGGGTGGGGATCCTTGGTCGGATCGTCGCTGTGCTCGTGGTGGCGCAGGTGGACGATCTCCCAGGACGCGTAGCGCACGAAGACGATCACCCCGAGGAGCTCCCCCACCAGCCGGTTGATCGGCCGGGGGAAGTTGCCGTGGGTTGCGTTGTGAATCCACAGGTGGCTGCAGATGAGGAAGTAGAGCACCGCCGGAAAGCCCACCGCGAAGTGCCAGGGCTTCCACTGCACCCCCGCGAACAGAGGCTGAACGTGGGTGGCGAGCATCAGGGCGCTCAGGCCCGCGCAGAGAAAGAAGTAGAACGAGTCGTAGCGCAGGTAGAAGCGCGGATCCTTCTTGAACTGCTGGATGGGGTGTGTGACCAGCAGCTTCGAGAGGGGCGGGCGGACAGCGGTCGGGCGCCGCCTGGGCGCGGCGCCGGCCATCGGTTCGCTCGGATCGGGCGACAAGGTGTCGGTCATGGGGTACCCCTCAGGTCAACGAGGGCGGAAATCACCACAGGTCGCGCCGAGACTCAAGAGGGCCGCGCCCGCGCTAGGGACAGACCGCCTTCCGCAGCGGCGGCCGCGTGCGCTGGTGGTGTCGGAACTCCACGCTCAGCGCGGACGAATCGTTGTCGAGGGTGTGCATCTGCGAGCCGTCGGCCATGTCGAGGAAGACCAGCCCCTCCTCCTCCGCGTTGGCCGGCAGCGCATAGACGGCGTCGGTCATGTGCCAGAGGACGATCACCACGCCGGTGTCCAGGTCGACCTTGGCCAGGGTCATGGGCGCGTCGAACGCCGAGGTGTAGAGGTGGCCCTCGTACATCTTGGCCCCCTGGATGTCGACCAGCTGCTGGCTGAGCTCCACCGAGGACAGGTAGGTGAGGGTCTGGAGATCGAAGAGGTAGACCGCCGGCGTGGGGCTCCAGTTCGCGAGCAGCAGATGGCCGTGTGGGGCATCGATGGCGACCCAGGGGACTCCCTGGTTCATGAGCGTGGTCGAGATCGGCCAGGACTGGATGAAGTTCAGGTGGGTGTCGAACCGGGCGACGTTGGGGTGGACGTAGTTGTCGAGCGGGTCCTCGCAGCCCACGTAGAGGCCGCCGTCGAAGTAGTCGTTGTCGCCCATGTGGTCGTCGGGCGAGAGGCTCAGGGGGATCGCGAGCGCGTTGTGGGTCACCGAGTTGTAATTGAGATCGGTCTTGTCGAAGCCGAGCTGCCACGAGAAGTAGAAGTACGTGCCATCGGTGCTCACGCCCTGGGAGTGGTAGAGCGCTTGCGTCCCGCTGAAGGTCGTCAGGCCGACCTGCTTCCACAGCTCGTTGTCCATCTGGGTGATGTACTCGATGACCGCCTCCCCGCCATCGATCGGGGCGCCGGCGTCCGCGGCGAGGCCGCCGTCGAGGCCGCCCGGCAAGAGCTGCGCGATGAGCGCGTCGATGCTGGCCGTGCTGAGCGTCGAGAACGCCCGCTGGGTCGTGCCCACGGGGGCGGAGGGGATCTGCGTCCCGTTCGCCGCGGTGCCGTCGAGATCGAGGCTGTAGAGCAGGACCAGGAGGTTGGTCAGCTCGGTGCCCGGCTTGCAGGTCTGGGGCGACGCGAGCTGCCACGGAGAGACGTACGCCGCGCCGGGCGTGGGCGCGAAGTCGACGTCGGCCACGCTGAAGGTCACCGTCTCGCCGGGCAGGTAGGTGAAGACGCCGGCGTCGCTGGTGTAGCCGGCCTGCGTCGGGGTGCGAAAGTGGAGCCCCTGGATCGCGCCGGGGTAGGGGCCGGTGCCGCCCACGAGCACGCCCTGCTGGACGCCGCCCCCGCTCGAGGTCGTGCTGGCGCCGCCGGTGCTGCCGGAGGTTGCGGTCGAGCTGGTCGTGGCGTGGCTTCCGCTCGTGCTCGAGCTCGCGGTGGAGGTCGAGGTGGAGGTCGAGGTGGAAGTGGACGTCGTCGCGTGGGTGGTCGAGCTCGCGCTCGAGGCGGTGGTGCTCCCGGAGCCGGTGGTGGAGGCACCCCCGAGGCCTGCGGTTCCGAGGCCAGCCCCGGAG
>VFSW01013620.1_pt1 | contig 11297 bp, 14 predicted proteins | sample 5358111 | NCBI WGS metagenome assembly VFSW01 (sample SAMN11554181, study PRJNA540505) | mine drainage metagenome | isolation source: sediment from site ElyBrook_90M | place: USA: Ely Copper Mine, Vershire, VT | collected 2017 | reverse complement strand
ATTTTCCAGATTCCACAGACTTTGACCGTGACGTAACAACACTAATTTTTTCATGGCATGATGACTCTTGACGGATAACCCGACCATTTTACCAAGAAAGCGCGCCTTCCCCCAATATAACCATGCCAGTCTGATAGAATGCGGAAATCTTTCGACCCTTTCCTGGAGTTGTCGTGTTGGACTTTCTTATGCAGCATGTGGCGTTGGTCACCCTCGTTCTGGCCACGGGACTGATGTTGGTGTGGCCCGAGATCCAGGGCCTCCTGGCTCAGGAAAAAACCATTACCACCCTCGAGGCCACCCAACTGCTGAACCAGAAACAGGCCCTCATCATCGACCTGCGCCGGCAGGAAGATTTCGACCTGGGTCACTTGCCCAATGCCCGCAACATCCCCCCCGACGAACTCAAGAACCAGGCCGAGAATCTGACCAAACTCTCCTCCCGTCCCGTCATTCTCGTCGCCTCGTCACAGAATACCGGGCGCGCCCGCCACACCCTGATCGGAATGGGTTTTACCGAGGTCTTTACCCTGAAAGGAGGAGTCACCTCCTGGATCGAAGCCAACCTGCCGCTGGCGCGCCAGGCCAATCGCTAAAAGGAGCTTGTTGACCATGCCTCCCGTACGAATGTATTGTACCGCCGTGTGCCCCTACTGCGTCATGGCGGAAAAACTGCTGCAACGCAAAGGCATCACTACCCTGGATAAGATCCGCATCGATCTGGACCCCCACCAGCGTAGCGTCATGATGGAACTCACTGGTCGTCGCACTGTGCCCCAAATCTATATCGGGGACACCTATGTGGGCGGCTTTGACGAACTGTCCGCCCTGGATCGACTGGGCAAACTTGACCTGTTGCTGCAACAGGCTGCCTGACTTTTTTCTCAACCACCCCTAACGGACCCTGACACCCATGAGCAACAACGGCCAAGCCCCACAAAACCCCGTCTTCTCCATTGAAAAAATCTATCTGCAGGATGCTTCCCTGGAAATCCCTGAAGCTCCCCAGATTTTTCTGGAACGGGAAACTCCCCAAATCGAAATTCAACTGACCAATGGTAACGAAGCGTTGCAAGATGGCCTGTACCAATGTAGCGTCACCGTTACCATCACCGCCAAGTTGCCGACCAAAACCCTGTTCCTGGTGGAAGTCAAAAAAGCCGGGATTTTCCGCATCCTCAACGTCCCTGCGGAAGACATGCCCATTCTGATGAATGTGACTTGCCCCAATATTCTCTTCCCCTATGTGCGCGAAGTGGTGGCCGATCTGTCCACCCGCGCCGGCTTTCCTCCAGTGATTCTCAATCCGGTGAATTTTGAAGTGCTGTATCACCAGCAATTGCAGCAAAACGCACCCAGCGCCACCGATACCGTGCAGTAACTCATGCGCTTGGCCGTTCTTGGCGCGGGCGCCTGGGGTACGGCTCTGGCCATGACCCTGGTGGAGCGTCACGAGGTATGCTTGTGGGCGCGTAACGAAGATCAAATCGCGGAACTGCAGCAATTTCGCGAAAATCGTCGTTACCTGCCCGGGTTTGTTTTGCCCTCGGACATCCGTCTCAGTGCCCAGTTGCCCAGTGCCCTCGCTGGGGCCGATCTGGCTTTGCTGGTGGTCCCGGTGATCGCCCTCGACGCCACGCTTCAAGGGCTGTGCGCTGTGCGCCCCGATCTGCCCTTCCTATGGGCCTGCAAAGGGATGGAGCAAACTTCCCGACGTTTGCCCCACCAGATCGTGGCCGCCAGTTGCGCCCAATTGGTTCCCCATGGCGCACTGTCCGGGCCTTCTTTTGCCAGCGAAATCGCCAGCGGATTGCCCGCCGCCCTGACCTTGGCCGCCGCTTCCAGCGACTTCGCCCAGATCACGGCGCGGGCACTCCATCACCCGCGCCTGCGGGTGTATTCCAGTACCGATGTGGTGGGCGTGGAAGTGGCCGGTGCCCTGAAAAACGTCATCGCCATTGCCGCCGGACTGGCGGACGGACTTGGCTTGGGACTGAACGCCCGGGCCGCCCTGATCACCCGTGGCCTGGCCGAAATTGCCCGACTGGGATTGGCCCTGGGAGGCCGTCGGGAAACCTTCATGGGGTTGGCGGGAGTCGGCGATCTGGTTCTGACCTGCACCTCCACCCTATCGCGCAATTATCAGGTGGGGCAAGGATTGGCCCTAAACACGCCCCTGCCTGAGGTCTTGCGCAGTCTGGGACATGTGGCCGAAGGGGTCCCTACCGCCTTGGCGGTCCTCGAACTGGCCCATCAGCATCGGGTGGAAATGCCCATCACCGATACGATCCAGAAGGTTCTCTCGGGGACCCTCAGTGCCACCGGTGCGGTTTCCCACCTGATGGCCCGCGACCCCCGCGCAGAATTCTAGACCGCCGCCCCGGCAAAATCGTGTTGGCGCCACGCCTCGTATAACACCACGGCAGCGGCATTGGACAAATTCAGACTGCGATTACCCGGTTGCATGGGCAGGCGCAGCCAGTGCTGCGGATCGAACCCTGCCAAAACGTCTGCTGGTAACCCACGGGTCTCCGGCCCAAACAGAAAAACATCCCCCGCTTCATAGCGCGGCTGGGTATGATCTGCCTGCCCTTTGGTGGTCATGGGAAACCAGCGACGACCGGCCAGGGCCTGGCAGCAGGCAGACCAATCGGCATGGACCTGCATGACCATCTGCTCGCGATAATCCAGCCCGGCACGGCGCAACTGACGGTCACTGACGTCGAATCCCAAGGGGGGCACCAGATGCAGGCGCGCCCCCGTATTGGCGCATAAACGGATGATATTCCCGGTATTGGGCGGAATTTCCGGTTGATACAGCACCACTTCAAACATGAACACTCCTGTATTTCTTAAGGATCTGCCACGGGCGCATGGGCCACGACCCAGGCGTGAACAGATTGGGCTCCCGCTTGCCGCAGAGCGTGGGCCGCGGCTTCCAGGGTCGCCCCGGTGGTCAGCACATCATCCACCAGGGCCACACGCCGCCCGCGCACCGACGAGGCGCAGTGAAACGCCCCGCGAACGTTTTCCAGACGCGCTTCCCGGGACAATCCGGCCTGCGGCACCGTAGCCCGCACGCGCCGTAAAGCCGGGGACAACGGACAGTCCAAGTGCCGCGCCAAACCCCTGGCCAGCTCGAAGGCCTGATTATACCCGCGCTGACGCCAGCGCTGACAAGACAAGGGCACCGCCACGACACACTCGGGCAACCCACCGGGGGGAATCACGACCTCTTCCCACCCTTGTGCCAGCAGCGGCGCCAGATACAGCGCTCCCTGATACTTGAAGGCCCGAAGCAGTGGCACCAAAGGATAGCGATAGACAAAGGGGGCGATCACCCCGTCAACCCCCGGAATGCTTATCTGCCGCACCTCAGCCCGAGGCAGACGCTGCCAGCAGGAAGCACAGAGACCCACCCGAAGGCCCACCGATTCCCCGCATAAAAAGCAGGGGGAATCAAGGAGACGACGCCACCACAGTGAACGGTTCCCGAAGCGGACGAAGGGTGCGCGACCCCATTCCATTGACAGCCCCCCCCCTCTTCCCTGACAATCTCAGCCATGATGACCCATGCTACCCCTGCGCAAGCACGGCACTCTGTGCCAATAACACCGCCCCCTTCCCCTGTTTGGACCCGAGCTGAATTGGAAGCGCTCTTTGAGCTTCCGTTCAACGATCTGATCTGGCGAGCCCAAGGCGTACACCGCACCCACTTCGATGCCAATGGCGTCCAGCTCTCTACCCTGCTGTCCATTAAAACCGGAGGGTGCCCCGAAGACTGCGGCTATTGCCCCCAATCGGCGCACCACAGCACCGACCTGGCACGCCAGTCCCTGCTGACCCCGGAACAGGTGGTGCAGGCAGCACGCCGCGCCAAGGAAGCCGGCGCGTCGCGTTTCTGCATGGGTGCCGCCTGGCGCAGCCCCAAGGACAAGGATCTGGATGCGGTGGTCACCATGATCAGCGAAGTTCAGGCCCTGGGACTGGAAACCTGCGCCACCCTGGGGATGCTCAGTCCGGCCCAGGCCGATCGACTGAAGGATGCCGGGCTCGACTATTACAACCATAACCTCGACAGCGACCGCGAGTTCTATGGCGAAGTCATCCAGACCCGACAGTTTCAGGACCGTCTCGATACCCTGACCGCCGTGCGTCAGGCAGGCATGAAAGTGTGTTGCGGCGGCATCGTCGGCATGGGCGAAACCCGCCAGCACCGCGCCGGCCTGTTGCACGAACTGACCTGCCTCGATCCGGTCCCGGAATCCGTCCCCATCAACCTGCTGGTCCAGGTGGAAGGCACCCCGTTGTTTGGCACCGACACCCTCGATCCCTTTGAATTCGTGCGCACCATCGCCTGCGCCCGCATCGCTCTGCCCACGTCCCGCGTACGCCTGTCCGCCGGACGAGAAAGCTTGTCTGATGAGATGCAGGCCCTGTGTTTTCTGGCGGGAGCCAACTCCATTTTTTACGGGGAACGGCTGCTGACCACGGACAACCCGGACATGGGACGGGATCGCCGCCTGTTCGAGCGCCTGGGACTCCACGCCGAATAGTCCGATGACGCCACCGCGCCACGATCCACTCCTGCTGCGCAGGGGATTTGAGCGCCATGGGCCGGATCCCGCCAGCCCACCTTTTCTGGTGCAAGAAATCGGCACCCGCCTGCTGAGTCGTCTGGACTACGTCAAACTCACCCCGCCGCGCATGCTCGACCTCGGTGCCGGTTGTGGCTGGATGGGGCCCTTGCTGCAACGCCGTTTTCCCCAGGCCAATCTGGTGGGAACCGATCTCTCTTTAGCGCTTTTACCCCGCCCCGCGCCTCGCAGCTGGTGGGCGGGGTGGTCCGGTAAGCCGCGCCGCGACCCGGTGGTCGCCGACGCCGACGCCCTCCCCTTTCCCGCCAAAAGTTTTTCTCTGATCTGGGCCCATCTGTTGTTGCCCTGGGGCAACCCGGACACGATCTTTGCAGAAGCGAGCCGCCTCTTGGCGCCGGGGGGGCTGTTTATATTTTCCACCCTGGGTCTCGACACCCTCAAGGAATTGCGTCACGCCCTCCTCACCTTGCCAGGCGGCACGCAGCGACTTGGGGCATTCAGCGATATGCATGACCTGGGCGATGCCCTGGTGCACCATGGTCTGGCCGAACCCGTCATGGAGCGGGAGGATCTGCACATCGACTACCCCTCCGTGGAATTGCTGCTGCGCGACCTGCGCGCGGCCGGCCCGGGCAACACCTTGCCTGACCGCCCCAGGGGACTGGTGGGACGTCAGGCCTGGCAGACCATGCTCAGCCGTTACGAAGAACTGCGTCAGCCTGCGGGGTTACCTGCCACCTTTGAAGTGATTTATGGTCAGGCATGGAAACCCCTGCCCCGAACCCTACCCGATGGCCGGGCGGTGATCGACATCCACACCGCCCATTAAAAATCAGTCAACTACGGGAGGATGTTCGCGCAGAAAGTTTTCCACCCCCGCCATGATTTCGGCGTGAGCCTCATCCACTCCCGCCCAGCCATCCACCTTGACCCACTTGCCATTTTCCAGATCTTTGTAATGCTCGAAGAAGTGTACGATCTGTTGCAAGGTCAGTTCCGGCAGGTCATTCACATTTTTCAGATCACGGTACAGGGTAGAGAGCTTGACCACGGGCACCGCCAGCAGTTTGGCATCCTGCCCCGCTTCATCGGTCATCTGCAGTACCCCCAGGGCACGACAGCGCACCACCACGCCGGTGATGACGGGAAATGGGGTGATCACCAGCACATCCACGGGATCGCCATCGGGTGACAGGGTTTGGGGAATATACCCATAGTTGCAGGGGTAATGCATGGCAGTGGACATGAAACGGTCGACAAACATCGCCCCGGTGTCCTTATCCAGCTCATACTTGATGGGATCCCCATGCATGGGAATTTCGATGATGACATTAAAATCAGTAGGTAAATTGCGCCCAGCGGCAACGCGATCCAGATTCATGTAAGGTCCTTTATCAGAGTGTCTTGAACTTGCTCAAGGGCAATTATACCTCCTGCTCCTGTGGATCGGGCATCCATGACATATTTCGTGACCCAAAACAACGAAGCCTGAGGCTAGGGGGCCCTTGGTAGAAAGCGGGCACTCTCTGCTAGAATCCATGGTTTAACCGGGGGACACAGTCATCATGCGCGTAATGGTATTGGGGGCCGGGATCATCGGCGTCAGCAGTGCCTGGTATCTGCGTCAGGCGGGCCATGAAGTCACGGTCATCGAACGGCAGCCGGATGCCGCCCTGGAAACCACCTATGCCAATGGCGGACAGCTTTCCACCGGCCATGTGGAACCCTGGGCCACGCCCGACACCCTGCCCCAGATCCTCGAATGGCGGCACCATGAAAGCGCTCCCCTGCTCTTCCGGCTTCAGGCCGATCCCCACCAGTGGACCTGGGGTTTACGCTTCCTGCGGGAATGCCGCAGTCAGCGCAGCACCCATAATTTTCATCAGTTGCTGACTCTGGGGCGCTACAGCCGCGAGGCTTTTCATGCCCTGCGCGCCGTCCTCCCCCTCGACTATGAAGGACTGGATCGGGGCATCCTGCACCTGTATGACACCCCAGAATCCCTGCACCGGGGAGAACTGGCGGCCGCCCGGGTCCAGGCTTTGGGTTATCCACGCTACCCGGTTTCCGTGGCGGAAGCCCTGCAACTCGAACCCGCACTCCAGGCGGGACGCCACCATTGGCATGGGGCCACCTACACCCCCCAGGACAGCAGTGGCAATGCCCGCCTCTGGACCCAACAACTGGCTCAACACTGTACCCGGCGGGGGGTGGAATTCCGTTACCACACCGAAGTGCAGAAATTGCTCACCGAATCCCGGCGCATCTCGGCAGTCCATGTCCGCACCCCCACCGGCACCGAGACCCTGACGGCCGACGCCGTGGTGATCTGTCTGGGCAGTTACAGCGCCCCCTTGCTCCGCCCCCTCGGGATAAACTTACCCATTTACCCGGTCAAGGGGTATTCCGTCACGGTGCCCCTCCGGGATCCGGACCATGCTCTGGAAGTCAGCATCACCGATGATGCCCATAAGGTGGTTTTCACCCGTTTGGGCGCCCACCTGCGGATTGCCGGCACGGCGGAATTCACCGGTTACGACCTGAGCCTCAATGAGGTACGCCTGAACGCCCTGATCCAGCGCGCCCAGGCGTTGTTTCCCGAACTGGCGGCCTACGACCAACCCGAGTATTGGACCGGACTGCGTCCGGCTACCCCCTCCAATTGCCCCATCATCGGTCCCACCCGCTGGGACAACCTGTTTCTCAACACAGGACATGGCACCCTGGGCTGGACTCTGGGCTGTGGCAGTGGCAAGGCGTTGGCCCTGCTGGTCTCAGGACAGCACCCGGAACTGGACTACGACTTCATCGAATATCATTAGCATCCAAAAAACGTAGAATGAAGCCCCCCTCCGCATGAAAGCCGGATATCCCGACGGCGCCAAACAAGGGCAAGCCCTGTAATCAGCCCTGCAACGCCTGATAGAGCAGAGGCAAACTGCGGTCGAGGCGGTGATCGATGGCCGAATGGGTGCCCTCGAACTCTTCATAGACATGGGGAACCTGGGCGCGGGTCAAGGCTGCCGTGAGTTGGCGTGCGCCGTAATGCAAATGGTACTGATCACGCCAGCCACAATCGATGAAAAGATGTTTCAGCTGGCGCAGTGCCGCGCCATGATGGGCCACGGCGTGGATGGGGTCAGCCACGAGCCAGCGGGCCCAGCGCTCGGGCAGCAAAGTCCCCAGATCGAGGTGAAACGGCAGTCGAAAGCCATTGGGGGCGAGGGGGTCGGGATCGTAGGTGGCGGCCATGCCAAGATTCATGAGGGCATGGGTTTCGGCCCCACCGGGACGACCGGACTCCCCCAACTGCGCCAGAAAAGCGGCCACCCGCCCGTCATCCATTCCCTGGTCCAAGCCCCGTCGACGCTGCTCCTCTACTTCCCCAGCGCCCCCCGAAGGACGAAAGCGGGCCAACAGATCCAGGGTATTGGGCCAATCGCTGCGGTATACCAACTCAAACCCCGCATCACCCGAATGACTGACGACGCCACCCCAGCAGTGCGGGGCGGTCATCCCCTGAAACAAGGCACCATAGCCCCCGGAAGACTTGCCGAACACGCCGCGATGAGCCGCCTGGGGAAGGGTACGAAATAGCCCATCGATGAAGGGGACGATTTCCTCCGTCAGATAACTGCCATAGGCCCCCAGTGCCGAGGAATTGACATACTGATTGCCCCCGAGACGGGTATAGCAATCGGGGAATACCAGAATCACTGGCCCCATGCGACCTTCCTGGATGAGTCGAGCCACACGCTCTGGCACGCTTTCGTTGAAAGGTTGCCAGTTGACCTGACTGGGACCAGAGCCGAGATACCCCGCCAAACCGTAAAACACCGGGTAATGACGGGTATTGCCCGCATCATCATAGTCTTCCGGCAGCCATACCGGAAAGCGGCGGCGCGTCGGATCGCCCCACGGATTGTGGCGCAGCAGACGCGACTCGTGCTCCACCCAGACCAAGCGACCGGGCAATACCGACTTGGCCTGAAGGGTCATATCAGATCAACCGTTGACCCGACGACGATAGTCACCAGTGGTGGTGTCGATTTCAATCTTGTCGCCCGTCTCACAGAACAGAGGGACGGAAATCTTGAAGCCGTTTTTAAGGGTGGCCGGCTTCAATACCTTGCCGGATGTATCACCGCGCACCGCCGGTTCGGTGTAATCGATCTCGCGCACCAGGGAACTGGGCAACTGTACGGAAATTCCCCGTCCTTCGTAGAGGGTGATTTCACACGCCATACCATCTTCAAGATAGTTATAGGCATCCCCCAGACTGTCCCGGTCCATATCGTACTGGTTGTACTCATGATCCATGAAAACATAGGTGGGGTCGGCAAAATACGAGTACGTAACTTCGTTACGCTCGAGTATGACCTGATCGAGCTTGTCATCGGCCTTGAACACCTGCTCGCTGGCCGCACCCGTCAACAGATTGCGCAACTTCATCTTGACCACGGCGGAACTGCGTCCGCCCTTGTTGTACTCGGCTTTCTGAATGACCATGGGGTCCTTGCCCACCATAATGACATTACCGACGCGCAGTTCCTGTGCCTGTTTCATGCGTTTCCCACCCTTGATTGATTGAACTTTAACTCTAGATTATAACCTTTTGCCCACAAAATCAGCAAGGCGGGTCACCAGATCCTCCTGGGTCGCCAGTCGCTCACTCCACTCGCGCCCATGCGCTCGCCAAGCTTCCCAGTGGGGCGCCATCCCCTGCCACGCCGCTCCCACGGCCCCGCGCCCGTTCCACGCCCAGAATAACGCCGCCACGGCCTGGGCCGCTGCCGACTCCAGTCCCTCCAGATAGCGCTGGAGAAACGCCTCCAGTTTCACCTCATGAGCCCCTTCAGCCTGGGGATAGATATGCCAGATGAAGGGTTTTCCGGCCCATTGGGCACGCAGGAAAGAATCTTCGCCCCGAACCACGTTACACTCTGCCGCCCACAACAGATGATCGTATTCGGCTGGGGACTGCAGGGGAATCCAGTGGAGCAGGACATTGCCATAACGGGTAGAGACGGAATCAGGCCCACGCTGGACGAATTGGGCCACCGCCTGGGCCAATTCTGTCCCGTCAAACAACACCCAGCAGGTTGGCAGCTGCGGCGTCCCAAGCTCCGTCAACAGTTCCCGCCAGGGCGCTGCCGGATAGGCAAACAAGGTGAGGTAGGGGGTTTCCGCCTCCAGTCCACAGCGCTGACGCAGATGATGCTGGGCTGCGGCTGATGCCTGAAAGCGGTCTCTTTGTTCCAGCAATCCCGGTTCACGAAACAACCCTCCCGTTGCCGGGGTGAACCCCGGGAAAAAGAAGTGGCGGCTCCCCTCGTACCCCGACAGCGTGGAGGACAGACCATGGCAACCTTCCACCCACGCCTCGGCGCTCAGATATTCCAGCACAATCCATTCCACGGGAGTTGGGCGCTGGGCCAGCGCCACCACCACGGAAAGTGGCAGGTCACAGCCAAAGGCAGCGATGACCACCAAAGGACGGTGATTGTCCAGGGAAGGAAGCCAGTGGCCTTCGAAACGCCCCTCCCAGGGGACCACTCTCACCCCCTGGCTGTACTGCACTTCGGCGTCGGCCTGAAGGGATCCCTCAAAGCGCGCCAGGATTCCCGGCTGATCGATGACGAGGGAGACCCAACGCTGGGGCTCCAATGCCAATTGGCGGGCCAGACGCCAACTCACGCCAGCGTCACCGAAATTATCCACCACCCGGCAGAAGATCACCCATTCCTGGGGAATGCTGCGACTGTCCAACGGGTCAGCCAGAGGCGGAATCGTGAAGAATCCGTCCGGCAGTTCAGGCCTGTACCGTCAGGGTAGCCACCACTTCGGCCCCCGCTGCGGCAATGATGCCATCCTGAAAAGATTGCACCCCAGAGACTCCGATGGCCCCCACCAGTTGCCCTTCGCTGAGCAGAGGCAAGCCACCTTCAATGGGCGTATTGCCGGGCAGATTGAGCATCACGGTGCGCCCTCCCGCCACGGTTTCTTCCATGACTTTGGTGGAGCGACGGAACAGAAAAGCCGTCCGGGCTTTTTCCTGGGCCACTTGAATCGAGCCCACCTGGGTGTGATCCCCTCGTTCCAGCAGGATCAGATGCCCCCCTTCATCCAGCACCGCAATCACCACATTCCAGCCATTTTCCACTGCCTTGGCTCGGGCAGCCGCAACGATGGCCTGGGCCTCCACAAGAGTAAGGGCACGTTTCAGTTCCATGAATTCTTCCTTTTTAGGTTGGCGATCCCCTTCGGGGATCAAAAATCAATGTGCAGTCGCAATCCGTAAACATCCACCGGACCGCGCAGCTGATTGTACGCGGGATTGGCGATATGTTGCCAGTCTGCCGTCAGGTGAACCCCGTCCATGAGTCCATATTTATAATAGGTTTCAATCACATACTCTGGAGCATAAAGAAGATAGCCATCGCCGATGAAGAGGTCATAGTTCCCGGCCTGAAGGAAGGCCTGACGACTCCCGCTGATCTGGTTCAGCGCCCAGCCCAGTCCAATGCCGTCCTGCTCCCGCCCCCAATTCTTGCCTTCTAAGGAAAGTCCCGCGCTGAAACTGCGATCCACTTCGGTGAACGCCATGGTTTCATTGCTGCCCCCCGTCCAGAAGGCGCGGGCGAACATCCCCACCCCAGGGGCCAGAGCCTGTTGCAAATTCAACCCCCCTCCCCCCCG
>VFSW01013619.1_pt1 | contig 11298 bp, 10 predicted proteins | sample 5358111 | NCBI WGS metagenome assembly VFSW01 (sample SAMN11554181, study PRJNA540505) | mine drainage metagenome | isolation source: sediment from site ElyBrook_90M | place: USA: Ely Copper Mine, Vershire, VT | collected 2017 | reverse complement strand
TCTGTGCGCATCTGTGGATAACACGCCGTTGTCTTTGTGTACTTGGTGTCTTGGTGGTAAAAATCCGCGTGGTCGTCGTCTCCCCTTCATGGTCGTCCTTCGTGCCTTCGCGCCGGAGTTTATCCCGACGCATCGGGATGGTGAATCATCGCCGTCCCATCGTCGAGTTGAGCCAGGAGGCGAAATCCCGGTGCGGCAGGAGCCGCCAATCGGGATCGCGTTGTTGTGGCAACAATTCCTTGCTCATTGCGGCATGGACGCCGCTAGCTCCCGATTGCACCGGGGCATGGTTCGGCATACCAGGATTGGTCCAGCAACTTGCCCAGCCCCTGCAAATCGAACGCCTATTCCTGCCACCCGACTCGCCAGATATGAATCGGATCGAACGGCTCTGGAAATTCGTCACGAAAACAACGTTGAACTCACGTCACTACTCGAATTTCCACGAATTCCGATCCGCTATTGACCAATGTCCTGATCAACTTCGGACCCTCCATCGCCAACAAATCAATACGCTGATGACCCTGGAATTTCGAACCTTTTAAAACGTTTCGATCCTGAACACGTCAGGGCTAACAATCCCAGAACGATGATGCCGAACCCGCAAAGACCAACCGTGGCAGGCACCGGCGTTGTAACCGGACCAGCAGTCGTCTGGAAGGAAAGGTTCACGCTGGATCCAGCTGCGAGATGCAATGTCACCACGGAGTTCAATGCGAACGCCGCACTGCTTCCAAGTGCGACCGATTCAGACGCCGGACCAATTTGAAACGTGGTATTGGCCGCGCCGCCGATGGGAAAATCAACGGTGGAAGCTGACAGCGGATTTGCCGTTCCAAATTGGACATTGTTCGTATTTAAGTAAGAAGTCATTCCAACCGAATCACCCGCGTGGCCGTTCAAAAAAGTAACGCTACCGGCTTCTGCAAGGCTCGCTGCGCCCGAACCGGAAAAGCCAGTGTCACTAAGTGCGAAGGTCAGTTCCGCGGCCTGACCGGTCGTGTTCACGATGCTGTAGGCGCTTGCCGTAAGTTGGGACACCGCCGCGCCTTTTCCGGCATTGGAGGTTCCGGAAATGCTGCTGATGGTGAAATCAGGCACCTGAAGAGTCGGCGCCGTCTGACTGTATATGACCAGGTGCGGCAGATAGGTAACCGGGGTGCCACTGCCGTTAAATTCCAAGGCCACATTAGCGCTCACCTGCCGAGCACCGGCTGTGGCAGCCAGCAGCAACGCGGCCAGCAGGGCGGATTTTGGGGACATGACCGATTTCATATTTAGTTTCATTTTGCGCCTTCTCTCTAAAAAACTCTTTTTAAATCGACTCGCGATGGAGTATTATTTTGTCTCGGACGTGTTGCTCCGGTCGGTTACCTTGCGACGCAGTGCAATCAAAGTAAGCCCCCCAATCGCAATAAACACCAGCGATGCAGGCTCCGGCGTGCTGACAATTGAGTTGGCAATGTTTGAAGCGCCATTCATGCCGAACTGCCCATTGGTGACAGCGAACGCACCGCCGCCGCTGAGTTGGATCGTTAAAAGCTGACCGAGCGCGAATTGCGACCCGGATTGCAACGGCAACGAAGCAGTTGGGTTTCCGGAAAGCTTAATGGACTGGGGGGAACTGGTGGTGTTGCTAAACGACTCAATCGTTGGCCCGGCGTAGGAAGCGGACCCCGGCAACCCGACTGAATTAGACGCGTCAATATACGTTTCCAGACTCATGGATCCGACGCCTTCCACTACAGATCCGCCGCCGCTCTGGGAGAAGTTGATGGACGGACCAGTCTGGCTGGACATGGAAAGATTGTTATCGCTCCAATAAATTTTTAACGTATCGGAAGTACCGGTAGCCGCAGTATTGCTGATGGTCATTCCGCCGTATTCAAGGGCGCTTTGGGCGGAATTAAAATCGCCAGTGAAATAACCGGAAAAACTGCCTACGGCAATCTGGACAACCACACCACCGGAACTGTTGGGCGTAAGCGTTCCGGCATGTTGGCTGAGAGCTACGGTTTGCGAAGTGCCGGTGTCCTCGAGCACCAGCGAAAAATCGGCTTGTGCGATTCCACAAAGAGCGAATGGGCAGGCCAGCGCGGCCAATCCGGCGATTGCCGTATAGCCGCGGGTAATTCCGTTCTTGTACATCTTCTACTCCTCTGTCCTCCGTTGTAGGACTGTTCGGGCAAACCGAAAAGATCAATCTGACAACCGGCGATAAGAAACTATGAAACGACGCGAAAGAGAGGCGTTGGAATTTTGACCTGCTCTCCCGCCGTGTTTCACCAACCGTCAGCCTGTTCGCGGTTCAGCTCAGTCAGGTCTTGACGAAATGGAGTTTAGTCGACACTTACGGGATCAGCAAGACAATTTAATATGGTTTTTAATTATGAGACGCGAAATGGTTTATCAGACACTTATCTATCGTGTACGGCTTATAACAATGGCATTATTTGCGTTTGGCTGCTTTGCAGGTGTACGACCACGGCGGCATGAATGGCACCGCTTTCCAGCCAGCGGCGAGCACTGGCCAACGCCTGTGCGCCGTGTGCATCGCCACAGAAGACCACCATCGGGCCGCCGAGGCCCAAAGCAATGGACAATTGCGCTGCCGGCGAACTTGGCAGTGTTTCCCGGAAGGCAGCCAGACTTGTATATTTGCCGTCGTCCGACCGTCGGCTTGCGTTAAAGGCGAGATCCGCCTCGATTGAATCATTGGGTACGCTCATGAAAAGGCCGGTGGAGAGCCGGACGACCTTGTTGATATGATCGAGCTTCGGAGATAACTGCGCAATGATGTCTGCGATGATGTTCCGGGATGTCGGGCCGGGCAACGGAATGTCCGGGCGTTGAAGAAAAGTTTCCGCAAGATACTGACAAACAATTATTTGCTTTTTCTGCATTGGTTCACCGCCCATTCGACTCGTGTGAATGCATTTTTTCAAGAATGACCGCGGCATTTATTCCGCCAAATCCGCTGGATGTTTTAAGGATTCGCCGGACCGATGGCGCCCAACGGGCGGTCCGAACAAAATCAAGTTCGGGCCACTGGGAATCGCACAGGCCGGTGGCCGGAGGCAACACACGGCGGTGGAGAATTTCGCCGGCCAGGGCGGTTTCGATCAACCCGCTGGCACCCAGCGTATGGCCGATCAGACCTTTGACGGTGGTTAATGGCGGCCCGTGCGAAAATAGGTTTTTTATGGCCGTCGCCTCCATTGCATCGTTATAAACAGTACCGGTACCGTGAAGGAGGGCCGCATCAATCTGGCTGGCGGTCAGGCTGCCTGTGCGCATTGCCATTTCCACCGCACGGATCAGACCGCCGGCCTGGCGATCGGGGGCGGTCAGATGCACCGCGTCCATGGCTGCCCCCCATCCACATAACCTGCCAACAAATATATCGGCCGATTTTTCAGTGAAAAGATCAGACCGTTGAACCAGACACGCGGCTGCGGCCGAGCCAAGTGAAAGGCCGTCGCGGTGGCGATCAAATGGTCGACACACCTGCGGCGAAAGAGCTTTAAGTGAAGCGAATCCGTCGTGCACGAACGCGCTGGCGATATCCACCGCCAGCACGATAATTTCATTGTGTTGGCCTGAATGGACCATCATTGCCGCTTCAATCAGGCCGGACAAGCCGGAAGTACAGGCGGTGGAAATAGCCGCACAGCCGCCGCCCAAATCGAATTCCGCCGCAAGATTCCGGGCACAATCCGACAGGCCGGGTGCATCGCTTAACTTCGCGGATGACGGGGACAAGCCGCCGCTTTGATCAAGCCAGCGCTGCAACGCACCGATATTTCCCTTTGCGCTGGCCAGAAGAAAGCCACAAGTGCCGCGGTCCACGATTTTAGATAGCAACGGATCAATAACCGCAAAGGTCAACTGGTCAAAAAGCTGTTCGTCATCAGTATGGACGGTATCTGGAGATGCCCTTTGTGAAGGATCGTGCAAAGCTCCAGTGGATTCGGAAACCCAGGCATCAAAAATGCTGTTTAACGTCGGGAAGCGGGGAGTCGCCGCGGAAAAGCTGGAAATGATCACACGGGTCATACGTATCCATTGCATTGTACACAATGCACGACCTTGCGGTAGAATGAAAGCATATCCGATTGAACGGCGTGATTGAAGGAAGCGGATGTGCCGATTCAGACAGGACAGCGCTGGCGGCGGCCCAATGGCCTGACGTGCCGATGCGACTTGATGCAGACCGGGCGGCTTTGTCCGGCTTGCGGTCCGGAAACCAGCAAGAGAAACATCTGATGCCAGCGCAACCGGGATCCAAAATGAATGTGCGGATTTTCTGGCGAAGCGCCTATGGCTTAAGCCTGTGGATCACCAATACTGCGATTTTAGCGCTGCTGCTGACGCCTTTTCTCTGGCTGGGAATCCTGACGGTGGACAAAACCGGCCGCTGGCCGCGAAGGATTCTGCGGGCCATGTGCCGCGTGAGCGTGCGCCGATTTTGCGGAAAAAATCTGCAAATTGCGGACTTTGACTGGTCGGCGATTAAAGGCCCGTGCGTGCTGGTAGCCAATCATCAATCACTGATTGATATTCTGCTGCTTATGCTGCTTCCGACCGATGCCCGCTGCTGGGCCAAGCGCTGGCCCTTCCGCGTTCCCTTCCTGGGATTAATGATGCGGCTGTGCGGACATCTGTGTGTGGAGGATCCGCGCGTTCTTTATAAAGCAGCGGAAAGTCTCCGCAGCGGAGTAAGCCTTCTGGTATTTCCCGAAGGCACTCGGTCACGGAATGGAAAGCTGACACGATTTCATGACGGGGCCTTTCTGCTGGCGGCCAGAACCGGCGCGCCGGTGGTTCCGGTCCTGATTCGTGGCAGCGGCACCACCATGCCGCCCGGAACCTTCCGCCTGGTGGATTCGCCCATGGTTATTCGACCGCTCGGGGTGTTATATCCGGATACTTCACTGGATAAACCGCATCTGGACCTGAAGCGGCGTGCCGCAAACATGATTTCCTGCGCCTTGGAGACATGCGACGCGGAGAATCCACTATCAGCCAAGCAGGCACAGTCAGACGGAATATCAGGAATTAAAGAGGCGGCGTGCGGATGACGCAGAATCTGGCCGACAATATTCCACATCGTCCGCCGATGCACTGGCTGGACGATGCTGTGCGCGAGCCGGACGGAACGATTCTGGCCATGCGCACACTTGCAGCTGATCAGCCCTTTATGATGAACGGACGGCTGCCGCGATCCGCACTTTTGGAAATAGCGGCCCAGGCGGCGGCTTGCGGTGTTCCACCTGGCCAGGCCGGCACCCAGCCGCGTTTCGGGGTTCTGGCTTCATTGCGCGACGTGCATTTTTTTGCCACGCCACGCAGCAGCCAGACGATCGCGATTCGTGTGCGCGTGATCAGATCCATGGGAACACTGTTTATGTGCACAGTCGCGGCTACCGCCGACGGGATCCCCGTCCTGGGCGGAACATTTTCCTTTGCACTGCGCAGTGATTCGGCACCGACTTCGCCGAAGCTCGGCGGTCGCGGCCAGGCTACCCGTGCCGACTGAAATCGGTTAAAGCATTCAGGAGGTTTTGGTCGTGCTCACCAATGGACGCGATTGTCGCAGTCGCGGATTAAAATCCTCTCACCACCGGAATCGTCAATTGCACTGGAACCAAGCCATCCGATTTGGCCGTCAGCAGAATATTTCCGTCCGACCGCCTGGCCAGAACCAACACCATGCACAGCCCGGCAAAAGCGCTGCGGAAAGGTGCCTGGTTCGGCTCGTGACAGCTTGGATCCCCATTCCCCACGCCGGCATTTCGGCCCGGACCGGTGATTGAAAAGTGCACCTTGTTCCGTGCGGTCGGAACCACACGACCAAGGCCATCGACCACCGCAACGGCAATCGCGGCGGTATCCTGACCATCGGCAATAAGCTGCTTCCGGCAGGTATTTACGCGCAATGCGGCCGGCGCGCCAGTGGTTTCCACTACCGTGCGGGCTTCCAGACGTCCGTTGCGGTATCCATGGGCTTCCAGTTTTCCCGGCCGATACGCCACCTGATTCCATTGCAGGTGGCCGAATTCCGGCATCGTCAGGCGGCCGAGACTTTTGCCGTTCAAAAACAATTCCACCTGATCGCAATTGCTGAAGCACCAGATGGGAACATTTTTCCCTTCCTGGCCTGGCCAGTTCCAATGCGGAAAAATATGCACCATCGGTGTCTGGCGATCCCACCAGGCTTTATAGTAAAACGCGTCATCCTTCGGGAAGCCGCACATATCCAGAAGACCGAAATTGGAATTAATTTCCGGCCAGCCGAATGGGCCTGTTTCACCGCGGTAATCAAACCCGGTCCAGACGAATCCACCCGCCACAAATTTACGGCTTCCCAAGGGTCGCCAAGCGATCTCTGGAGACATATAGCTGGTCAGATGCGCGGTGACATTATTGGTATGGTATACCCCACGGCATTCACAACTGCTGCCGATTTCACTGCCAAAAATTGGCTTATCAGGAAATTGTTTATGCAGCCAGTCGTAATCCTGATAATGGTAGTTCACACCCAGTAAATCTTCGGCGGAGCCCACACCGACCATCCAGCCGTTGCCAATACCGGAATTATTGGCGCAGGAAACTGGCCGCGTGGTATCGTGTTTATGGATCGCCTTCATCAAGGCCAAGGCTATTTTGTGGCCATAGACATCCTTCTGCATGCCCCATTCCTCGTTCCAGATGGACCACATGATAATTGAAGGATAATTGCGGTCGCGCAGAACCATATTTTCCACATGCCAGGTATTGCCGTAAGGCTGGCCCACCCACGATTTGGTCGCCACAGTGCTGCCCGGATGCCGGTTTTCATCCATCACCAGCAATCCAAGTTCATCACATGCTTCATACATGGCCGGCGACATGGGATTATGCGAACAGCGAATGGCATTGCAGCTAAGCTTTTCCTTGAGTTGCTTCATACGGTAATAAAAAAGGCTGTCAGGAATTGCGATGCCCACGCCGGCAAAATCCTGATGATTGCAGACGCCCTGAAGCTTCACGGACTTTTCGTTCAGGAAAAAACCATCCCGGGCGTCGAAACGAATCGTTCGAATTCCAAATTTTTGAACGTGCCGATCCACCACTTCGCCATTGACCAGCACTTCGGAAAGCAACTGGTACCGATAACGGTTTTCCAGCGACCAGAGATTCACTGAGTTCAGAGTGATCTGCTGCACTATTTTTGTCCCGGAATGCAGATAGCTCGGCTGGTCTATGGCGTCGGAATTTAAAATAGTCGCGGTGGGATTATCCGGAATGGCCGCCAGACTGGACTCCACAGCCATCTGGCTGCTTTGGCTGCCCACGATTTTACCATCCCCATCCATTACCGTGGACCGCAGGGTGCATGCGCAGGCCTGCACATGGCGGTTGGCAATGGTGGTTTCAATGGAAAGATCGGCCGAGGGACTTGTGGCGACATTTTTTACATTGCTGGCCACATAGACGCCCCAGGGCGCAACATGCACCTTATCCACAACATTCAGCCAGACATGACGGTAAATGCCGCCACCTTCATACCACCAGCCTTCAAAATCGCGCGGATCCACATGAACCGCCAGGGTATTCTCCGCTCCATAATTTACCGCATAGGTGATATCCACATGGAATGATGTATATCCTCCCGGATGCCGCGAAATCAGTTTGCCGTTGATGTAAATTTCGGCGTTGCGATAAACTCCCTCAAAATACAGAAAAAGAGTCTTGCCCTGGTCTTTTGCGGATATCTGCAACTTCCGGCGATACCATGCCGGGTAAACCGGAAGAGATCCATGCCCGGTATCCGCCTTGGGGGAATATTTCCCCTCCACAATGTAGTCGTGAGGTATCTGCACGCGCCGCCAGGCGGAGTCATCCACCTTGGCACCGCTGTACATGGTTTCCGCCGCGGACCAGCCAAACGTCACGGGACCGTAAATGCCGCCCGCGCCGGTGGTATTGTTCACCAGCACGGTCAGAACATTCGGCCCGTCGGCCGACCAGGCGGAATCCAGTGCCACATCAAAAGGCGCATCCCATCCCTGATGGCTCATCAGCCGGATGCCATTGAGGTAAACAACGCCATTGTCATCCACATGCGTGAAACGGACCGCCCGGTGCGGGTGATCCAGCGGCGGCAGCACCGTGCGAAACCAGGCATGCCCGGTGAAATTCATCTGTGCTTTTTCCGTGGTGCCTTCGTGCCATCCGTCACTGGACAGGTTGACATCTATTGCCGCCATGTGCCGGGCCTCTGACGGAGCGCCCTGCTGCCAGTGCCATTGATTGACATCCACAGAATCGTTAAGTACCGCAGCGGCGGGCAACGGAAGGAACCGCCAGTCGAAATCCAGCAATTCGCAGCGGCGCGGCAGCACTGCCGCCGACATCGTGGACGAAGGGGCATCTAATTCAAACGCGGCACCCTGGTCGGTGACGGGGGATATGGGCGTAAGTGAGCAACCGGAAAGCGATGCCGCCGCCACAGAGCCAAGGCCTAACTTGATAAAATCCCGTCTTTTCATCTGTCGTTTCCTCGCGTTTTCAAAACAACTTAGGTTAAGCGTCTTTTGAAAAATATACAACGCGGTCACTGCGGGCCCATTGCAGACGGTCTGCCATTTTTCCTGGCGGCGGCCGAAACACGTATATTGAGGCACAAACTCGGAACTGAAACAGTTTTGCGGACCGCCAAAAGCGGGTGAGGACACCCGCGCTCCCAGGAACAACCTTGACCCGCCAGAAAAATTGGCAGACCCCATGGCAGATTGCAGCCTGAAGGATCTCTTGCCGCGTATCGGAATAAGCCAACATCCGGCGACAGGGAACGGGTCGCCCGCCTGCCCTCATTCACTGCCATCCGCGTTGCGAACCCTAAACGTGGTATCATGCCGACACCATGAAGGGCCAGACCGTTCCATCATCCACCAACCACGCCGCCGATTGGGGCACCAAGCCGCTCGGCCCCAGCTCGCGACGTATTCACCGGCGATGGAACCTGCGGACAATGTTCGTCATGCTGATCATAGTCCCGGCCATGGCAATGGGGGCATCACGGGCTGTTGCCGCATCGGGCGCGGCCCGAAAATCCAGCGCCTTTCATGGCCTCGTCATTGCCGGTCATCGGCTGGGCATCACAGAAGGCAATCTCTCATTTACCGGGCAAATTCAATATGCGAATTCCAGCGCCGGCAAAGTGATTCAATCGTGCGATGGTTTGGTCATTGCGGGAGCCAAAGCCCTGCTGTGGCCGGCACGCGGCGCATCGAAAATAAAATGCGCGGACTGGCGATTCACCGGAACCGTCAGCCGCTTCCCCGGGCCCGCCCACACGACCGTTACGCTGTGGCGGGCGGTTGCGACATCCTTTTCGGCGGTGACCCTCGGGAATGAAACATTAACGCAAGGCGCCGCTCTGCTGGACGTCTCCGGCCGGGCGATCCATATGCGGTCCTTTAAGGCAGATTGGCATCTTGCGACCATTGCCGCACAAGGACAGTATTTCCCCGCCGCGCGAAGCGCCAACCTGCGGCTCACCGCCCAGAACCTTCAGCAGCGGTATTTATTTGCACTGCTTTCACCGAAGCATTTTTCAGTAAGCGGCCTGGCAGATCTTCATGCGACCATTAATGTGGACATGGCGGGAAATGTGATCGGCACGGCGGACCTTCGATCCACCGGTCCGGGAACGCTGTATGTGCGGGACATTCCCGTATTGGAAAATGCGCTGGCCCGCGTTTATGGCAAAGGGCTGGCCACCGTGACTGTGCTGGAGCTTAAGGCGTTTCCCTACGCCAGTGAACATCTGCGAATCGCCACGGGCCTAAACGAGTCGGTTATTTCAAACCGCGCATGATTACCATTAACGGCCACCAATTTTTATTTAAGGCCGACAATATGCCCACCATCCATTTTACGCTGCCATTGCCCAATATTTCGCTCAAGCGACTGATCCAGATTGCCAACGGACAATATGCCGTGATCGGGGCGGAAGGAAAATAACATGTTCCGCACAGCGCGTGCAACGGTGCAACGCACCCCTCGGCGGCGCGCCAGATCATCCGCAGTTGCGACGCGGCCTATTGCCACGCGATCATCCAAAAGTTCCGCACCGGCTCTTGCGTCAATCGACAACGCCGATAATGGATGAAGCCAAGGCCCCGGATCACACTTTCCCTCCCACCCGCTCTGCCACCCTTGTGCGCCGCCGGATTTTCGGCACCGCCGCAGCCCGCATTCCAAGCACGCAGCTTCCATGGATGCGCACTCCGCCACGGCGGAAATTCTGAATTCCACGCTTCACGGCGACCGCACCCATCATGCGCTATCCGAACCGCTGACTGTCGGCACAGGGTGAATAGCCTCGGGGGCTTGGACCACAATGCGGAACCGGCATGTACGTGTCAGCTACTAACCCAACTCATGCGGCACAACCGTGATTTCCAGATTCGCGTTTTCCCCAACGGCCACCACCGGTGCGGCGGTCCATACCGGAATTACAGCTGGCGGCTGATGCGTCATTTCCTGTTGCGGCCCCCGTCTGGAATATCGAACCGCCCGCGGCGTAACCACGCCCAAAACCAGCCACCCCTTGCCCACGGGGACGGCCCGCGTTAGGCTTAGAATTATGCAAGCAATGCTTAACGCGGTCGACGTTGCACAACTGATCCACAATCTCGCATCGGCTATTCAGAATGATCCGGATATCGCGTCAACACCGGATGGCGAACTGGCCCTCATCGGCATTCGCCGCCGGGGTGAAATTGTCGCATCCCGCGTGGCGAAGATTCTTTTGCAATCAACCGGTCGAACAGTTCTGCTGGGAAAGCTGGATATCACGATGTATCGTGACGATGCAATGGGTTCGCGCCCCATCACAATTCCCATCGGTACGGAAATGAATTTCCGCATAGATAACCGCGCCGTGATTCTGTTTGATGATGTGCTGCACACCGGCCGGTCGGTGCGCGCCGCTTTGGACGCCCTGGTTGACTTTGGCCGCCCGCGATTTATCCGCCTGGCGGTTCTGATTGACCGTGAAGGTCGCGAATATCCGATCCGTGCAGACTTCGCAAGCCGAAAAATGCAGGTCCCGCATGATTCACTGGTGCGTGTGCATCTTTCACCAACCGATGCCGACGATAGCGTATGGGTCGATCGTCCCGCCGCGCAGGGGATCCCGCAGTCGGGTTCATCCCAAGGAGTTCCGCCATGACCGCCGCCGCTTCAGTACCCCCCCCCTCCGTCGCCACGCCGGCAACCTTCGGGAGCACCCTGCGAAGCTGGCAC
>VFSW01013618.1_pt1 | contig 11298 bp, 8 predicted proteins | sample 5358111 | NCBI WGS metagenome assembly VFSW01 (sample SAMN11554181, study PRJNA540505) | mine drainage metagenome | isolation source: sediment from site ElyBrook_90M | place: USA: Ely Copper Mine, Vershire, VT | collected 2017 | reverse complement strand
CCGGTTTGATTACTCTTTTTGTCGTTATTGGAACTATTTTTCTGCTGACGCGCAAACCAGCCAGCAGCAAGCATTTATCTGGAACACCTGTAGCGTAGCATCCCGATTGCGCGACCTTTCCCAGCAAAGAACACGGGGCAGGAAACAATAATCGTTTCCTGCCCCGTTCTTCTTCTGCGAATAGAAAGACTATGGCTTGCTGGCTGCCGCAGTTTCCCCTGCAGCAAAAGAAACAAGCTGCTTTAATGTGCCGTAGGGTACGGAATTGAGCGGTACTGGACGGCCGTTGATGAACAACATGGGTGTTTGGTTTACACCTACGTCGTATCCCAGTTGCAAGGAAGCGGCTACAGCGGCTTTAGCGGCAGGGGTTGCCATGCACTGTTTCATCGCAGCAGCGTCGGCTCCAGCCTTCGTCGCTGCATCCTGCAAAGTCTGATCCGTTGCATCCGGAGTCAACTTGGCCTGTGTATCAAAAACAGCGTTGATGTAAGTAAAAAACGCAGCATTGCCTTTCAGTTGTGCGACGCAATCGCCATACTCAGCTGCCTTTTCTGCGGAGGAATGAATCTGTGTCAATGGGAAATTTTCAAAGACAACCTGGGCATTTGGAAAATCCTGCACAAGACGATCCATGGTTGCCTGACCTTCCTTGCAGTGGGGGCACTGTAGATCGGCGAACTCCACCAGCAGAAGACTCTTTGAGGTAGCGCCGCGATAGGGGCCGTTGGCACCAGCCTTTAATTTCTCGCGGAACGCACCATAAGGATCGGCGTTAAATGGCACAATTTGATTTCCAGCAATGGCGTGTTGCCCATCCGGCAATACGAAGAATGTTGTTTGTGCTGGCTGGCGACTTACACCCTGCTCGGCGACGAGCACTTGAACGTTACTGACACCGGCTGCCTCAGTCTTCTGGATGGCCTCCACCTGCCACGCACGGTTCGGATCATATCCCCAAATCTGTTTCAGAAACGCATTGACCGTTTCTTTCGTAGGTGTTGCGGCGGTAAAATTCTTTGAATCTGCGGGTGGAAATGTGACGGGAGGCGCTGGAGCTGGGGGCGCGCCCGGTGTTGACAATTGAAGCTGTGGGTTATGAGCCGGAGCACCTGCCTGGGCCGCTGGCGCGGGTGCCTTCGCCGCAGGAGTTGTCTGTCCATACAGAAGAACTGAAAAACTGAAACCAGCCACTACCATTAACTGCAATGCTTTAATCTTCATCAATTCATCCTCATAAGTTAAACCTGCACTTTGACTGCCACTGGAAACCTGCGTCCGTTTCCAAACGATTTTTCCGTTACTTTTAAAACGGGAGCGGCCTGTTGACGCTTATACTCGCTCCGTTCGACTAATTGCAAAACTTTGCGAACCTCATCAAAATTCTTCCCTTGTGCTTCTGCGATAGCATCCACTCCAAGGTAGTGTTCCACATACGCTTCCAGAATAGGATCCAACACCTCGTAGGGAGGCAGCGAGTCCGTATCTTTCTGGTCGGGCCGCAGCTCCGCTGAAGGCGCGTTGGTTAGCGTGTTTAGCGGAATGATCTCGTGCTCCCGATTTACATAATGACAGAGTCGATACACCGCAGTCTTGAAAACATCGCCAATGACGGCCAGTGCGCCGACCATATCCCCATACAGTGTGCAATAGCCCACTGACATTTCAGACTTATTTCCCGTTGTTAGTACCAACGAAGAAAGTTTATTCGAAAGTGCCATCAAAAGGGTACCGCGAATTCGCGATTGCAGGTTTTCTTCCGTCGTATCCACAGGGCGACCTTGAAAGGCCTGCGCCAGTCCAGCCTGATGCGACTCAAAAATACTATGGATAGGAATCAGCTCAAAAGAGATGCCCAGGTTGCTGGCAAGCTGGCGAGCATCGTCAATCGACCCTTGCGAGGAGTACTCACTTGGCATACCGACACCCAGCACATTCTCTTTGCCCAGCGCCTCTGTTGCGATGGCGGCTACCAGGGCGGAATCAATGCCGCCGCTCAAGCCAACGATGGCTTTGGTGAATCCACACTTGCGTACATAGTCCCTTGTACCCAGCACCAGAGCCTGGTAGACCGCAGCATCTTCATCTGGCTCAATTGCAGGACGAATCTCTCCTGTCAACGTTTCCAGATCGACCAGCACCAGGTCTTCTTGAAATGAGGCACCCTGCGCGATACATCGGCCATCGGGAGCCAGAGCCAGGCTGGTTCCATCAAAGACCAGACTGTCATTGCCGCCCACCTGATTGACCATTACCACCGGTAGCTGATGATGGCGCGCAATCGCCGAAAGCATCTCTGTACGCAACTGGCGTTTGTTACGGTAGTAAGGCGAGGCGGAGATGTTGAGGATCAGCGATGCGCCCTGCTGCACCAGATGCTCGACCGGATCAATGCTGTAGAGCCGATGCGGCCAGAAGTTTTTGTCATTCCAGGCATCCTCGCAAATGGTGATGGCAATCTGCCTGCCAGCAAAGGAAACAAGGCTTTGGGATTCCGCAGGTTCAAAGTACCGCTGTTCATCAAAAACATCGTAATACGGCAACAGGCGCTTCGACTGCGTAAAGACCACGCGGCCATGCTGCAATAGCACGGCGGAGTTCATCCGGCGCTTGCCGGTCATGTGCTGGGAGGGCGTGATGCTGCCACAGAGAATGGCAATGTCGCGTTGCGAGGTGAGCGCGGCGATCTCTTCCAGCACTTGTTGATTCCGTGCCAGAAATGCAGGCCGCTCCAACAGGTCAGCGGGCGGATAGCCACAGATAGCCATCTCCGGAAAAATAACCAGATGCGCGCCTCGATCCGCAGCCGCGTGGGTAAATTCAGAAATCTTTCTTAGATTGCCAAGAAAGTCGCCAACGGTTGGATTGATTTGCGCCAGAGCAAGAATCACAGCCCCAGTGTATCGGCTGCTCCCGGCCCTGACAAACAGCTTTGACTCTCTAGTTGGGCCGTAAACCTGCAATGAACCCTACTCAATGAACGTATTCGATCTCAGGATACCCACCCATGCTATGGAGTTCCGACGCCGGTGCTCCCTTCAAGTACACGTCGAAGAATGCCTGGATACAATGTGCAGTAATTTCAATTTGACGCGCTCCGTCCAGATGTACGATACCGAACATGCGCAGCACGCGCATGAGAAGCGGACTCTTCAATATAGCCCCATCATCGCTAAACCCAAAGTGATTCGCACCGCGAATCATGATATCCATTCTGCGATCCGTTGGCAGTTGATCGTAAATGGAACGGATGTTCGCTTCGACGGGGCCAGTCTCCGCAGTCGACTCGTTTCTATGGTCGCTCAGCAAGAACATAAAGGGCTGCGTCATCCCTTCGCCGATTACATTGCCGAGCGGAGCCCCGTCCACGTCGATGCCCGCCTTGCACCGCGCATCCTGATGACAGAATGCGAGCGTGGTCGCGCCTCCCAGCGAGTGGCCAAACACTCCGACCCGTTGTAGATCAAGCCGCCCGAAAAATCTGCTCGAAGGATCGGAGGTATCCAACCGTTCCAGTTGATCGAGCGCAAACCCCATGTCCGCGCTCCAATCCTGGACGAGTTGCTCGGCCAGATGTTCCTGTGCAGCCCCGTTCACCAGATCTGCGTCGTTCTTGGGTGCCCGCTCGATCACCCTCCCATCCGGCAAGACAACAACCGTGCTGCGATAGGGTGCATCGAAACCCACTACTACATAGCCGTGGCTGGCTAGATCCTCTGCTAGTGTTGTGTAGTTGGTCGTCAGGGCCGCAAGTCCGGCTCGCATCAACACTACAGGATATTTCGATTGCTGCGGAGATACCGCAGCATCCTGCTGACTATGCACGCGAACCCGCGACAAATCTCGTGTCAGAAACTGCGTCAGCAACACTCCACTATGATGCTCTACTGCCTTCCGCCAGGGTGCGGGCATGTACTCGACAGTCTGGGCTATGGATCGCAACTCTGTAGGATACCATATCCATGCCACAATCTCTCGTTGCGTTCCTGGCTGCGGTGCCATCGGATCCAGATTTCCGGCATCGTTCCAAACGTCCGTTGTGCGACCCACTGCGAACGGTCCTGTCGGCCTCGGCAGGGTCGTCTCCCGGTGGTGATCCAGCCAAAGCAGTCCAAACAAAACAGCCATTCCATAGCCAGCAAACAGGACAATACCCATCAACCGCTTCAGAAACATGTGCATTACTTTTAGGAGTTCCATTTTTTCTGGTTGCAATCGCGGCCAGTATACATGCTTCTTCTACCGCGAATTGATCTATACAGATGCTGTATGGAAACAAGGCTCGTCATTCTATGCCTTTTGCCTTCGCTCACGGTAAACTCCGCGAAGAATCCAGATGGGAGGATTTTAATTCCCCGTGCCGCTGAGAACCACGCCGAAGGTGCGGGTCATAATCTTCAAATCCAGCCACAGGCTCCAATTGTCCACGTAGGCCGTGTCCAAAGAGATGTAGTTGTCGAAGGATGGATCCTGACGAGCATTTACCTGCCAGAGGCCGGTGATGCCGGGCAGCACGTCCAGCCGACGCAGGTGGGAGAGATCGTACTGGCGCACTTCTCCAGCCAGCGGTGGACGCGGCCCTACGATGCTCATATCCCCCAACAGCACGTTGATGAACTGGGGCAGTTCATCCAGAGAGTATTTCCGCAGAACCTGTCCAATGCGCGTAACGCGCGGATCGTGGCGAATTTTAAAGAGCACGCCATCGCGTTCATTCATGTGGCGCAGAGCTTCTTTACGCGCCTCCGCATCGATGACCATCGTGCGAAATTTCAGGCACTTGAAGGTTCGGCCTTTGCGTCCAATGCGTTCGGAGGGGTAGAGTACCGGCCCCTTGGAATCCAGGCGAACCACCAGAGCAATTCCCAGCAGAATCGGAGCCAGCAGGATCAAAGCAGCAGAAGAGACGAGGATATCCAGCACGCGCTTGACGATCAAGCCGAAAACGGGGATATGTTTGCGATGCAGCGGCAAGGTAGGAAACTGCCCGACATACTCCACCGGAGCGTTCCAGGCGATGCCATCGAACAGATCTGGGATGACGCGAACATCCACGCCACTTTCAGCAGCCTCGGCCAGTAATTGCTTGATCAATCCGCGCTCACACGGCCCGGTTACAAAAATGTCGTCAATAAAGTGCTGGCGGACGAGGCGCCCAATCTCGGATGTATCACCCAGAACGGTTTCAACACTGCTGTATCGGTCGCTTTCCGTGCGGATAAAGCCTTTGCAGGTGAATCCGAGATGGCGAACCCGCTGTAGATGGTTTTGTACCGCAACTGCGGCTGGTCCCGTGCCAACAATCAGCACGTTTCTCGTGTTAATTCCCTGCTCATAGCGGTTGTATGCAATGTACCGCCAGATTGCTCTGCGCAGGGCCAGCAGGACTGCCGAGGTCAGGATGGTTCCCGTCACAACAGCACGAGAGACTGAATCCTGCCGGGCAAGATAGAGTGCTCCGGCCAAGATCAGGCCGGCGGTCAGGCAGGCTTCCAACGAAAGCCGAAGCTCCCGCACCCCGCTCCGGCTCAGTAACGGATCATAGAGTCCATAGGAACGATTTACCGCCAACAGGACTAGAGTAAAGCCAGCAATGTAGAGGTAGAAAACGCCAGGAGTTGTGTATTGTGGCGTAATGTGATGGAAAAGACTCCCATTCATCACATCACGAAAGGATGTTGCCAGCAGTGCGGCAATGGCAACGGTCGCGCAATCTACGATCATCCAGGCCTGGGTCATGGTGCCAGACGAGGATTTTCTGGTACCTGCCTCGCCGATTGACCGGCTAGCGGAGGTTTCGTTCTGTCGGATCGGTCTGGTTGCAGACCAATGGGTAAAATCGGGGGATGCCATGCCTAGTCTTCCCTGCTCACGCTGGTATATGCAAGTGAACCAATTCAGAAGACGTACAAGAGAACTCTGCGGTGCAGCCTTCTCGTTTTAACGTGCGGAACTACCTGTAACATGCTTTCCTGTCTGCAAGTTACGAACAATCCGCACTGTCTAATTCAACAGTGATTCGTCACCCGATCAACCGATTCACAGCGCTACGGGATTCAACCGCCTCTGTCGCCTCTAAGCGACGAAGGCATGCAAAACTTACCTGCTTGTTCTGACACATAGTAGCTGGATTTTGTCGTATTTCGCAACTGTTATTTCAACGGAATTCCAGAAAGATCAAAAGAATCAACCTTGTTACTGATGAAAGAGTTAGATGAAAACTTCGGCTTGATCCATCTCTAAAAAGTAGCGCAAGGCTGGATCCGTGCTCCGTCGCATCTGCTCTAATGTGCCAAAAAACTGCGCTTTAGCCTCATGGAGAAACAGCACCCGGTCTGCCAGCTTTTCCGCAAAGCGAGTGTCATGTGTAACCACAATGCTGGTCAGCTTTAACTGGCGTTTTACCTTTTGCATCAGATTGGCAAGTAAATGTGCCATCAAGGGATCGACCATCGTTGTCGGTTCATCGTAGAGAATCGCCTCAGGCTGCGCGGCCAGAGCCCGCGCGATCGCCACGGAGCGTCGCATCCCTGTCGACAGGTCGGACGGTAGCTGACCAGACATCTCCGTTACGCCCACCATCGTCAGCAAACCCTGCACGATTTGCCCAATCTGCTCATCCAGCAGTTCTCCGCTTTCGCGCAGTGGGAAGGCCACATTTTCCTCTACGCTGAGTGAATCAAAGAGTGCGCCGCTCTGGAATACCATCGTCACCTTGCGCCGCACCAACTGCAATTGCTCCTCGCTAAGGTGGGTGATGTCTTCACCATCCACCCAGATTTTTCCAGAATCCGGCTTCAAAAATCCTAAAATCTGCTGCAAGGATACGGATTTCCCCACACCGCTGCGGCCAAGAATGCACAACGTTTCGCCGGGAAGAACATAAAAGCTGACGTCATCCAGCACACGGAGGCTTCCAAAGGATTTCGAGACATGCTCGAACGCGATGTACGGAATCGGTTCCAGGTGGGTGAGCGTGCTCATGCTGTCTTTGAAGATACCGCAGAACTCGACCTCAAACCCAGACGGCAACCGATGTACACTACAGGCAGCGGTTTCGAAGTGCCGCATTGCGCTATGCCTAAGGCCTTTAAGCTCTCTATCCTCGCCATCTCAGTCCTGCTGGTCGTCTTCGTGTTTCTTGGCGGATTTATGCCCGGCGGCGTTCGCGCATCCAGCGATACCAACGCCTATCGCCAGATCGAAGTCTACAGCGAAGTCCTCCAGCACATTCAAAATGATTACGTTGTCGTGCCCGACATCCATCGTGTCTCCGTGGGCTCGCTGCATGGATTGCTGTAAGGTCTTGATCCAGAGTCCAGCTACCTGACCGCTAAGGAGTATCAGCAGTATCAAGTGTTGCAGCAGGATGGCAAAGCACAGGTAGGCCTCGACGTTTCCAAACGATTTGGCTATGCAACAGTCGTCGCTGTGGAACCAGGAAGCGCAGCCGAAAAGGCCGACATCAAAGATGGCGATGTCATCGAATCCATCAACGGAAAAAGCACGCGGGTTATGTCTCTGGCGATTCTGCGGCTTTTATTGCAAGGCCAGCCCGGTACGCAGGTCACGTTTTCAGTAATTCGTCCTGCAAGTTCCACGCCCGATGCGATCACACTGACCCGCGAGATATTGTCCTATCCTGCGGTAGTGGCCGAGCCAATGGAGAACGGCAGCATTTTGTACATAAAGCCCTACGAATTATCCAAGGATCGTGTGCATCAGGTGATCGAGCGGCTACACGCGGTGCAGAAAAATGGAAACCAGAAGGTTCTGCTCGATCTGCGCGATGTGGCCGACGGCGATATCGAGTCGGCGCTGCACCTGACCAATGCTTTTCTGCAAACCGGAACCCTGTCCATGCTTGAGGGGCAGACCGTTCCCAAACAAACATTTACTGCTGACTCCAAAAAGTATGTTACACGCGCTCCCCTCGTCGTACTGGTGAACCGTGGGACATCTGGCCCGGCGGAGATGGTTGCAGCAGCGTTGCTGGATGACAAGCGGGCCGACATTGTGGGCGATCCAACCTTTGGCTCCGGCGTGGTGCAGAAGCAGTTCCCCCTGCCAGATGGTTCGATGCTGATCCTTACCGTAGCCAAATACGAAAGCCCGTCGGGCATCGTGATTCAGGAGAAAGGTGTCCAGCCAAATGTGGAAGTAGCCGCGAGCAGCACGCCTTCTTCGACGGCTTCTGGCGCGAGTACGCCCGCAGTCAGCGCGACGACTCCCGCACCTGCCAGTTCTGACGAGCAGATGAACAAGGCGTTGACGATCCTGCGCCAGAAGATCGCAGGATCATAAGAAAACCTGTAAAGCCTCGCAGTCTAGCTGTACCTGAGTTGTCGATTGAAACTTCCCACTCCACCACAGCGCGCCATCCGGGGCAACCGGCCTGGATTTCATCCATTTGCTCTCCAGCGTATCAAACTAGCTGGAGGCGCAGCATTTGTATTGCTGGGACTGCTGGCCGCGCTCTTTGGTGCGCTCAGTGGCCTCCTGTTGATCTACTCCGTTGATCTGCCGCAGATTGACGAACTGACGCGCTATCGACCCAGCACAACCACGGAACTCTACGACATTCACGGCACGGTAATCGGCTCCTTCGCCCAGGAGCGGCGCGTGGTAGTGGGCTATGACGACATTCCGCCGCTGCTACGCCATGCGGTGCTCTCAATTGAAGACAAGAATTTTGAGCGCCACTGGGGTGTCAATCTCTTCCGTGTAGCGGGAGCGGCCTATCGCGATCTGGCGCAGGACAGCCGCGCTCAGGGTGCCTCCACGCTGACCATGCAACTGGCGCGCAATCTTTTTCTTTCTCCTGATCGAACCTTTCGCCGCAAGTTGCAAGAGATTTTTCTTTCCATCCAGATCGAACGAACCTTTACCAAGGAGCAAATTTTTACGCTCTACGCCAACCAGATTTATCTGGGCCAGGGTGTCTATGGGTTTGAAGCTGGATCAGAGTATTACTTCAGCAAACAGGCGCGCGATCTAACGCTGCCCGAGGCCGCACTGCTGGCCGCCCTGCCACGCGGGCCATCATACTATTCGCCCGTCGCGTATCCAGACCGTGCCTTCCGCCGCAGAAATCGTGTTCTGAACGCCATGCTCGAAGACGGAATCATTACGCAGCAGCAGGCTGAGGATGCCAAGGCTGCTCCGCTGGGCCTGCACATTGAGCCGCCCTCCAACACCATAGCGCCATGGTTTGTTGAATCGGTTCGCGAAGAACTCGACAAACGCTTTGGCCCCGATGTTGTGCATCAAGGCGGCCTGCGTGTCTACACTACGCTGGATCAGGAGTTGCAGCGCGTAGCCAACCAGTCTGCGCTGGATGGGCTGGCTGCTTACGAACGGCGGCATGGATGGAAGGGCCATCTGCTGAACGTCATCGCTGGAGGCAGTTCGCTGGCAGCCTTCCATCATCCCGACTGGAGCCTTCCCCTTACGCCGGAGAGTTATCTGCATGGCCTGGTCACGGCAGTGCTGCCCTACGAGGTGACGGTCAAAATTGGCCCGCACAACGTGCTGCTCGACTCCGACGGCTGGGCCTGGACGGGTCATGCGACGGCAACGAATTTTCTCCAGATTGGAGATATTGTGTACGTGCAGATCGCGCCGAAGCAGGAGGCAAACTCCCCGATTTTGCGCGCAACGCTGGAGCAGGATTCCGGCACTCAGGCCGCGCTGCTGGCTGTGGACAATTCCAGCGGAGAGATCCTGGCAATGGTCGGGGGGCGAGACTTCAATCTGTCGCAATACAATCGCGCCACGCAGGCGGAGCGGCAAACTGGCTCCTCCTTCAAGGCCTATGTGTACACGGCAGCTATGGAAGCTGGCGAGACACCAGAGAGCAAGATTCTGGATGCGCCCATAACCTTTCCTTCGCCCTCTGGTGCCTACTCCCCGCACAATTATGATGATCGCTATCTGGGAGAAATTTCTTTACTGCGCGCCTTTGCTGACTCGCGCAATATCCCGGCGCTGAAACTGACCAATCAACTGGGCGTTGAAAAGGTCATCGCCACGGCGCATCGCTTCGGAGTCACGGCCAACATCCCACCATATTTGCCGATCGCATTAGGCTCCGCCGGAATCAGCCTGTATGAGCAAGTCGCTGCCTACAGCAGCTTTCCCAACGATGGCATCCGTCTTACGCCGCATCTGATTCGCCGCGTGGCCAATGCCGACGATGAGACGCTCTATCAGGCTCCGCCGGATGTACATGTATCTACCGATCAAAAATCAGCACGGATGATGCTGCAGATGTTTGAGGCTGTTGTAAAGCCCGGCGGCACTGCATCTGCGGCTGGAAAACTGCATCATCCGCTGGGTGGAAAAACCGGAACGACCAACGACTTTACCGATGCGTGGTTCCTGGGATTTTCTCCGTCCTACACCTGCGGCGTGTGGGTAGGCTATGACGATCGCCAGAGCCTGGGCAAGAATGAAACCGGCGCCCGCGCCGCACTGCCCATCTGGATGCAGTTCATGCGCGCAGCCATCACCCAGCAGCCGCTGGAAAGTTTTCCGGGCGAGAGCCTGCCCGTTGCAACGCCCACCGCAACGCCAGGCGTACCTCCCGGAGCGCGATAGTCCCATCCGAAACAATTCGGGGCATCCTCCGTGTCATCCTCCAGGTCATTCTTTTGGGTTCGACAAACTTCCTCTATCATCGTATTTGGACATTGCATGAATAATATCGAGTTCACCGCCATCATCGGAGCCGGTTCCCTGCTCGCCGGATTTCTGGGAGCTTTAACCGGACTGGGCGGAGGCGTGGTCATCGTTCCGCTGCTGACGCTCGCCTTTGGCGTAGACATTCACTATGCCATTGGAGCTTCACTGGTCTCGGTAATTGCCACCTCCTCCGGCTCCGCCGCCGCGTATGTCAAGGAGGGCTTCTCCAACATCCGCATCGGCATGTTTCTGGAAATTGCGACAACCATCGGCGCACTCTGCGGCGCGTTTCTTGCCACCAAGACACCTACGGCAGCCATCGCGATTATCTTTGGTGTGGTTCTGCTGTACTCGGCGGCCATGTCGAACCGGAAGCGGGATGAATCGCACCAGCAGCGAGAGCCGGACCGCATGGCCACAGCCCTGCGCATGAATGGCAGCTTTCCTGTTGGAGATGAGAAGCAGCACTATCTGGTTCGCCGCGTTCCGCTGGGCTTTGGCATCATGTTCGGCGCGGGCACGCTCTCCGGGCTCCTGGGCATTGGCTCTGGCGCGGTGAAGGTGCTGGCGATGGATGAGGCCATGCAGATTCCCTTCAAGGTCTCCACCACGACC
>VFSW01013617.1_pt1 | contig 11298 bp, 5 predicted proteins | sample 5358111 | NCBI WGS metagenome assembly VFSW01 (sample SAMN11554181, study PRJNA540505) | mine drainage metagenome | isolation source: sediment from site ElyBrook_90M | place: USA: Ely Copper Mine, Vershire, VT | collected 2017 | reverse complement strand
GCGCGAGCGAGCGCCGCGTCGATGAGTACGTCCTCATCGGGCGTTTCTGTCGGATCGCGAAAAAACTGGGCATCTACGCCCGGTATGGAAACGACGGTTTTCCCGCCGAAGCCGCGGCGCTCCAAGCGAAGGCGCATCGCTTCGTTAGTACAGACGATGGCACGCGCCAAAGGGAGCGCCGTCCGGTTGTGCAGCCACGTCGCGAGTCGCGTCGCGATGCGGCGGCTATCAAAGTCGGCATGATATACCGCAACGTATGGCAACCGCAGATACGCTGCCGCAAACGCGACGAGTGGATCGTAGGGGCTTGGCCCGTAGGTCAACACGGCGTCTGCAGCGATTTCGCGCGCCGTTTTGACGATTCGAAAGGGATTGAACCACGGAAAACCTATGCATTGCGGCGCATCGACGTAATCTATGTCGACGCCGTCGATCTCGTGCCGCCCGCGCATTCCTACGACCGCAGTAATTACGTGCACGGGCACACCGGATCGCACGAGCTCCGTATTGGTGCGATGAGCGTACTTCTCTCCTCCGCCCCTTCGTGGAGGATAGCTCGGGGAAACACAGAGGAGGCGCATTATTTCGGGGCAGTCGCTCTTTTCGCAGCGAGAGGCGGTTTGGTTTCGCCCGAGCCTAAATCAAACTGATCGTAGATCTTTAGGGTCAGCGCCAGGAAACCACTGTCCATGACGTGCCGCGCAAACCGCATGCACTCGTCTTGTACCGATTCCCGATATTGTTCGTCGTCGAAAAATCGTCGCAGGGATGCGGCGATCTCATCTTTTTTCGGCTCGAAGACGGATGCGGAAAACCCCGCGATAACCTGCGCGATATTTGTTGAGATAAGGAACGGCTTTTCGTGCGAAGCACACTGATTCAGCGGGCCGCTCATCCCTTGAAACTGCACGTACGGAAGGATCGCGACGTCCATTGCATCGATGTAGATGTCGACCAATTCGTCCGGTACAAACCCGAGGAAAGAGACGCCGGGCGTCGCCCGAGCGAGGTCGCGGAGTCGTTCATAATATTCTTCGTAATGCCGAGTCCGCGCGAGTTTGGGATGCATCCCCGCACCGAGCAACAGGCGTACCGGCGGGTGCCCATCGGAGTTCACCACATGCATGGCCTCGAGGAGCGGCTCGATGCCCTTGTATCCAGTGGCGAAGCCAAAGAAGAGCGCGACGCGTTCGCCTTCGCTGATACCTAGCGCGCTGCGCGCCTTGTTCTTGTCTACGATTTGACACGGAATCGGCAAAAGCGGGACGACGAAGATCTTTAGACGGTTCACGCGATAATCGCCGCTTAGCGTTTGCGCAAATGCTTCCTGATGCACGATAATGGCGGTCGCGCACGTTGAGATCACGTAAAACAACACTCGTGCGGCAAGCGCGACGACGAAGGTGGGATAGCGGTACTTATGCAGGCGTACGTACTCCGGCGTAATCTGCGCCAAGCTTGGAATGTCGTGGCACGTAACCACGACTCGCACGCGTAGCAGCATCAAAGCGAACGAAAGCAGCAACATCGATATCTCGCCGCTAGCACCCGGTCCCAGCAGAAACATCGAATGCTGGATGTGCAGCACGTCGGGTTTACGCCGCAGCACGGCTAGAATAAGGTGCCACCACGAGAAAAGGCCGGGACGCCAAAGGGGCAAAACGGGTACCGCGCAATCGGTCGTCTGCCCGGAGCCGCGTTTGCTCCATAGCTCGACGGCTACTCCAGCACGCTCCAGCTCTTCAGCCAGCGCGCGCGCGTAGTATGCAACGCCTCCTTCGCCGCCGTCTTTGAGCGGGACGCCACTCACCAATGCGATTTTCATCTAAATCCAATGCACCATGCGCCGGCACAGCCCCGCAAGAGCTACGATCAACGCTAATAGGGAGATTGCCCATTCGAGGTACTGTGCAACGAGCCCCGCCTCAAGCACGCCCGGAATCGTGCGCGGCGCGAACGGCGTCCACGTTTCAGCCGCCTGCTCGTTCGCTGCGAAACCTGCGAGAATTGTCGGGCCCACCGCGACAACGCGCCGAATGCCCGGTGGAATTCGAACGCCGCGATATCCAGGCGCGGCACGTATGGCGATACGCGCGCCCGGCCCCTCTAGCAGCAGCCCGCGCGGGGCATTGACGACGAGCGTTTCGCTGCGCGGGCGTGAAGCGAGATCGTAGACCGCACCACGCAGCCCAAAAATCCCCGGATTCACCGGCCCTAAGAACGACCGGTCCCACCACTGCCAGCGTGAAGCGGCGACGAAGCCATTGCGCGGATCGGCGGTAATGGGGCTAGGCGATAGCTCCGAGGCCAGCGGCAAGCGGTAGAGCTGCGCAGGCAGCAAACCGGGCGGCGCAACGGGCACGATAGCAATCGCGTGCGTTGCGCCGCGAAAGATCACGGGTAGCACCCGGAGCAGTCTGCCGGTATCGCACGATGGCGCGTGCCGTACCAACGGACGTAGAGAGGGCTCGACTCGATCGAAATACAGCGACCGCCACTGCGGCCGCACGACGACGTAGCGCACGCCGAAATCGCCAAGTAGTTGCCGCACGTTCACTCGCGGATCGCAAAGCAAAAAACCCAGCTGCGAAAGTGGCTGTTCCGGGATAAATTCCGCGACGTACGGATGATGCGAACCGATCGGGAATGCGGCGGGATCGGCGCCGCCTCGCGTACCAGCCGGCCCCATCGGCTGCAATAGCGGCCAAAAGAGCACGCTGCCCGCGTGCGGATCTCGCTCGATGATGCGACTCACTTGCTGCATTTCCGAAGGATCGTACGTTCCGACGAACTGCCAGAAGCCGCCGGTAAGCTGCGGTAGGACGAAAAGCAGAGCGGCACACAACACCAGCCGCCGCATGAAAGCCGATCGCGTCATCGCGGGAACGAACGCGATGCCCAACGCGACGAGCGCGCTAAAATGGTACAGCTCTCGGAAGAGCGCCATCTGCGGTACCCACGCGAATAGCAACAGCACCAGCGACGCGAGTGGGCCGTTGACGCCGGCGCTTGCGATAACCGCCAACAACGCCATGCCGAAAACTCCGAGCAGCCGACGATCTCGCACCACGCTGATTGCCGCTACGATCCAGAGCACGGCGGCACCGATGCCGCGCAGCCACAAGAGTCCCTCGGCTGCCGCCTGATCGTAGTGCGGCCCGTACCCTGCTGCGGCAAACGCCTGCCAAAGCGGCGCAGAATTCGCCGCTTCCCAATGAAGCGTCGTAAGGTCCGCTTGCAATCCAGAGAGCGGATGCCCCGCAAATGCTGCCGCGATTTCGAACGGTGAAACGACAATCGCGATGACGGCGATTATCGCGAGCAGGACGCGCGCGCGAGCGGACGTCGCGAGCGGCAGTACCGCAAGTATTGCAATCGCATTGAAAAACGCAAACTGCGGCTGCGCGATCGATATCGGTAAAAGAGCACACAAAACAGCCGCCGGCACGATGCGGGGTCGCTGTGCGATCGCCGCCGCCGCTGCAACCACGATCGGTAAGAGCGCGTAGCCGAGCAAATAGGAGACGTGGCCCGCCGCCAATTCGTTTGCGACGACGGGAGATGCGCCGTACACGATTGCGCACGCGGTCGCCCCCAATTGGCCGGCACCGAGTCGTCTTGCAAGAGCAAACGCGCCGCCTACAGCGACGGCGAGCAGGGTGAGAATCAGTGCTTTGAGTCCGAGTGCGCTGCCGAAAAGCCAGACAAACGTCAACACGACGGCATTGCCTGGCGCACTGCCCAAGTAATAGTTCAGTGATCCAAAATTGTTCTCCGAAAAGGCGCGGACGGATGTCGCGAAGGATCCCCATGCCGCAGCACTGTCCGGAGGCCAGGACCAATCGTGATTAAAGGCTGGAATGCCATGCATGAGTAGCAACGGCAACGCAAGCACGATTGCTACAAACGCTGCAAGCGCGGCGACTCTATAAACGTCCGCGCGCGTCGCTCGCCTAAGATCGCCCGGCTGCATCGCGGCCGACCTTCGTTGAAAAGCGCTGGCGGCCCTTCACGAAGGTCCGCACGCTAGGCTCAAGAATTGCAAGCGCATGCTCTCGCCGACCCGCCGCATTACGTCGTTTCTTCAGCTTCTTCAGCGTTTCGTAGAACGCAATCAAACACTGGTCGTTACTACACTGACCATCGTCGCTGCGTTGCTGATCTTCCGTAACTACCTGCTTGCGGGAATGCTCCTCTATGGCGATGCGAATTTTCTTTGGAGCTCATCGCAGTTGCACGCGGAGCTCGTGCAGTTGCTGAACATCTGGCGCAATCAAGCTGGTGGAATATCCGGTCCGGTCACGAATGCGACGCAGAGCTTCGTGCTGCTGCAAGCGTTTTTTTCTCCTTTGGGGATCCCGCTTTCAACGGTACTCGTGCCGGCGGCCATGGTTGCCGCGTCATTCCTCGCGTTCCGCAAGCTCGCTTACGCACTCGATGCGACCGGGTGGGCCGCCGCGATTGCTGCGGCATTCTACGCGGGCAATCCGTGGTTCTGGGATCAACTCCTTGCCGGCCACGTTGCGATTTGCGCGGCAGTTGCGCTCGCGCCGTTGGTGCTCGCGACATTGGTTGGGGTCTATCGCGCGAAGCCCGGATCCGGTTGGCTCCTCCTCGCGCTTTGCGCCTTGGAACTGCTTGCCGATTCACGGATCGCACTCTTCGTTTTTGCGGCGGTCTTCGTAGCCGCCCTCGTCGGTGGGCTACGCCTACGCAACATGCACCGGCAGCATGCGCCGTCGTTCGTCGCTTTCTCGCTGCTCGCACCGCTCCTGGCCGTGGTAGCAAACGCGTGGTGGACGGGCATGTACGCATTCGCGAGAGGCGCAGACCCGGTTCCCTCGTTCTACCCACCCGTCGAAGGCGTCACCGTTTATAGCGGTTCGGCGGACTTTGCGCACGCGCTCGTTCTTTCGGGCTATTTCATACACTTCGAATGGCAGCGCATGCAGCAGCTAGGATGGCCGGTGTTTGCGCTCTGGTATGCCGCAATCGTTTTTCTGCTCGTCGTACCCGCTGTTCTGGCCCACCCGCGCACCAGCCGCTGGATAGCTGCAGCCACCCTTCCGCTCGCCTTCGTCGCCAGCATGGGGTCGTATGCATTGCCGAGTAGTTTTCTGGGCTGGATCCTGGTTCACGTGCCACTCATGGCGTTGCTGCGCGAACCGGTAAAATACGGCTTCCTTCTCGCTCTGGGCATTTCAACGCTCACTGCGCTGTGGCTTTCGTCGGCGACGCGCCGAGCGCGCATCGTCGCCGGCATCGTCGTCCTGATCGCTATTTTTCCGGTCTTAACCGGATGGCTCAGCGTGCCCGACGGTCACGGACTTCAGATCTTTTCACAGCGCCCTGCATTCCTCGCTGTAGCCAACTATCTGCGAAATCATCCCGGTCCGCAGGGATACCGCGTCGCATTCCTTCCGCCGTGGCTGACCGAACAATCGCTGGCAAAAGGGGAGTTTTACGTTGCAAACCCCTTCGTATTTCAGAGCGAGATTCCGGAGATCGACGCGAAACTCATCAATACCTCGACCCCCATGGATAATGCCGCCTGGCAGGCGTTTTACGGCCTCTATTGGGGCACCGACGCGCACCCGGCACGCACGCTGGGCCGCTTCGGCATTCGCTACCTCATCGTCAGCGACGACGTCACGCTCTCGGCGGGTGCACAATACACGGCTTTTGCCGGCGTTCCCGCCGCGGAGCTGCACTACTTGCTTGCGCGCGATCCCGACTTCGTACAGGTATATCACCGCGGAGCGTATTGGATTTACGAAGACCGCGACGATTCGGCGCTCGTTCGCAACGCGTCCGCTCCGGTTCTGAACGGGCACGTAGCGGCGCTCGTACGACAGACCTTGCCGTACGATGCGCTCGGTGACGACATCGAACGAATTGTCGGCCGGAGGCCACCCGACACGCAAACGATTGCGAGCGATCCGGTTTCAGCTTGCGTCCAGGCCGCAGACTTTGCTGGGTTGCGTAATGCATATCTTTCGGTCGGCAGGCACGCGGACTACACCGGCTATTGGGTCGCAAGCGATTGGATGATCCGTGGACCAGGCGATTTGGACGGCCGCATGCTCTCCCGATTTGCGTTGCCGTATGCGTTCACGCGATCCGCATCCGCAACGGTGGACGTGCCGATCGTTGCGAGTGCTGCGAGCACGCTCTACGCGCAGCTCGGTAGTTTGAGCGAACGTTCCGACTTGAGTGTTTCGGTGGACGGTAAAGCACTGCCCCCCATCGATGTGGGGAACGCCGGTTTTCGCTGGTATTCTCTCATGCGCGTGGCGGCAGGCAGGCACCTCGTATCGATCCGAGGCAACACGGCCGGTACGCTGGCATCGAACGTCGCTGCAGTCACGAGCAACTGTTCTGCTCCGCCGGCCCTGCGAGGACACCGCTATTTCGTGTCCGGACCGCTCGCAGAGATCGCAGCACGCGTCGGCGCAACCACGACGACCGTAGCGACATCCGCAGGCAAGGTCCTTGCGAGCTTCACAACGCCACCCGGGGCTGCCGCAACCGCAATAGACGGCACGCCCGACCGCTCCGGTCAACCCTTTGCGGCCCTTCGCGGCATACATACGCTCAATTTCTACAAGCCTTCGGGAGCACGGATCAGCGGACGCTGGCAGCTTGAAAGCAGCATACCCTATCAAGTGAACCCAGGCAGCGCCATCATTCCGCAGACACTGCAGTTGCAAGGTGGACGCTGGCCGCAACTCGCGGACATGACGGTGGCCGACGTGCAGCCCGGGCAATACACGATGTTTCAATATTCCGTTGCAAGTTCGATTGCGGGCGCGACGCTCACGGTGCGCAATTCCGACCAGTCGATCAATACGACGTTCGTTCTGCCGGCAAGCGGGACGCACGACCTGTTGATTCCCTATCAGGGCAACACGTGTGACGTCCTGGTTCGCGTTCCTGGCGACAGTCGCGGAACCATCACGATCGAGAAGGCAGCCGTAACCGGGGCAGTTCAGGTGGGCGATTCCCAGTATTTTCTCATTCCGGCGATCGCGGGCACCACTTCCGGCGCGCTCGTTCCCGGCTCGACAATCGCGAACTACCGTATGCTCGGGGACGGCTCCTTGACCAGTGCTTCTGGAATCATGGTGCCGGTGCGCGACAGTTCCCACCTTCGCTTGACGCTCACCAAACTTTCCGCAAGTGCGCCGGCCGATGTTTCCGTTATTGCGTACTACTCCATGCCGTTTGCAGGACAGCAGAGTCACGTCGTCGCGAGCGTGCATGTCGGACCAATGGCAGTCGGAGAATCGATAGACCTCCCCGTGCTGCCCCGTGCTCTCGCCGTTGGATTTGCACTAGCACCGAGTTCGAACGCGGCAATACGACTAGCGGGAGCGACGCTGCACGCGTTGCCTGAATCGGCGGGCGGTTTCACCGTCGTTGCGCCGACGCGCAGCGCCGCGGGAAGTTCGGCGATTGCATACGATCAGCTTTCGCCCGAAGATCTTCAGGTGAAAGGCGCGCCGGCCGGCTGGGTCATCGGCGATTTCACATACGACCCGTATTGGGGCGCAAGCAGTGGCGAGCATTGGAAGGCGAACGGGCGCGAAAACGCCTGGTTCGAAAGCGGCGCAACACCCATCACCTTGCATTACACCTTGCAGGCAGTGTACCAATGGCTGCAATTGTTTGCCGCACTGTTCTTCGTGCTCACGTTCGCTGTATGGGGAGCCCGCTCGCTACGCGCTAGACGCAACTAGCGTACACCGCTTCGTAACGTGCGGCGATTTCTCCCCATTGGAAATGTGTAAGGGTAGCCTGCCCGGCTCGCACGAGCGACTCACGCAAGGCTGGTTGGCTCAGGACGCGCTCGATGCACGCCACCATCGCTTCGACGTCACCAGGCGGAAAAAGCAATCCATTCTCCGCGTCCTTCACGACATCGGGAATACCGCCGACTGCGGAAGCCACGACCGGTACGCCCCGTGACATCGCCTCGAGCGTCACAAGACCGAACGATTCGAAGGCCGAGCTCACGACAACACACGACGCGCCAGAGTAACAATGCGCTAGCTGCTCTCGCGGAATCTCCCCTAAGAACGACACGGCATCCGAGAGTCCAAGGTCTTCCGCTAATGCGCGCAGAGACCGTTCGCGTCCCGTATCGCGGCCGGCAAGCACGAGACGCAAGACAAAGCCACGGTCGCGAAGGAGCGCAAGCGCGCGAATGCTCCGATCGAACCCCTTGAGCTCTTCGAGGCGGCCGACGCCTAGCAGGTACGCCCCTTTCGCGAGTTCGCACGCTATGGAAGGGTCGATCTCTCCCATAGGCTCGACGGGAACGAATCCGTTGGGAATCGTCACGACTTCGCGGCCGCACACCATCTGAGTCTGCGACGCAACGGGCGAGGAGACCGCCGTCAGCCGCGCGCTCTTGCGAAGAATCCGCGAGCCGAATACCCGATCGTACAAACGATAGGCAGCGCCGAGTGCACCGCTATCCGCAGGGGCGGTATAGGGAAAGCCGTGCGTAGTAAAGACAACCTTACGGGCGAGAACGCAGAAATTGAAGACGACGTCGATGAACGGCATGCCGTAGCCATGCATGTGGTAGACATCGCTTCCCTCGAGAAACGCGCGCACCCCACGCATCGCCAACGGAACCGGCGGCATGTACGTGCGGTACTGCGGCGTGAAATGTTTGAATTGGGAAATGCGCAGAACGGGAAATCCGTAGGCGGAGTCATTTCCAATCGCACCGCCGTGCGTATGTGAGGTCAAGACCCGAACGGCGTTCCCTCGGCGCGCGAGCGCAAGCGCCAAAGCTTGGAACACTGGCCCTCCGCCGCCGATGACGTCAGGCGGAAATTCGGGTACGATCAGCGCTACGTTCAACTTGGTCCCCGTTTACGCGATACGAGACGCCGGCGAGCGCCAAGACGTTGACGACGATCAGCACGCGAATCACCTGGTCGATGCCCCCGTGCCACAACCGTATTCCAATCCATTCGAAGAAGACCGCGAGCACGAGCGGAAGGATGAAGTCGAAGCGGTGAATGCTGATCTTGTAATAGATGACCACTTGCAGCAGTGCAAGGGCGCACATCGCCAGCCCGTACGGAAACACGTGGCCCGCCGCGGACGCGAACGCAGCGCCCCCGAGCGCGGTGACGATAAACCTTGGAAAGAGCGCGAAGATCGCCAACCCTGTACCGAGCAGCACGGCGCTCGCGATTCCGCCGTTTACGAGGATTTTTGTCGCGGAAACGCCGGCGGTCGAGCGCGCCGCAGCCTTCGGAAGAACGAGCATCGGAACGAACGTACACGAGAACAGCAAGATTCGCCCGCTTTGCGCGACGGCGCCGTAATAGCCTGCGGAGCGAGCGTCCAGATAATGCCGCGCCAAGATCATGTCCAAGCTCGTCAAAGCCGTAAAGGCGCCCAATCCGAGCGCCATCCCGGCGCTCGACTGGAGCAGCCGACGGAGATCGAAGTGCAGGTCTACCGGGGCGGTGCGCATATGCTTGCGCAACGAAACGAAACTCGACGCTAGCGCGGCACCCACTCCCAAAAGAAAGCCCGTCATCGCGCCGAAAACGCCGAGGCCGAGAATGACCAGCCCCACGCCGCAGCACAGGCGGACAATGCTTTCGGCAAAAATGCTCGCAGCAAATCCCGCAAAGTTCTGCACGCCGAGCAGCACCGCTCGCATCGCGGTGAGCACCAGGCCAATCGCGGTCAACACCACGACGACAAAGACATCAAGCGGAGTAGAGAGCCGCAAGTAGGACGCCAGCGGCACGCTCAACGCGGCTCCCAGCGCTAAGAGGGCGACTGCTCCCCATCCTGATAAGAAGAGCACGCGATCGATCAGGGCGCGAACCTTGCCCGGCTCGCCTCCGGCGTGGACCTCCGCTGCGTATTTCACAACGATCATCATGCCGATCGATGCAGGCAGGCCGGCTATCGTCATAATGCCGATGAGCGAAGTTAACGAGCCATAGAGTTGTACGCCCAGGGCACGCGCGGCGAAGAAGTGGAATGCGAAAGCCAGCGCATTGGCAAAATTGGTAGCAAGGAAAACCAGCGCGCCGTGTTTCAGGAAGCTGCTTCGCAGCAGACGCGGGATTCCGGCGCGGCCGCCTCCGAGCGCGAGATCAGAAAGCGCTTGCGTCTGTTCGCCGTCTACGATCACGTGATTGACGCCTCGCGGGCCACCGACGAGGGGATTATATGCTGCACGAATTTCTCCAAGAATGTCAGTCGATCACGAAAGCAACCAGCAACGCCGATTATTTCGCCGCCTCCAGGCTCAGCCCCGTCTTGCGAACCGGTTCCGGAGCCGGCAGGGCATCGCGACGTTTACGTACTCGTTTGGCGCTACAAGAACACGCGCGGGATAACAAGAAATAAAAGGCTCCGAGTGCTGGATTCGAATGGATCCCCGGCGCGGCATTCTGCCGCTGGATGGAACGAGCCCAGCTTATATGCCTCTACACTATCCCCGTTTAAGCTTTTTGCGAAATAACAAGCACGTTCTCTCCGAGGCTCTTGGGAAGTGGCATACCCAGATTGTACAAGATGACACTCGGAGCTTGATTTAGTGCGTGTTCGACGACCTTTGCTGCGCGAAATTTCACCCCAAGCCTCGAATACGGGACGTCCCACAAGCCATCAAAACGGACCAATTGAACACGAAAGCCCAAGATAAGAGGTATTCTCTGTAATTTTTCATTTCGATTAGATGCAGTTCGCAGTTAATTAAATACAGAAACTGTATTAGTCTTTATGCGCTCAGCGATACCTGCGATGCGGGCGGTTGGGGAATCGCCATGGCCTCGATGACGGCAACATCCTGTTCCATCGCTGCGCCTTCGGCGGTCAGCGTGCTTATGCGCTCTTCCGGAAGGGTGGCGTGAATGCGTTCTAACGTGCGGCCGTAACTTTGCTGTTCGGTAGGCTCGCGTACGTTGCCGAGCTTCGCGTAAACCGCATCGCAATAGCCGAGCATCCGCGCGGCCCGGACTGGATCGCCGCTTTCAGCCGCCAGATGCGCAAGGTGCGCGATCCCAACCGTAACGGCGAACGCTTGATCTACACGCAACGCCAGGCCGAGACCTTCGCGAGCGGCGGTCCAGGCTTCATCAAACCGCCGCAACGCGAGCAGATAGGCGGCCTTGTTCAGCAATGATTGTGTCAGGCCACTCTCATCAATGCGGTCGCGGTGGATCGTCTCGGCCTCGCGAACGCAAGCCAGCGCGCCCTCGAGATCGCCGTCGGCGAATAGAAACTCCGCTCGGTTCACCTGCAGCATCGCAA
>VFSW01013616.1_pt1 | contig 11298 bp, 12 predicted proteins | sample 5358111 | NCBI WGS metagenome assembly VFSW01 (sample SAMN11554181, study PRJNA540505) | mine drainage metagenome | isolation source: sediment from site ElyBrook_90M | place: USA: Ely Copper Mine, Vershire, VT | collected 2017 | reverse complement strand
ATATAAATCTTTGCTTTCTATTGAGGGTCTAGCCCACTCTCAACCCCGCCTAGCTAGCAGGGCGGGGTTCTCTATGAGAGGATTCGACGCTCTTAGCTTCAACTGCGCTCGGCCTAGGGGCCGGGGTTTCTTTGGCTTGGCTAGACGCTTGTTGGATTTGTTGGACACAACACTTAAATATCTATCATGCGGTTTAACATTAAGATACTGAAAGGTATTCAAAAGGACACGGGATACAGATGCAAACGCAAACGCTGCAGACATGGAAGCACTCGTTTAAGGGCAGCGTGAGCGATAAGGCATCGTATAATTGCATTACAGGCAATAGCCCGATAGTCCATTTGGATGCGTAAAAACATCATAAATTTCTGCGGTGTTTTATATGGTCCAAATGGAAGCTACTACTAGGTTAACCCTTGACTCGATGCTTACGCGGCGCGAGCAGCTCGTCATGCTCGAGATAGGCCTCGACAGCATAGGCAGCGCATCGAGCTTCGTCGACTACATGGGAGATTCTTATGGAATATCGAAGAGCTCGGTCTGGTATATTCTCAAGAGGCTCAGGGAGAGGAATCTCCTCGGGTTCGCAACCAAGGAGGAGCCGGGCAGGGCATTGGAGCTGACGCGCGGAGGCAAGGAGAGGCTGCAGCTTGTGGAGCGCAGCAAGATCGACATACTGAACTACTTCGCGAACGCCGCGGTGAAGCAGACTGTGGGGATACAGAGGATGGGTTTCTACCAAGGATAGGTAGAGTTGCAGCTGGGCTGGGCATTCCAGCCCTTTATTTTATCGCGCCCTCAGCCCTGAGCATCTGGCGCTTCTTCTTCGTTCCGCCCGGCGCGGAATAGTTGCCAAGCGAACCGTCGCTCTTGATTACTCTATGGCACGGTATCTGAGGTGCTAGAGGATTAAGCGACAATGCAGTGCCGACTGCACGGTATGCTTTCGGATATCCTATCATCTTTGCGAGCTCTTTGTAGGTCACAACCTCGCCCCTCGGGATTCTCATCGTGGCCAGGAGAACCTTTATCTGGAAATCTGTCAGCCCTTTGCTTTTTAGTATCGAAGATGCTCTGTCTCTGGTCAGCGCCATGTTTAAATCTCACAATAAAGGATTATTAACCTTATCGACATCTAGTATTGTAGGCGATCCATTGGCGGCAGCGAAATCACGGAGGGCGACATCCGGCAGGGAGAAGCTCAAGGTCTGGCTTGATGGAAAGCTTGTCAAGTATTACGACGCTACCGTGCCCATACTCACTCATTCGCTGCAGTACGGCAGCGGCATATTCGAGGGCATCCGCGCATATGATACCACAAAAGGGCCGGCGATCTTCAGGCTCGACGATCACATAATGCGCTTCTTCAGGAGCGCGAAGATCTACTCGATGGGAATAAACTATACTGAAAAGCAGCTGACCAATGCGGTGATACAGGTGGTGAAGGCCAACAAGCTGCGCGAATGCTACATAAGGCCTTTCGGTTTCTACAATTCCGACAAGATAGGCATAGGCACCTGGGGCCAGGCGACGAGCGTCTTCATAGCCGCATTCCCGTTCGGCGCGTATTTCGGACAGGGCAAGGAGAAGGGCATACGCTGCAAGATATCTTCATGGAGGAGGATAAACTCGAGCATACTGCCGGTAGAGGCAAAGGCATCGGGCAACTACATAAACTCGATCATAGCGAACAACGAGGCCAGGGCCTCGGGCTTTGACGAGACGATTCTGCTGTCGCTGGACGGCTATGTGGCTGAGGGTGCGGGAGAGAACATATTCATAGTCAAGTACGGCCACCTGATAACCCCGAATGCGAGCGCCGACATACTCATGGGAGTCACGCGCGATTCGGTAATAAAGATCGCACAGAGCACAGGGCTGATTGTCGAAGAGAGGGAGCTGCACAAGGAGGAGCTCTATTCGGCAGACGAGATATTCTTCTGCGGCACTGCGGCGGAGTTGACCCCGATAGTAAATGTCGACGGGATAAGCATCGGCAACGGAAAGCCGGGCCCCATAACAAAACTCCTCGCACAGAAGTACACGGAAGTAGTGACGGGACAGAACAAGGAGTTCGTGGATTGGTTGACCTATGTATGATTCTATGATTCTGTCAGGCAAGCAGATTAAACACCTGCTTTCAAGGTGGAGGTTAGAGCCCATAAGCTACAGAAAGGCCAAGCACGGGTATGTCAACCACAACTGGATAGTGAAAACGCAGAATGGAAAGTTCGTCCTGCGCGGAGTACATTTCTACACCAAGAAAGAGTTCGCGTTCTGGTTCAGGTACCTGCGCTACCTCAAGGATAATGGCTTTCCATATCAGGTTCCAACTCCGATGCGCTCCGTGAGGGGCGGCTATGTCACAAAGTTCAAAGGCAATGCCTTCTGGCTCTACAGCTACATAGACGGGAGGGAAGGGAACGACAAGTTCGCCGCTACAAGAGAGGAGCTGGCACAGGTAATCAAGATGGTCGGCACCCTGCACAGGATCCTTGTAAGGAACGGGATTGATTCGCATACAGCAGTGAGCGACCCTCTCAGGCTTAGGGGCCATGCGAGGCAGATACTGGCGGAGCTCAACAAGGCGGGCAGGAAGAGGAAGAGGAAGAGGAACAAAAGGGAGAACTTGCTGTTGAGGTATGGCCCGCAGCTAATAAAGATAATTGGCAAGATAGACGACGAGCAGTATTTTTCATGTAAGTATTACAATGTCCACGGGGACATGAACGGCAGCAATCTCGTATGGAGGGATGGGAGGCTGATAGGGCTGCTCGACTTCGACCGCTCGTACTACAAGCACATGCTTATGAGAGACCTCGCCGTGATAATCCTGCTGTATTGCTGGCGCAGGGACAGTGATTGGGCAGTAAACTTGCCCAAAGCCGTATTCATACTTAACGAATACAGGAAATACTGCGGGCTCACGGAAAAGGATGTGAGATCCCTGCCTGACCTGATCGCCGCGTATAACGTTGATGTGTTCAACTTCGTGTGCTGGCTGATGGGAAACGCACCGGAGCGCGCCGACCCGGAGATCCTGGGCTATAACATACGGAGCGCAAAGTGGCAGGTGGACAACAGAGATAAGATAGTGGACTATCTATTGAAGCACACGATCAGAGCAGCTTGAGCTTGTGTTGTTTAGTGGTCAAATGGAGTTAACAAAAAATCAACTTGCTCGCATCCTTTCGAACTGGAGCCTAAAGCAGAGAAAGTGCGGGCGCTTCAAAAGAGGATTAGTAAATAACAATTGGTTGATAACGACAAACGAGAAAAAGTACGTATTAAGGAATCCGGTAAAGCAGAATGATAAAAATAGCGAACCTTTCGAATTCAAATTCTTGGAGTACTTAAAAAAGATGGACTTCCCATACAAAACCCCTCTCCCAATCCCCACAAAAGATGGAAGAAATTTTGTGCTTTACAATAAGAGATTCTTTTATCTCTATGAATACATTGAAGGAAAACTCAACCTTAAGCCTACTGCCAATGATTTAAGAGAGGTAGGCAAGTTGATAGGGATACTCCATGACCTAGTAGAAGCTTCAGGGCTTGATAACGGGGTTAAGAGGAGCAGCAGGGAGTCGATAAAGTTAATTTTTGATGACCTCAGGTTGAAAAGAGAGGTTGCACTTAAGAAAAAAAACAAATATGATGATGCTTTCCTGAAAGCGGAAAAGGGTTTCCAGGCTATTTTCAGGAAATTGAACTTGGAGAGTTTCTACAGAGCAAAGTCATATCCGGTACATTGGGATATAACACCTTCGAACCTGGTATGGCGAGGCAATAAGATAGTAGGCGTTTTGGACTTTGAGAATGTTGGCTATGAGAAGGCGGGACTGCTCACTGATCTATCCGCTTCTTACTACTGCTGCCTTGTAAAGAAAAACTATAAGCTCGACTTAGGACTATTTGCTGCTATGCTAGAGGGATATGAAAAGAAACGCGGGCTTTCAGATGCTGATATTTCAGACCTTATAAAGCTCATTATTGTCAGCCACGCTAGCGACCTGGGTTTCTTGTACTGGAAGCTCGGCGAGAAAAACACTCCGATGAAACCATCCGATCTAATATTGGATTGGAAGGGCGGGATGTGGGTTTACAAGAACAGAAAGAGGATATTGTCGTATCTGCTAAAGCACAGGGCTAAAGAAGCTTGAGCTTGCTGGTGAACTGGTCTATCTCTGTGTTCTTCCATGGACCAACGCCCAGGGTTGTCGTCGTCCCGGGAGGCAACTGCGTGAGCCCTGCATCCTCTACAAGAGCGCACGGCACCTTCTTGAACTTGAAAGCAGCGAACAGTTTTCTCAGCGAGTCTTCGTCATCAACCTTCAGCACGATCTTCTTCTGCCCGGATTCAAGCCACGCGTTTGCCATATCTTTGTCTACCTTCTGTACTTCTAGGAAACTCAGGATGGAAGCGTGGGCGCACTGTGCGGATATCTTGCCGGTGCCCATGTCGAGGTCTTTCCTTACGATTATTACCTGCTTTACCTCGTCATCATTGGCTGCCATGAACCCCTTTCGGAAATCAGGTTTTTATGTTTATGGCTTAATCGTTCTTGGATTACTTTATCTCTTCGGCTTTCGACTTTATATGAAAATACCAGTTTAGCAGCTCGATAGTCCATGGAGCAAATTTTTTCTGATTATCAATTAACATTTTCCTTACTGTATTCAATTGTAAAAATTTTGCTTTGTACACCTCGTGGCGATCGATATTAATCTTATGTTTGTATTTTAGTATATATAAAATGGAAATCGTGTTGTTTTCGCCATCTTCGTAATCTGCTCTTAGCTTGCAAAGAAGGACTAATTTAGGGTTTCCTATTCCAAGTTCTTCTTTTAGACCTCTTACTGCTGCAGTTCTCGGACTCTCGCCAGAAGCAACGTGTTCTGATATAGAGCAATCATACATGTTAGGGCATATGGATTTTGTTTTAGAACGAACAGGCAAGAGCAATTCGTTATTAGTATTAAATATTAAGACGTGTGCCACTCTATGCCACGATTTTGATTTGTGCACAAATTCTCTCGATCCCTTGCCTATTACATTATCATTTTTATCTACAATGTCAAGCGGCTCTAATCTTTCCTGTTTCATTCGATCTCCCAGACTGGGCCAAGTGTTACTTATCCCTCTTGTAAAGAGACTTCACTGCATCTACATAAAGGTTCGTGTACTGGTTGTTCGGCAGGGTAGCTCTGTATTTCTCTATCAGCGCGGTTGCCTTGTCTCCGTGCTGGTCAGCAATCACCCTTGCGTAGTCTACGCTGCCGTATTTTATTGCAAGACCCTCCACGAACTTTATCTCGTCTGTGGTCTTGTCCTGCCTCTTCTTCTTATATATCTCGGCCATCTTGGTTTTTTCCTCTTGTGTAGCGTTCTTGTAGGCGTGCAGCACGATCAAGGTGACTTTGCCTTCGTACAAATCGCCGAGGCGCTGCTTGCCAAACTTTGCCTCGTCGGCCGTCATGTCGAGGATATCATCCACTATCTGGAATGCGATTCCCGTCTCGGTCCCTATCTCCTTGAGCATCTTCAATGTTTCTGGATCTCCGTGACCAGCAGCGATAGCACCTAGTTGCATAGGGCCGTGGATTGTGTAAAAGCATGTTTTGCTGTCCACAATCCTCATGTAGAGCTCCTCCGATGCGTTGCTTATGTCCTTAGTGTCGTGTATGAAATGGTTTTCCACGTACTGTCCTTCTACGGTATATTCCATCATGTCGTAGAATTTGTCGTATAGCTGGTTTCCTATTTCGGGCCCCCTCTGGATGATATAATCCTTGAGCATCTTCCACATGGCTATCTGGCCGGTGTTTGTTGCATTAAGAGAGTGCACCCAGCCATAAAGCTTCTGGGCGGCTGGCTTCCCCCTTCTAAGCTCCGAGTCGTCCTCTATATCATCCTGCATCAGGATCCAGTCCTCGGAGAGCTGCTGCGCCGCGGCAGGCAGTATTAGATCCTCAGAGGCCGCACCGTACATTCTGCCTACGAGCACCAGCAGGCCTGGTCTTGCGTACTTGCCCTGCCTGTCTACGTAGTCTCTCATTATCTTGTAGTGGTCTAAGGGCTCCTTCATAGGGATGTAATCGCATATTTTCTGGTATATGCGCGGCCTGTAGTCCTCTATTAGCTCTTTAAATGTATTGTAGTTTTTCCCATCGCTTATGCCGCTGTTTTCATTAGCCATATGCAACACCCTCTCTTTTCAACCTATAAAAAATTATCTGTTACTTGAAAGGCGCAGAAAAGAAAACCTAACCATACCGAGGGACATAAAGGCTGTTTCTGCAACAACCCTATAACAAACCCCTATGCCACCCGCGGCATTGTTGACGGTTATACGCGGCTCGGCTTTAAATACAATAAAGCGGCATACGATAATCGTCAAACATGCTCCTGCGGTGCAATTGTGCAGCTATTTATTCCTTGCTTGAGGAACTAATCCGATGTAATGCTCGACCAAAGGTCAAAGGAGCTGGCCCTCGGCCTCTTCAAGAAGTACTACGAGAAGGCCGAGCTGCCGATTACCAACGTTAGCGAAAGGGAATTCGGGTTCGGTGACTTCGAGAAGAAGATCGCCTTCAGGCACCGCTCTTTCAAGAGCGCCGACGACCTCAAGAGGTACATGGTGTCTGAGACCCCGGCATTCGCGAACTACTCCAGCGCATTATACCAATACCCGGATGCAAGGCCGATGGAAAAGAAATTATGGAAGGGCTCAAGCCTAATATTCGACCTTGATGCAAGCGACCTGCACCTCAAATGCCAGGCTGCGCACGGCAGGTCGTGGGTCTGCCAGAACTGCCTAGACAGCGTTAAGACCGAGGTGATAAAGCTTATCGAGGAGTTTCTTGTCCCGGACTTCGGCTTCTCGAAGGACGAGATACACGTGAACTTCAGCGGCAACAGGGGCTATCACGTCAGGGTCGACAGCAAGGAGGTTTTCAGCCTGGAGTCCCGGGAGCGCAAAGGGATAAGCGACTACATTTCGGGGCTGAATATTGACATAGGAAGATTCTTCCCGACGCTGGGACAGAAGTCCAAGAGACTTGTAGGGCCCGAGCCGTCCGATTATGGTTGGGGGGGCAAGCTTGCGCGGGCAATGGTGACCGCGCTCAACAACGGGGTTGGCTCCCTTACCGCGCTCGGCATAGACCCCAAGATAGCTAAGAAGCTTGTTGCAAGCAAGGCGGCGGTCATGTTCGGGATAACTACAGGCAACTGGGATAAGGTGAGCATACCTAAGAAAGCCGAATTCTGGAGCAACGTGATGGGCAGGATGGCGATCGCGCAGAGCGACTCGATAGACAAGAACGTCACCAATGACATTCACCACATGATAAGGATGCCGGAAACCATACACGGCGACACCGGACTGGTCGGCAAAGTAGTTCCCTTGTCGTCGCTTGACGGCTTCGACCCGATGAAGGATTCTATAGTATTCCGCCAGGGCGTAATGAAGATACAAACAGAAAAGGTCCCGGGCTTCGGAATGCACGGAGAGGAGTACGGGCCGTACGACAACCAGGCGGTGGAGCTGCCGGTCTACGCCGCGCTTTACCTGATACTGAAGAGAGTTGCAAAACCTATTGACTGAAAGACATGTTTTTATTTATATGCGGGTTAATATCTTGGTGTTCCTTAGCTTGATGTGTTAGAATGGAGGGTGACAAGGCAACCGCTGACAATTCCGGAACAGAAGTGCATCATGACCATAGCCACCAGCATGCGGATATCCATCATAATGCTGAGGAGGCGCCGCATCATGTAGCGGCACATCGCAAGCATCACCAGAAAGCGATGGCCCTGCTATCGGGCTACAAAAGCAAGATTCACAGGAAGCATGTGATAGCAGGGGTAATTTATCTGCTGATATCGCTAGTGATTTTCTCTCCAATAGCAGCAAATATGTCCACGGTCGCGCCTGGAGTTGGGGGCGACCTTTATACCAACCTATGGGGCATCTGGTGGGCCAACTACGCGGTATTCCAGACGCATACCAACCTCTGGTATACTTACTTGCTCTTCTGGCCTGTAGGCAGCAACATCGCCTACTTCACATTCGCGCCGATAGCGGCCATCCTGACCGCGCCGTTCCAGTCGATAAGCATCACCTTCGCTTATGACATGATATTCTTCCTAGGATTCCTGATATCGGGGCTCGGCATGTTCGTCCTTGCGGACTACATAGTCAAGAATAAATATGCCGCTTTCTTCGCAGGTATCGTCTTCGCTTTCGGGGCCTTCCACGTAGCCGTCGCCATTGGTCATCTTGACTGGATGGTGATAGGATGGGTTCCAGTTGCGCTCTACTTCTTCATACGCATGATCAAGGACGAGCACAAGTACCAGTATGCTATAGGCCTAGGAGCGTCGTTGGTGCTCGCTACCTTCATGGGCGACGTCGAGCAGGGCTTGATGACGGCGGTGCTGCTTGCGGTGGTCTTCGTATGCTATCTCTTGTATCCGAAGACCAGGCACTTGTTCAAGAGCAGGAAGCTCTGGTACGCGCTTGCGCTCTCGGCAATAGCCGCCTTTATAATAGGCTCGTGGGGATTCATGCCGTTGATACATGGCTATACAGCGCCGGGCGGGGCGTCAAACATAAACAGCAGGAACACGCTGCCGAACGACGCGGAGTGGAGCAGCCCCATATTGTCGTTCCTGCTTCCGAGCCCGTACAACGGGCTTCTCTACGGCCTGGCAAGCAACTACAGCTCGATATACTCGGTAGACCCGAACGAGCGCATAGCCTACATAGGTTACACCGCGATACTGCTTGCCATCATAGGCATATGGAAGAACTTCAAGGCGTCGAGACTCTGGATCATCATAGCCATATTCTTCGGCTGGATGGTGCTGGGTCCGTTCGTGCAGCTGGGCCAGTATACGGGCGGCGGCCTTCCCGGCATCTATTATATCTACCATTACATACCGGGCTTCAATGTGCTGCAGGAGGCCGACAGGTTCTACGTAGTCTTCAGCATCGCCATCGCGATGCTGGCGGCTTTCGGGATGAAGAGCCTTGTTGAGAAATTCCAGAAACCCAAGATAGACATGCGCCTGATAGGAGTCTTGGGCATATTCACGGTGTTGTTCCTTGCTGAAAGCTCAGGGGTTATGACAACCGCGTTCGCCCAATTGACCACAACGACTGTGAGCGTGCCGCAGTTCTATAAGGACCTGGGTGCAACGCCGGGCAACTTCACGGTGCTCCAGCTCCCGATAATCCTGAACAATTATATACAGTATCCGGACCTCGCTGCAGGACAGGCATCTTTCTACACCAGCGCGTCGCACAAGCCGATATTGGGAGGCTATGGCGGCAGGATAAACGAGACCCAGCAGCTATCGCTGCTTGCGATCCCCCTTGCCGTAGCGGTCTACAACCTGCAGCTCGGCAACTTCACATACCAGTCTCCGGTAATAGAAAACTATACTGCAGAGAGCCTCCTCTCGCTCTATAACTACCAGACCGGGTTCGTGGTAATAAACGAGCAGGTGTTCAATGCCAGCGACCTGAGCCAGCTCGAGTCTTACGGAGTCGCCACGTTCGGCCAGCCGATCTATGCGGACAACAACACAATAGCGTTCTCCACCCAGAAGGCGATAAACGCGTCGCTCTTCAAGAGCTATGTATCATATCCGTTCCTGCCGGACTGGACCGGCTACAGCGTGCTGATAAATGGCACCTACCTAAATCTGTGGCAGGCTGGATATCCTGGCCTTATATCGGTGTTTGCCCCGTACAAGAACGCAACAGACATACAGGCAAAGGTCTATTCCAGAGTTCCATACACCATAAACACAACGGTGAGCTTCGTCGGCATCTCCAACAACGGGGCGAGCAGCCTGCTTGTCGAGGTGCCGGTCTCACAGACTTCCTACCAGAAGGTAGCGGAAATCAACCTGACGAGCACGCTAACCGGCTACTCTTTCAATATGTCGATGGTGTCTGGCGCGCAGGGCAACCCGCTGCTTTTCGTGACGCAGGGCACCGGCACGCCCCTGTTTGGGGGTATAACCTTCAGTGAGAGAAAATGAGGGAATCCTTGGTTGTGATAATGGACGAGCGCGAGAGGAACGCAGACCTCATAGAGGGGCTCCACTCGAACGGCATAGAGATCGACCAGAGGACGATACATGTCGGCGACTATGTGATATCCGATAGGGTATGCATAGAGAGGAAGACCGTACCTGACTTCGAGGGCTCGCTGATGAACGGGAGGCTCTTCGACCAGGTGAAGAGGCTGAAGGACAACTACGAGAGGCCGATAATAATCATTGAGGGGGACAAGGAAGACTTCAGGTTAAGCAGGAAGGTAATTGTGGGCGCGCTTGTCGCGCTTTACGTTGATAGCAATATTGAGGTAATGCTTTCTGATGGACCGGAGGACACCTCTGACATGATAGCCAGCATCGCCAAGCATGAGCAGCAGCAGAATGATCGAGAGCCCACAATGAAAGGCGGAAGGCGAGCATACACAACATCGCACTTCCAGGAGTACATGATAGGTAATCTTCCTGGGATAGGACCAAAGCTTGCTAGGTCGCTCCTCAAGCACTTCAAGAGCATAAAGAGCATAGCCAATGCTGACGTCAAGGCGCTCATGAAGGTCGAGAAGATAGGGAAGAAGAAGGCAGAGGCGATTCACAATACGCTGAACGCGGCATACGAAGAGATCGAGTCAGCCGAGACCTGATACGGCCATTTTCTGCAGAACAAAAAGGTCGAGGTCCTTCTTTGCGTCTATTCCGAACTTCTTTGCAGTATCCATTGAATGTTTTTCCGTTACTTTGTACTCCTTGACGTGGTCCAAAACCTTTTTTGCCTTGTTGTAGGCGCTGCTGTTGCTCGCGAACAAAATGAATTTCTTGTTCGACTTAGCGCCGACCAGTTCTATCGCGTCGTTTATCTGCCTTGTCATCGCAGCGAAGAGCAGCATTTCTGTCGCAATGCTCTTCGATATGTTCTTATGGGACTTGAAAGCAGCCACAGCATTCATGTACGCACCTGCAAGATGTATTTCGTCGATAACCATGTCAGGATAGAATATCTGGACGGTGCTGCCCTTTGTCTCATTTATTTCTGCTGTAATCTTTAGCAGCTCCTCTATTCTGAATTTTGAGGACGCTTCCTTTATAATAAAATCAGTGCCCATAGAGGATTTCATCTATCTGTTCGCTCCACCTTACCTTTTTCCTGGCTTTGATAAACCCTTCTAGTTTTTCAAGATTCTTTATGTCTATTTTCTGTTTCTTTTTCATGATAACCACAAAATGAC
>VFSW01013615.1_pt1 | contig 11299 bp, 6 predicted proteins | sample 5358111 | NCBI WGS metagenome assembly VFSW01 (sample SAMN11554181, study PRJNA540505) | mine drainage metagenome | isolation source: sediment from site ElyBrook_90M | place: USA: Ely Copper Mine, Vershire, VT | collected 2017 | reverse complement strand
CTTTTCCCCCTCACCTACATATTTGGCGACGTCTTTACGGAGGTTTATGGATACGCAGCGTCGCGGCGGGCCATATGGCTCGGCTTTTTCGCCATGGGGTTGCTGGCGGTCATGGGGGACGCCGCCATTGCATTGCCGTCCGCTCCGGGATGGCACAACCAGAAGGCGTTTGCGACGGTATTCGGCTTCATTCCGCGGATACTGGTGGCGAGCCTGGCGGCATACTGGGCGGGCGAATTCGCAAACTCTTACACCATGTCCAGGATGAAGCTGCTGACGGAAGGCAAATGGCTGTGGACGCGGACAATAGGCTCCACCGTGGTTGGCCAGGCCGTAGACACGACGATTGTCATTGTCCTTACCTTCGGCGGCACGGTGCGCTGGAGCCTGATGGGCAGGATGATTCTGGGCAGCTATCTACTTAAGGTCGCCTACGAGACGCTGGCGACACCGCTTACCTATGCGGTGGTGACGGCTTTGAAGCGTTCAGAACAGGCGGATGTGTTTGACCGCGAGGTTAACTTCAGCCCGTTCTATCTTTCCCGGTAAGAGTTGCGATACCCTTGCTGCCGGGCCTTAAGCCTGCCGGATGAAGCGGATGGGCGCCCACGTTAAAAATAAATTTCAGAGCAAAGATAATCGCACCCTTCGCCGCACGGCTGTCATCTACTAATAGCAAAATACATTCAGCGGACGACGTGCGCAGGGCAGTTTTATGGTTTCGCCAATTTTTCGACAGGCATCAGGCCCGCTGGCAGAATCAGCGGCAAGGTGCATCGGAGCACACATAGGGAGATGGGAGTGATCTGTTTGAGACCGAGGTTCATGATTGGAATTTGCGCCGGCGCAGCTTTGTCAGTCCTGGTACTTTCGACTGCGGGCTGTGACAAGGCGGAAGCGAACGCACCGCAGGCGGCGCCGCAGGCCATGCCCGTAAAAGTGGCGACGGTTGTGCTTGCGCCCGTGCCCAGGACAGACACGTATGTTGCGACCATCAAGTCGCGCAGGTCGGCAACGATCCAGCCGCAGGTGGACGGCAACATAATCAGGATCAACGTCCACTCCGGAGACCGTGTGAGGCAGGGGCAGGTGCTGATGGAGATCGACCCGCAGAAGCAGGTTGCCACAGTACAGGCGGCGAGGGCGACCGAGCAGCAACTGCTTGCCGTGTACCAGTACAACCAGGTCCAGATAGAACGCCAGCGCAAACTTTTTTCCGACGGCATCGTCTCGCGTGACGCCTACGACCAGGCCGAGCAGGCATTCAAAAACTCCAAGGCCTCCTATGATTCCGCGGTTGCCTCCCGCGAAACCCAGGAAGAGCAGTTGAAGTACTACCATATAGCCGCTCCGTTCGCCGGAGTGGTGGGAGACATTCCCGTGCATGTGGGCGACTATGTTTCGCCAACCTCTGCGAGCACGGCGGTCCTGACCACGGTGGATGAAAACTCGCAGCTCGAGGCGTATATCTACGTCCCGTCCGAGCGTGCGGCAGAGGCCCGGATGGGCCTGCCGGTGGAGATACTTGATGACTCCGGCCAGGTGGTAGAGAAGACCAGCATCGACTTTATCTCTCCCCAGATGGACAATGGCCTGCAAAGCATCCTGGCCAAAGCGCCTGTGCACAGCACAAGCCTCATGCTGCGCAATTCGCAACTGGTGAAGGCGCGCGTCACGTGGAGTACCGCGCCGGCGCCGCTGGTGCCTGTGCTTGCCGTCTCGCGTATTGGCGGTCAGTCATTCGTCTTTGTGGCTCAGCCAGCAGGGAATGGGTATGTGGCACATCAGACTGCTGTGGAACTGGGAGACACTCTGGGCAACACGTACCCCGTGGTTCGGGGTCTGAAGGAAGGAGACAAGGTCATCGTCTCCGGCACCCAGATTCTTGCAGAAGGTTTTCCCGTACAGCCGCTGGGTTAGCTGGGATAGTTGTGCGTAGCTCCGTGTAAGCGCAGGGGCTTGTTGGGAACCAGTCATCGTTGTGAATCGCGAAAGGAAATGCCTGCTTGTTCGTTGACTTCTTCATTCGCCGCCCTGTTTTTGCCACGGTCTGCGCACTGCTTATTGTGCTTGCGGGCGCGATCGTCATCCCCGGGCTGCCCATTTCCCTTTATCCGCAACTGGCTCCTCCTCAGGTCACGGTCACCAGCAACTATGTCGGCGCGAACGCGCAGATAGTGGAGTCTGCCGTCACCATCCCGTTGGAGCAGCAGATCAACGGCGTTGAGGGCATGCGCTACATCACCTCCACCAGCGCGAATGACGGCACCAGCACCATTACGGTGACGTTCAGGACGGGCTATGACCTGAACATCGCCGCCGTAGATGTGCAGAACCGCGTCAACACCGCGCAGGGACGGCTGCCGCAGGCGGTAAAGAACACCGGCGTCACCATCACCAAGGCCAATTCCAATTTCGTCTTCGCAGCTGGCTTTTTTGCCGACCATGGCCAGTACAGCAACCAGTTCATAAGCAACTATCTTGATGTGTACGTCAAAGACGCGCTGAAGCGCATCCCCGGCGTTGGCGACGTCGTCATCTTCGGTGAGCGCAAATATGCGATGCGCGTATGGGTTGATCCGGTGCGGCTAGCCGCGCGTCAGCTCACGGCGACAGATGTTCTCAGCGCTCTGCAGGCGCAGAATGTTGAGATTGCCGCTGGCCAGATTGGCCAGCCACCGAGCGACACGAAGCAGAGCTTCCAGATCACGGTCAGCGCCATTGGCCGGCTCACAGATCCGAAACAATTTGAAGATATTGTCATCAAGACGACGCCCAGCGGCATCGTGCGACTGCGTGATGTGGGCCGCGCCGAGCTGGGAGCAGAGACCTATGCCAGCAACCTGAAGTACAGCGGCGTCGAGGCCATTGGCATTGGAGTGCAGCAGCTCAGCAACGCCAACGCGCTTGACGTGGACAAGCAGGCCAAGGCCGCCCTTGCCGAACTTGCAAAACAGTTTCCTCCCGGCATGAAGTATGTCGTTGCATTCGACACCACCACGGTTGTCGGCGACTCGATTCAGGAAGTGCTCTACACTCTGGGCGAAGCTATCCTGATCGTGATTGTCGTCATCTTCCTGTTTCTGCAGGACTGGCGCACAACCATCATTCCCGCCGTCACCATTCCGGTCTCGCTTATTGGCACCTTCGCCTTCATCAAGCTCTTCGACTTCTCCATCAACTCGCTTACCCTTTTCGGCATCACGCTGGCCACAGGTCTTGTGGTTGACGATGCCATCGTTGTTATAGAGAACGTTCAGCGGCACATCACGGATGGCACTGCGGAAGACCCCTATGTGGCAACCTCGATCGGTATGCGCGAGGTCACAAGCGCAGTTATCGCCACGTCGCTCGTGCTCATAGCCGTCTTCGTGCCGGTGTCCTTTTTCCCCGGCACCACTGGCATTCTCTACAAGCAGTTCTCGCTCACCATCGCGTTTGCCATCGCCATCTCCGCCTTCAACGCGCTTACGCTTTCACCGGCGCTTGCGGCGCTGCTGTTGCGCAAGGAAGGGCATCGTGGCGGGCTTCTCGGCTTGATTTTGAACCCCATTGACAAGGGCATCAAGAGCCTGAACCGTGGCTATGCAAGGCTCATCCACCTGGTTCTGAAGGTGCGCTACATCATCCTTTTGCTTTTCATTGGCGGTCTTGCGGCTGCGGCCTATATGTACACGCGCGTGCCAACGGCCTTCGTCCCGCAGGAAGACCAGGGATACCTGATTATGATGGTGCAGGCGCCGCAGGGCTCATCCCTGAGCTATACAACCAGCATCTGCGACCAGGCGCAGATGGTGCTCGCCAAAGATCCTGACATGGAAGGTTCCTTCGCGGTCAGTGGCTTCAGCTTTACCGGCAATGCGTCCAACTACGCGCTCATCTTTGCCAGCATGAAGCCCTTTGCCCAACGCAAAGGAGCTGGGCATAGCTCGAAGGACATCGTCGCGCGGCTTCGGCCCCAGTTGTTTGGCGTGCCTGGAGCGCTGATTATGCCCTTTGAGCCGCCGTCGATCCAGGGCATCAGTCCGTTTGGCGGCTTCCAGTTTGAGCTGCAGGACGCAGGACGCAACACGCTCGGTGACCTCGACACAATCTCCCATACCATTATCGCCAAGGCGCGCCAGCGCAAGGAGCTTGGCCCGCTCTTTACGCAGTACAGCTCCAGCGACCCGCAGCTTGTCGTTGCCGTCGACCGCGAAAAAGCCGCATCTATGAATGTTCCTTTCAGTCAGATTTCAGACACGCTGACTGTTTTCATGGGGTCGGCCTATGTCAATGACTTTGACTTCAACAACCGCTCCTACCGCGTCTACATTCAGGCGGACGAGCAGTTCCGTCAGACGGAGAAGGCTATTCGGCAGTTCTATGTGCGTTCCACCACGGGCAGCATGGTGCCGCTGGACAACTTCGTCACCATCACCCAGTTCGCGGCGCCCCAGGTGATCACCCACTACAACCTGTTCCGCTCGGCGGAGATCATCGGCGGCGAGGCTCCGGGCTACAGTTCAAGCCAGGGCATGCAGGCATTGCAAGATGTGGCGAAGCAGAACATGATGCAGGGCATGATGTATTCCTGGTCCGGGATCGCGCTTGAGGAGATGGAATCCAGCGGCAAGGCCATCATCATCTTCGGCCTGGGACTGCTGGTGGTGTACCTCACGCTGTCCGCTCAGTATGAGAGCTTCGCGTTGCCGTTCATCATTCTGCTGGCGGTGCCCATGGCCGTGCTTGGGGCATTGCTGTTCATCTCCATGCGCGGCATGGTGGACGATGTGTATGTGCAGATCGGCCTCGTCATGCTGATTGGCCTTTCAGCCAAAAACTCGATCCTTATCGTCGAATTCGCGGAGCAGTTGCGAGGCCAGGGACGGTCCATCGCGGATGCTGCCATCGAGGCGGCCGAGCTTCGCCTGCGGCCCATTCTGATGACGTCATTTGCGTTCATCCTGGGCGTGCTTCCGCTCTATTTCGCAACAGGAGCAGGCGCTCTGGGACGTCATTCCATAGGTACGGCAGTGGTCGGCGGCATGCTGTTCTCCACGGTACTGAACCTGTTTTTCATCCCGGTTCTCTATGTGCTGCTCAAGACGCTGCTGGAGCGCTTCTCCGGGCCAAAGCCCACACCTGTTGACGAGATGGTGTTGCGGAGCACGGAGTAGGCGGAGTGTCCAGAGGCGGGATGAAATGTGCTCCCAGTCTTTTTATTTCAGGCGATTGCATGCCCAGGTTTGGATTCGGCGGCGGAATTCCGTTAAGCTGGTAAAAGGAGTTCTTGCGCGCTTATGAAAATTTACCGCCTCGCTTTTCTGGTTTCACTCATCACGGCAACCCTTTTCTGCGCGTCCCGCAGCGCGTCCGCCCAGGTGGGCGTGTATGCTGAGTTCAGCGGCACACGGCTGAACATCCCGCTGACGAGCTGGGTCTACGGCCCAACCTTCGGTGCTTACTATCAGACAAAGAAATTCGGCTCTCTCCGTCCTGGTTTTGACGTTCGTGGCGGCTTCATGCTGGGCAAGGCAAACACCGCATACGCGAGCGGCATGGGTGGGCCGCGGCTGGCGTTCCATCCGCGTGTGATTCCCGTCACGCCCTACGCCGAGGCCCTCTTCGGGATTGGCCACGTAACCTATGGTCTGGGCAACCCGCTCACAACAATCGACAAGTTTGAGTATGACCTTCTTGGTGGGGCAGACTTGAAGTTGATGCCGCGTCTCGACTGGCGTGTGATCGAATTCAGCTATGGGTCTCTTACATACATGGGCAGCAATTTCAATCCAAAGATCGTCAGCACGGGCATCGTTTTCCGGATCAAATGATGGTGAGGAGGCAGTGGAAGCTGCCTCCCATGCCCGAAATTGATAGCTGTGGATGCAAGGCCATGGAAGGCATTGCCTTCGTGAGCGGTGCGAGCGGTCCGATGCGCGCTCGCACCGCTATTACTTTTAAAACAGGGCCGAAACTGAGTCGGACTTCACTGTTGCCGCGCCGCGTGGTACCCTTAAGGGTAGGCCAAGTACACAGGACAACGAAGACATGGCTATTCTGGAAACACAAGCATCTATATATTCCCGCAGTAATCCCTTTCCATCCACAGTACTTGTGAACTCTTTGCTGACCGGATCGGCATCAGAGAAAGAAACACGGCATATAGAGCTATCGCTGGCAGAATCCGGCCTTACCTATGTTCCCGGCGATGCGGTGGGTATTATCGCCACTAATCGCCCTGAGGCCGTGAGCAATCTTCTGTCTGTGCTCGGATTTAGTGGCGACGAGACGGTAACAGACCATGCCGGCGCGGAGATTAGCCTTTATGAGGCGCTGTCCACGCGGCTAGCGATAGGCAAGCTGGGCCGCGGCTCGCTGAACAATTACGCAAAGCTGGCCGGCAATGCTGAACTGAGCCTGCTCGCGATGCCGGAGAACAAGGCCAAGGCTGAGGAGTATCTGTGGGGCCGCGAATTCATTGACCTCTGCGCTGAATACCCGCGCGTCATTCGCCAGCCGCAGGAGCTTCTTACCGCCATTCCGAAGCTGACACCGCGCATGTATTCCGTTGCGTCCAGCCAGGCCATGCACCCGGAAGAGGTGCATACGACGGTTCGCGTGGTGCGCTATGAGAGCCTTGGTGTAAGCCGCCAGGGGGTTGCATCCGGCCATCTGGGCGAGCGTGCCCCGGTGGGTTCGACGATGCCTGTTTTCCTGCACACAAACAATAATTTCCGTCTGCCGCAGGATCCTACAACTCCGGTCATCATGATTGGTCCGGGCACCGGAGTTGCGCCATTTCGTGCGTTTCTGGAGCACCGTATGGCCGTGGGCGAGTCCGGCAATATGTGGCTGTTCTTTGGCGAACAACGCGAGGCGACGGACTTCCTCTACCGCGAGGAGATGATGAAGCTGATTACGGATGGCGTGCTGACGCGCCTCGATGTGGCTTTCTCCCGCGACCAGGCGCAGAAGCTCTACGTGCAGACCCGCATGCGCGAGCAGGCGAAGGAACTCTATCGCTGGCTTGAGGATGGCGCGTATTTCTATGTATGCGGCGATGCCAGCCGCATGGCGAAGGACGTGGAGGCGGCGTTGCTGGATGTTATTGCCAGCGAGAGCGGCAAAGGGCCGGAGCATGCGGCGCAATATCTTGTCGGCATGAAGAAACAGAAGCGCTACCAGCGCGACGTTTACTAGCACCTGATCCCGTTTTGCAACTGATGTGTATCGAAAGCCGGCTGCCCATGCATGGCAAGGGGCAGCCGCTGCTATTTGCCGCGGTTTTTATCCACGGCAAGGAATGTCCGTCGCGCAGCCCACTCGCGACAGACTTTTAAGTTCTAAACGCGCCAGTAGTCCGGCCGCCATACTTCAATAGATTTTTTGATCTGTTTGCTGTCCAGGTTCTCACGCAGCGTGCGTTCCACCAGCACAGGTATTTCCGCGTCGGATGCAAAACGCAGAGCGACCAACTGCTTCTCAGTCAAATCATGCACGCGAGAGCGCAAAGGCTCGTTCAACAGCAGGGTCAGGCGCAGCCTCTCCTCCAAACGGATGACGCGGTCCTGAACTTTGAGCGAGTAGGCGCGCATTTTACCCACCGCCAGAAACAGGCAGAAGGCCAGCACCAGAACCACAGCATGCAAGTGGCTGGGCCTGCGGACCATATGGACGATGCACACGACGACGGTTCCGATCAGTACTGGCGCCAGGAAGTAGTGGAACATGGGGTCGAATCTCGTGTGGTTCTTCAGTGTTTGGGGTCTAGCTTCAGGCATGGAGCCTCATAGTGTAGGGGAATGGAATGCGACACCATTATTGCTTGAATTGACCTGTCTGCGAACCAATATCTTGCGGGAAGCATACGGCAGGCTCTATGGGTCGCCATCTGGACAGGGCTGGGATATGTTTAGAGGATGGCAAAAAGTTTACAGGCATACGGGGCTGGGTCTGTAGCGGGAGACGCTCGCCGCATCGGTGTGCATGTCTCCACCAGCGGTGGAGTGTGGACGGCAGTGGAGCGGGCGTGCGAGGCCGGAGCCAACACCTTCCAGATATTTTCCAGCAGTCCGCGCATGTGGAAAGCCTCTGCCGTGAAGCCGCAGGATGCTGAGAAGCTGCGCGCTTTGAGGGGCGAGCACAACGTCAATCCCATGGTGATCCATGTGAGCTACCTGGTGAACGTGTGCTGCCAGGGGGATGAAGTGCTGCAAAAATCCGTCCTCGCCCTGCGCGGCGAGGTGGAGCGAGCTATAGCGCTTGGAGCGGAATATCTGGTGCTGCATCCCGGTTCTTTCCGCGGCTTGACGCGCGAGCGGGGTATGACGCTTGCCGCTGAGTCCATCGCCCGCGCCATTGACGGCCTGCCGTGGCAGGATGCGAATTTTCACATCCTGATAGAGAACACCTGTGGGGCGGAATTCTCCCTCGGCGGCAGCTTCGAGCAGGTCGGTGAACTCGTCGCCATTCTGAAGAAGGTTGCTCCCGTCGCCGTCTGCCTGGACACATGCCACACCCATGTTGCGGGCTATGATCTCGTTTCAGAGGCTGGCTACACGGAGACGATGCGGCAGATTGAGCAGACGATCGGCTTTGACGCCGTTCGCGTGTGGCACTGCAACGATGCCAAGGCCCCGCGAGGCTCGAAGCTCGACCGGCACCAGCATATCGGCGAAGGCACAATGGGCATTGAACCGTTTCGCCGCCTGCTGCACGATGCGCGCTTTGTGCATGCTGCCTTCATCGCGGAAACGCCAGTCGACGAACCTGGCGACGAGGCCCGCAATGTGGCCATGCTGCGCACGCTGGCGGCAGGGTAGGAATAGAACGCAGTTACAATGAAATCAGTATGACTGCGAATGAAAACAGCGCGAAAGCCGCGCACCTCTCCCATCCAACCACACCTTCAGCTTCGGCTGAAGCAACGCAAGCCCTGCGCTATGCGCCTGCTGAGATTGAGGCACGCTGGCAGCAACTCTGGGACGCGGATGAGACGCTCTACGCCGCCGAGCCGCCTGCCTGCGGCAAAGAGAAATATTATGTGCTGGAGATGCTGCCCTATCCCAGTGGACAGCTCCACATGGGCCACGTGCGCAACTATTCCATTGGCGACGCTCTGGCCCGCTTTATGTGGATGCGCGGCCGCAATGTGCTGCATCCGATGGGCTGGGACGCCTTTGGCCTGCCTGCGGAAAACGCAGCGCTGAAGAACAATACGCCTCCGCGCGAGTGGACACTGGCCAACATCGCCGCCATGCGCAGGCAGATGCGCCGCATGGGCTTCAGCTATGACTGGGCAGCAGAGGTGACCACCTGCCTGCCGGACTACTACCGCTGGAACCAGTGGTTCTTTATCCAGATGTTCAAGCAGGGCCTGGCCTACCGCCGCAAAAGCAAAGTGAACTGGTGCCCGCAATGCGCCACCGTGCTGGCCAATGAGCAGGTGGTGAACGGCTGCTGCTGGCGGCATGAGGATACGCTGGTAGAACAGCGCGACCTGGAGCAGTGGTTTCTGCGCATCACGAAATATGCGGACGAACTTCTTGACGGCCTGGACAAGCTGGAAGGCTGGCCGGAAAAGGTCCGCACCATGCAGCGCAACTGGATTGGCCGCAGCGAAGGCGCTCTGGTGGACTTCAGGGTGAGCGAGTCAGAAGGTCAGTCGGCCAGCCAGTCAGCAAAAACGGTTGCGGTTCAAGAAAACGCCGATGCCATCACCGTCTTCACCACGCGCGTAGATACCATCTTCGGCGCGACGTCGCTACAGCTTGCGCCTGAGCATCCTGCGGTTGCGCAGTTCGCAGCTGCGAATGAGAAGCTCGCGAGCGAAGTGGCCAATTTACTTGACGAGCAGCAGAAGGCGCGTGAGGCTGGCGATGTGGGTTCGATCGAAAAGCATGGCGTGTTCACTGGCCGCTACGCGATCAATCCGTTCAATGGCGAACGCATTCCCATATGGGCTGCCAACTATGTGCTGCTGGGTTATGGCACCGGCGCGGTGATGTCCGTTCCGGCGCATGATGAGCGTGATTTTGAATTCGCAACAAAATTCAAGCTTGGGATCAAGGCGGTCATCCGGCCACAGGACGAAGCATTGGCAGAACAGCCACTGCCGTTTCTGAGTGAGGACGGAATCCTCGTCGATTCAGGCGAATTCACTGGCCTCGGTTGCGAAGAAGCGCAGCAGTTGATGGCTACGCATGCTGAGGCAAATGGATTCGGCAAGGCCACAACCACCTATCGCCTGAAGGACTGGGGCGTTAGCCGCCAGCGCTACTGGGGAACGCCTATCCCCATGCTGTACTGCGAAAAGGACGGCATCGTTCCCGTGCCTGAGAGCGATCTGCCGGTGATCCTGCCGGAGCAGATTGCCATTACGCAGCAGGGCGGCTCGCCTCTGGGCCGCGTGCCGGAGTTTGTGAACGCGACGTGCCCGCAGTGCGGTGGTCCCGCCCGGCGCGAGACGGACACGATGGACACCTTTGTCGATTCGTCGTGGTATTTCTACCGCTACACAGACGCAAAGAACTCCTCCGCTCCATTTGCTACAGATAAAGTTGCATATTGGTTTCCCATTGACCAGTACATCGGCGGGGTTGAGCATGCCATCCTGCATTTGATCTACTCGCGCTTCTGGACGAAGGTGATGCGCGACCTCGGTCTGATTCAAAACGACGAACCGGCGAAGCGCCTCTTCACGCAGGGCATGGTGATCAAAGACGGCGCCAAGATGTCGAAGTCCAAGGGCAACGTCGTCTCGCCTGATGACATGATTGTCCGCTACGGAGCGGACGCGACGCGCATGTACTCGCTCTTCGCCGCGCCGCCGGACCGCGACCTGGACTGGCAGGAGGATGGCGTCGCCGGCGTCAGCCGCTTCCTGTCGCGTGTGTACAGGTTCGCCATGAAGTATGCGCCGCAAACTCGCAATAGTGCGGCGTCTGAAATCGCAGACGTGGCAAGCCTGACCCCGGCGGCCAGGAGTCTGCTGCGCAAGCTGCACCAGACCATTGCGAAAATTACGCTGGATTTCAGCGGGCGCTGGCACTTCAACACCTGCATTGCCGCCATCATGGAATTGGTGAATGAACTTGTTGCAGCGGAAGCCGCGATCGACGCGGGCTCGGTGCCGGATGAAGTGACCGCCGCAATCCTGCGCGATCTGACGCTCATGCTGGCTCCCTTCGCTCCCTTTCTTGCCCAGGAGCTTTGGCAGCAGATGGGCCATGAAGGCGCTGTCTTCCGGCAAAGCTGGCCGGTCTCAAACGCTTCCTTGGCGAAGGAAGACAGCATTGAGATCCCGGTGCAGATC
>VFSW01013614.1_pt1 | contig 11300 bp, 9 predicted proteins | sample 5358111 | NCBI WGS metagenome assembly VFSW01 (sample SAMN11554181, study PRJNA540505) | mine drainage metagenome | isolation source: sediment from site ElyBrook_90M | place: USA: Ely Copper Mine, Vershire, VT | collected 2017 | reverse complement strand
CCTGAACATCGATATCAACGCGGCCACGGATGTCACGTGGCCCTTTCGCGCGTTCAGAAAAACGGGCGCCGTCCGGGGGGCGGCGGGGGGCCGGGAAAAACAGTTTGCGATAAGCGCGATAAAGCTGGTCAGGCCCGGTAAGGATAACATTTGACAAGCACTGAGATGTCACGATGATCGAGTGCGTTGCGCCCATCGGGCGAAAGCATATGTTGAACGGGCACAGAGGTTTTACCCTTTTGGAATTGCTGATCTCGCTTACGATAGTGGCGGTGATCGTGGTCATCATATTCGGCGCTCTGAGGATCGGCATACGGGCGTGGGAGAAGGGGGAAAAGGATCTGGACATGCGCCAGAGACAGCGCATCGTACTGGATCTTATCAAGCGCCAGCTTGCGTCGATCTCTGTGAGTGACGTGTGGGGGAGCGATCAACAACTGGTCTCCCTCAAGGGCGATGATAAGTCCGTTGAGTTCGTATCCCGCATTCCTCTGACGCCCGGCAACCGCTTTGGCACGGTTTATGTTAAGTATGTCGTGAAACAGGCAAAGGGGGACGACCGGGAGGATCTCACATTTTACGAGAGGAATGTCGCGGCGCCCGATAGAAACACGGGCGCGGGCAACCGGGACGAGGGCGATTTTACTGAATTGATTTCCGGGATGAAAAGCATCGTGTTTGAATACCTGAAGGACCGGCCGGGTGAAGAGGCGTCCCTCTGGCAGAAAAGCTGGGACCCGGCAGTCGACAAGGGGATCCCCCGGGCGGTCAGGATTACGCTCGAGGAGGATGATGAAAAGGCCCCCATCTATGTGATCGCCGGGGCGGGGGAGTAACGGGTGGCGCCCTTATGAGACGCATTGTAAAAAGTGAGCGCGGCATTGCCCTGTTCCTGGTATTGTGGGTCATGGCGCTCCTCACGGTCATCGCGGGCGAGTTTTGTTATGCCGTGAGAACGGAAGCAAACATCACCCGCAATTTCAAGGAGGAGACGGAGACCCATTATATCGCGGTCTCCGGTCTGTATTCGACCATCAAGGAGTTGGTAGTCAATGAATTTGTGCCCCGGCCGGTGAAAGCCTCCGGCAGCGAAGAGGAGCCGGAGGATGTCAGGTGGAGAGTCAATGCCGATATTCCTCCGGTCTCCTTCGGAGACGGTCAGTTCAAGGTGGAAAAGGAGAACGAAAGCGGAAAGGTTAACCTGAACAGGGCCGGTGAAAATCTGCTGAAGATGATGCTGAACAATTTTCAAATCGAAGCTGCCGACAGAGATATTATCGTCGATTCCATCCTGGATTGGCGCGACAAAGACAACTTACACCGCCTGAATGGCGCCGAGGATGACTATTATCTTTCCCTTCCCCAGCCTTACAAGTGCAGGAACGGCGATTTTACGTCGATTGATGAACTGCTTCTCGTCAGGGGGGTAACTCCCCAGATTTTCTATGGAGGTCTTAAGGATATGGTCTCCGTGTATCAGGATAAGGAAACGGTAACAGCGTCGGGAGGCTCTAACCCGATATTGGCGGAATCTGACTTCAACAGGATAAACATCAATGCCGCATCGCCGCGCATGCTCCGTTCTCTGCCGCGGATGACGGAGGATGCTGTTCAGGCAATCATGAAATATCGGGAAAAGAACGATTTCCGATCGCTGACCGATCTGTATCTCGTTGTCGGACCCGAAATATATGGGGGAATCTCATCCTACATCACGTTGCGGCTGTCTCCTTATTATACGATCAAGTCGACGGGAATGATCGAGGGAAGCCGGACCCGGCAGGGTGTGCAGGCCGTGGTGAAAATTGATAGAAATCTGAAAAAGGGATATGAGATCATCCAGTGGATCGATGGTGTTGAATTCGGTAGCGAGCGCATTCCCCGTAGCACGGGGTAAGCGAGCGAATACTGAAAGGTGGCATTCCCTATGAATCGAAGATTCTCCGCGGCTGGCCGCGGAGAGCTTCAATACAGATCATAGCAGTCCCGTCCGGCAGCGTGCAGCCGCGGCAAACATATCTATGGAGGTTGGCCTTGTACTTTCAGGCAAGTGTCGGCATTAACATTGAGAGCAACCGCCTTTCCCTGGTTTACCTGAAGGCATCGCTCAAAGGGGTTTGTCTTGCAGCCCACGCCGTATATCCCCTTGAAAAGGATAACCCTGAAGAAAAACCGGGTGAAATCCGGAAGTATGTCGATGAATTTCTGAAGGAACACCGGATTTCCTCGGCGGATATTTTCCTGGGAATAGGGCGGGATTTGACGATACTCAGGTATATCGAACTGCCCCTGGCCGTCAAAGAAAACCTCCGGGGAACCTTGCTGTATGAGATGGAGAAATATGTGCCCCTGCCGGTCGGCGACATCTACTTCGATTACCAAATCATCGCGGAAGACAAAGAGGCCAACAAATTACTGGTTCTCCTGGTAGTTGTTAAGAAGGAATTGATCGATCCGTACCTCGATCCCGAAAACCGGTTGGGCGCAGGAATCTCGGGGATAGAGATCAATTCAACTGCATTAGTTAACTACTTATCATGCAAGCAAAATAGAGCAAGCGCCGATACCTATGCCGTTGTGTGTCCGGGGAGTGAACATCTTGAATTGAGCCTCGTCAGCAACAGGCTTTTGAAATACTCGCGACAGGTGAAAATCGATAAAAAAAGAGGCTCTCTGCAGTGCCTTGTCCTGGAAGAGTTGGAACTGCTCAGGAAAACAATCGGACAGGAACAGGGCCGGTTGGAGGTTCTCTTGTGCGGACCTGACGCCGCGAGCGTCGTTGAACTGCTCAAGCAGCGGGAAGATATCGTTCTCCGCCCGCTGGAGCTTTCGAGAACGGGGATCCCGTCGGACGTCCTGGCGCCGGCCTACGGCCTTGCCGTAAAGGGGATCCAAAAGGCGCCGCTGGATATCAATCTCCTGCCCGCCGGCCTTCGGAAAAAGGTGAGTAACATTGGGTATTATGCGATGTTCGTTCTGGCCGGGCTCTTCATCTTCTCGATCCTTGCCTGGGGGGGGAGCAATGTCCTGCACCAGAAACGCGTTTCCGATAAGCTTAACAGCGATATCAAGCAGCTTGGCACTGAGGTTGCAAGTATTAATCGGGCTCAGTCAAAATTGAAAGAGTTGGAAAACAGGATTGATGCCATAAATGCGCTCCGCCAGCGCCACTTGCCTGCCCTGAGTATCTTGCGGGATCTGAGCAAAGAGATCCCCGCAGGCGCGTGGCTCGACAGATTCGCGCTTACCGACAAGGGGGGGGAGATCGAGGGGTATGCAGATTCCGCATCGGCATTGATCCCGCTTCTTGCCGCATCTCCGCAGTTAAAGGATGTGGCTTTTCTGTCTCCGATCACAAAGGGCAAAGACGGCAAGGAACGGTTTCGGATAGGGTTTAAGGTAAGATAACACCCGAGTCGTCAAGAAATTAAGGATCATTATGAAAATACCGTCCTGGGAAGAGTTCAAGGGCGAGTGTTCGACGCTCATCATTGATAAAAGGAGACGATACCTTTTGATAGCCGGGGGAGTGCTCCTTCTCTTCGGCCTCGCTTACTGGCTGTACCCATTTTTTGAAGGAATGCAGGGCGGCGAAACGGACATCGCCGCCCAAATGAAGCGGGCTGCCAAGTACCGGCAGACTCTGAAGGGGCGGGGCGAGCTTGAGGCGAGGCTGGCATCCCTGAACAAGTCGCTCGAACGGGCCGAAGCCGGGCTTTTGACCGGGAAGACCGCGGCCCTTGCGGCGGTGGATATCCAGAACGTCTTGAACGAAATTGCAATCGGAAGCGGTGTGGAGATGAGGAGCGTACAGGTGCCGAAACCCCAGCCGAAGGATACGGAACAGTACGTCGGTGTCACGGTGGCGTTTAACGTCAGCGCGTCAATCCGGCAGTTGAAGGATATCCTCTACAAGATCGAGGCGTCTCCAAAATTCTTCTTGACAGTGGAAAGGATTGGAATTAGCGTTGCCGGGGCTGGAGGCCCCGGGCAAATCCGTTGTGATATCACTGTTTCCGGCATTATGAAAAATGTCAAAGAGTAAAGGATGTTGAATGTTCCCGGCATTTTTAAAAATATGGCTGATCAATATTTCATTGGCGGTTTTTGTCGTCTTCTTCGGGATGATGAGTTTGGATGTCTGGTCGAAAGGCGACGAAACGGTTCCGGAGGTGCAGACCGCCAAAAGTTCCGAGAAACCTCAGCCCGCAAAGACGATCATCGAAAGGACGATGCCGCCCGATGCCACCTATGGAATAGTGGCGGAGAAGAACCTCTTTGCCGCGAACCGATCGGAGATTATCCCGGAAAAACCGCAAAAAGAGGGGCCGCTCAAAATTTCCGAGAAGCAGATTTTTCTGTACGGGGTTGTGGTCATGGGTGATCGCAAGAAGGCCCTTATCAGCAATCCCGAAACCGGACCCGATGCCGGGAAGAAGCCGGCCCCCAAAGACAAATGGGTAGCGGTGGGCGACAAAATCGGCACGTTCAGTGTGGCTGATATCAGAAAAGACAGGATTATCCTGGCTGATGGCGCCAATAATCACGAGATCCTCCTGTTCGACAAGAACAAACCGGCAAGAAAAACGATCGCCACAGAAAAGTCGGCGGCGCCGACAGTAGTTGCATCGGGAACAGGACCAGCGGCGCCTTCGGCCGCCACGAAACCGGATGCGAAGCCGGGTACAGAACCGCCCTCCCCTATTGCAGAAGGAAAAAGCGCACCCGCGGGTGAATATCGAATCGTTAACACACCCTTTGGACCGACTAAGCGAAGGATACAATAAGCTGATGAAACAACCCATAGCGATCATTTTCTGCGCGCTGCTTTTCGCCGTTTCTTCTCTTGCCGGTTGCGCGGGACCGGCAACCCAGATCAAGGCAAACGAGAGCAACGATAATCGCGTCAAGGTGGAGGCGCAGGATGGCGCGACAGTTGTCTTAGCGGCGGAAAAACCCGTAGCGGGGGCTTCTGTCGCTGAAAAGGTGCGAGGGGAAGTCGAGGGTGGCGCAAAAGCTACCGGGACGGCGGAAACACCGGCAGCGAAGGCCTTTGTCGATAAGAAGGGGAAGTTTGAGATCAGCTCCACACCGTTCGGGTATGTGAAGCGGGAGAAAAAACAGGAAAAGGAGTCGAGCACGCCTGTGTCTGGGCAGCGCGAGTCTGGCGTTTCGCCGGCACCGCTCGTCAAAGCTCCGGCCGCTCCGCCGCTCTCCGGAACCGAACCGGCCGGTCCCGCTGCCAGGCCCTCCGAGAAAGCGGAGCTTAATGTTCATAAATCGGCGGAGAAAAAGGCCCCCGAGAAAACCGGCCAGGTCAGCTTCGATTTTGACGATGCCGACCTCTATGCGGTGATCAGGACTATGGCCGACATGTTAAAAATCAACTACATCATCGACCCGGCTGTCAGCGGAAAGGTGACGATCCACACGGCCGGCCGCCTGAGGGAGGAGGACCTGTTTCCCGTCTTTTATCAGACCCTGGAGGTGAACGGCCTTACCGCCGTCAAGGAGGGAAACGTTTACCGGATATTGAAGACCAAGGATGCGCTGCGAATGCCGATTACCTCCCGGCTCGTCAGGGAGGCGAAGGATATCCCTCCCGAGGAAAGGATCATTATCCAGATCATACCCCTTAAATTCATCTCCTCCCAGGAATTGACCAAGGTGATAACCCCTTTCATCTCGGCCGACGGGACGATCATCTCGGAAGGGGCTTCGAACACCCTGCTCGTGGTTGATAAGGGGATCAACATCTTTAAGGTGCTGAAGCTGGTGGAGGTGTTCGATGTAAGTATCTTCGAGAGGATGAGCTATCGCTTTTACACGCTTGAAAACATCACCGCCGAGGATGCGGTAAAATTGCTCAGGGAGGTGTTACCCGGCGGCGGTAAGGACGACGTGAGGTTTATCCCCATCAACCGGCTGAACACTCTGCTTATCGTCAGTCCAAGCCCCGACATGTTCAGCCGGTTGGACTCATTCATCCGCCAACTGGATGTCCCGAGCGCAGGCGCCCAGCCGCAGATCAATATCTACTCGGTTAAAAACGGGGCGGCCACGGAACTTGGCGACACGTTAAGAACAATTTTCGGCAAGGGCGGGGAGGTCAGAAAGAGTGCCGGAAAGGAGAGTGTGCCGACAAATCCCTTCGCCAAGGGGTACACAGAGAGGCAGACAACAACAGCGGCAACAGCAGCAACACCGGCGACTCCAACGGGACCAACACCAACGGGACCGGCAACGACCACTGCAGCAGAGACGGGTCCCTCGTTTTCCTTGCGGGGAGACATCCGGATAACGGCCGATCCAATACGAAACGCTTTGATTATCGAGGCTATCCCCGGGGATTATCAGATCGTTGAAAAGGTTCTTGAGCGTCTGGATGTCCTCCCGCGACAGGTGTTGATCGAGGTTGTCATCGCCGAGATCTCCCTGAGCAAGGGGACTGAATTGGTCATAGAATCGACCTTCAAGAAAGATAACTGGACCGATTCCGGTCCTCTGAGCGCCTCTGTAGGCGCCTCCGGTCTCCAATATGCCATAGGTCTGTCACAAAAATGGCAGGCTGCCCTGCATGCCCTTGCCCGGGACAGCAAAGTCAATATCCTCTCCTCCCCGAGCGTTCTTGCCTCCGACAATAAACCGGCCAGGATCGACGTGACGACCGAGGTGCCGATCCCCAGCACGAGCTACACGATACAGACTACCGGGCCGAACGTGCTGGAAACCAAGGTCGAATACCGAAATACCGGTGTGATCCTCGACGTCATACCGCATATCAATGAGCACGGTCTGGTGACGATGGACATCAGCCAGGAGGTCAGCAATGTCGGCGAGCTTGTGAAGGTGGCCGGCCAGGATTATTATACCTTTAACAAACGAAAGGTAACGACCGCTTTGACGGTAAAGCACAATCAGGCAATCGTCATCGGAGGGCTGATCAGCGACCAGAAGAATGACGCAGCGACCGGCGTGCCCTGGCTGGTCAAGGTTCCGCTCATCCGGTGGTTGTTTGGAGCAGAGACAAAAAGCCTATCCAAGTCGGAACTGATCGTCATGATCACCCCCCACGTGATTACCAGTCTGGATGATGTGGATGCCGTGAGCGAAGAGTTCAAGAAGAAAATAGGAACTGCCATGAAGTTCTTTCGGTAAAAGACCAATCCGCCCTCTTTATTTTTTGTGTCATACCCTCCCCGGTGAAAACGCTGAACAGATTAAGACAAGACAATCCGGTTCATCCTGCCTGAGATGAGGATGTTTGCTATCTTCAACACACCCTGGATCCCGCACACCCTTTGGGCGCGGTTGCTTGTCCTCGTGCTTTGTTCGGTGTTCCTGGGGGCTGACGCTGTGCACGGAGCGGAGGTCCGCGCCCAGAAGGTGGCGGTTTTCGTCTCCCGGGATATCAGGCCCTATGTAGAAGCCGTGGAAGGGATGAGCGTGGTTCTTGCCGAGAGTGCGGGCGCGAAAATCCAGGTGTTCTCGCTTGAAAAGTTCAAGGGCAAAAGCCGCGATGTCCTCGTTCAGAGTCTCTCCGGCGAAAAATTCGCTCTCTTTGTTGCCGTCGGTCCCGAGGCCGTCCGGTTCGCCTCGGAAGAGGCCCTGTTGGAGAAAGCCCCGTGGCTGTACTCCATGGTATTGAATCCCCCCAAAGTATCGGGCCGGATGGAGAGTGCATGCGGGATCCCCCTGGACATCCCGGCGAAACGGCAGCTTGAGATGATTGCCCAGGGGCTTACGGCCGTCAAACGTCTCGGCCTCCTCTACGACCCGCGTTACAATACCGATTTTTTCATGAGGGCCTCAGCCGAAGCCCCCTCTCTTGACCTGAAGATTGTGCCGCTCAAGGTGTCATCGAAAAAAGATATCCCCGCCGTCCTGAAACAAAATTGGGAAAATATCGATGGCCTGTGGCTTATCCCCGATCAAACGGTCATATCGGAAAGCATCGTCCAGTACATCATCAAGGACGCGGTATTCAAGAAAACACCGGTCATCGGCTATAACCGTTTTTTCTATGAAAGCGGGGCCGCTGTGGCCTTTGTTTTCGACTATGAAGAGCTCGGAAGGCAGACCGGCAGGCTGGCGGCCAACGTTCTTTCGGGGAAAGCCTGTGAAAAAGAGCTTCCTGCCTTTCACGTGTGGCTGAACCTGCGGGTCATCGATAAGCTGGGGCTCAACGTTCCCGAAAAGCGATCTCCGCCAATAGAGGCAGGGCCATGAAAAATCCGGGAATCCATGTCAGGATTCTTCTCGCCACCTTTCTGCTCATCGGTGCGACCACCTTTACCCTGGGATACATCGGGGCGAATGTTTCGCACCAGTTCGCGCAGAGGCGGTTTATAGAGCACATCTCATTTCTGGCAAAGTATCTTGCGCTCACCGCGGAACTGGGTATACTGATCGACGACAGGGCGATGTTGCGGAGACTGGCCGTTAATCTCCTGTCGGAAAGGGATGTGGTCGGGGTTGCCATCCTCGACGGCCGGAACAATGAACTCGTCAGGGTGCCCGAAGCGTCCTCCGGCGCGTTTCCCGTCATGGAAACGCCGGTTCTTCTGACGGAATCACGGGAAGAAAGCAAGGCCTTCGAATATCATGAGGGCGCGAAGGACAACTTGATCGGAAAGGTGCGAATCTTCTACAGCACCGAGGGCATAGACCAGCTCTGGACAACGATGATAACCTACTTTATCTGGCTTGCCGGCGGCCTGACCTGCCTGGCGGGTCTGATCTTCTACTTCATGTCCCGTTCCCTGGTGGCCCCGGTAAGGGGGTTGGCCCAGGCGGCCCGGAGGGTGGCCCAGGGAGACCGTACTGTACGGGCGCAGCCGGGAAGCCTTCCCGAGACCAGAGAGCTTGCAGTGGCCTTCAATGTCATGCTGGATTCCCTGGAGAGGAACAGGAGGTCCCTGGAGGAAGCCAAAGAGCAGATGAGGCGGCAGAAGACACTGGCCGAGATGGGGAAATTTTCGCTGATGATTGCCCACGAGTTCAAAAATCCCTTGAGCATCATAAAGAGCTCGCTTGATGTCCTGAAAAAAGATTGTGCCCTCTCCTCCGACAACACCCTGGTCTTTTACATCGAGGATGAGATCCTGCGTCTGAACCGCTTGATCGGGGACTTCCTGATGTTCGCCCGTCCGGTCGCGCCTTCGTTTTGCCATACCGATCTGAACGCCCTGCTCAAGGAGATCGTAACGCGATTTGAGCTGCAAAAAACGGGAACGCCCTGTGAAATCCGGTCTCATATTCCATCCGATCCCTGCTATGCATCGGTGGATCCCGATCTGCTTATCCGTGCAATCGGGAATGTCATAAAGAACGCCTTTGAGGCAAACGGGGAAAATTGCGTGGTGCAGGTGACGGCGACCCGCCTGTCGAATACCTGGGCAGCGGAGATAGCGGACGACGGGGAAGGGATCGCCCCTGAGAATATCGATAAGATCTTCAACCCCTTTTTCACCACGCGCGCAAAGGGCGCCGGCCTGGGGCTTGCCTACGCCTCCCAGGCGATCAAGACCCATGGCGGCGTCATCAGCGCGGAGAACAGGGCGGAGGGGGGCGCCCTGTTCAGAGTGGAGATACCGGTGTCGTAAGTAAGGCGGCGCCTACTCTGCCGCGGTTTTCGGCAGAAGTGACGCTCAGGCATTGCAGAAAATGATCCCTTGCTCTATAAGAGGGCCGCTATGGCGCGCATACTGATAGTCGACGACGAAGAGAGAATGCGGCACCTGCTTTCCATCATGCTGAGCAGAAGGGGCTATCATGTGGACCAGGCGGGAGACGGCGTGGAAGCCCTGGAGATGATCGGCGGCGCGTCTTTCGATATGATTATAACGGATATCAAGATGCCGCGGATGGACGGTGTTGAACTCCTGAAGAGGATCATGGAGATGGAAATCCCCGTTCCCGTGGTATTCATCACCGCCTTTGCCACGGTGGAGTCGGCCGTGGAAGCCATGCGGCAGGGGGCCGTCGACTACATCATCAAACCCTTTGAAGAGGACCGAATCCTGCTGACCGTGGAACGGACGCTCGGCCTGTCGCGCATCATGGCGGAAAACAGGAATCTGAAGAGGGAAATCCAAAAGACGGCAGGCGGCGAAGAAATCGTCTATGCCTCCAAAAAGATGGCCGCGGTAGTCGATCTCGCCTCCATGGTTGCCGGAACCGATGCCGCCGTCATGATAAGCGGTGAATCCGGGACGGGAAAGGAGCTCCTGTCCCGATACATCCACAATGCGAGCCCGCGCTGCAAAGAGCGGTTTGTGCCCCTGAACTGCGCTGCCATATCCCCCAATCTGGTGGAATCCGAACTGTTCGGCCATGAGAAAGGTTCATTTACCGGGGCGGTCCAGAAGAGCCTGGGCAAGTTTGAATATGCAAATAAGGGGACCCTCTTTCTGGACGAGCTCGGCGATCTTTCCCTTGAGGCCCAGGCCAGGCTTTTGCGGGCGCTTCAGGAGAAAAAGATCCAGCGGGTGGGGGGAAACGAAGAGATACCCGTCGATATACGGTTTATCTGCGCCACCAACCAAAGCCTCAGTGAAAATGTGAAAAAGGGAAAATTTCGCGAGGATCTGTTCTTTCGCATCAACGTGTTTCCGATCGAGCTTCCGCCTCTCAGGGAGCGTGCCGATGATGCGATTCTCCTTGCCCGGTATTTTCTGCGCCGGCTGGAGGGCGGCATCGATAAGACACAGTTCTCCAACGGGGCGCTGCGCGTGCTGAAAGAGTACACCTGGCCCGGAAATGTCAGAGAGTTGGCCAACGCCGTGGAGAGGGCCATGATCCTGGCGCGGGGCACCGGAAAGATCACCTCCGAAACCCTCTCTTTCCTCGAGACGGGCCATTCTCTTACTGCCGGCCAAACCGTTTTTCGCATTCCCCCGGGGGGAATATCGCTGGAGGAGATCGAAAAGGATATGGGCAGGCAGGCGCTCGAGACCTGCAAGGACAACCAGACGGCAGCGGCCAAGTTCCTCGGATTGACCAGGGCCAAGTTCAGGGTCCTGTTGAATCAGACAAAGAAGCAGGAGCAGTAGCCTGTGGCTTTGTCCCGGTGGTAATCCTTAAACTACGATAAAACCGTGACAGGTGTGATGCATAAATTGTTTAACAGAGCGTTAATGACCCTTGTCATCCTGCTCTTCCTCGTCCCGACCGGAGGGCTTCGGGCGGAAAGCAAAGAGCTGCCTGCCGGACGGAACGACACCCTGCTGATGTTTGTGGGCGAGGAGCTGGACGTACTTTCCATCGCCTCGAGACGCCAGGAAAGCGCCTGGCAGGCG
>VFSW01013613.1_pt1 | contig 11300 bp, 9 predicted proteins | sample 5358111 | NCBI WGS metagenome assembly VFSW01 (sample SAMN11554181, study PRJNA540505) | mine drainage metagenome | isolation source: sediment from site ElyBrook_90M | place: USA: Ely Copper Mine, Vershire, VT | collected 2017 | reverse complement strand
CCGTAGCCGGGGCGGAACCAGCGGCCGCGGAGCGACGGGACTTTGTAGAAGCCGGGGCCGCGGCGGGTATCGAGGGCGAGGGTGGGGTCGGTGCCGACGCTGGTGTCCATGATGGCGTCGGTCTTGCGCAGGTCGTCGGGAACCTTGAATCCGCGGACGGGGTTGAGCTTGTTGTTGGTGTAAAGCGGCGGGATGTGGCAGGTGGGGCAGCCCTGGTCCTTGAAGATCTTCTGGCCGCGCTGTGCGTGCTCGTCAAACGGGTTGGGGTTGGGCGGAGGCTTGAGCGACTCGATGTAGAGCGCCAGCGCGTAGAGCTGCTCGTCGCTGTAACGCGTACCCTCTTCCCCACTGAACCCGGTACGTCCGGGGGCAGGCTGAAAGTCGCCGTAGTGCGCCAGCGTATCCAGGCCTTCGTTGATGGCGGCATAGCGCATGATGTCGCCGATTCCGCGGTTGCGGACCAGGCCGGTGGAGTCCAGATATTTGATGTCCGCAATCCCTATGAGGGACGGCACACGCACGGGATGAGTCGCGCTCGTGCCTTGGCGGGCAAATGTTCCCAACTGCTGTGCTTCCAAATCATGAATGTATTCCTCCTTTGTCAGTGATCTCTCAAACGCTTCCTCGCTGGTGATCCAGGGAGTTCCGTAGAAGATCCACCAGGCGTGCACTCGCTCCTTGAAGACCTCCGGCGTTGCGTTGCGAATCGCGTTGAGTACGGCGGGAGAGTCTGCGAACTTCGGAACACCCTGTCCTCCTTCCAACACGGAGCCGTCGGGCAACACGCGGGTGTGGCATCCGGCGCATGCGTTACTTCCCACCTCCACCATGCCTTTCTTGCGAATGTAGTAACGCAGGCCCGCAATATAGCAGTTCAGGGCGCCATCGCTTGCGACCGGGCAGCGCGGATCGGGCGAAGCGGGAGCTGGGGCAGGAGGACGGAAGAGGGTCTCATCTTCAAACACTAGCTTGCCCGCCTGGATCCAGTCGGCCTTGGTATGCAGCTTGGAGGCATCGAAGATGACCTCAGGGTCCTTCTGCCGGAGCGATTCGAGGTATCCAGCGGGCTCGCGGCCGGCGACATACATCGGATAGGAGCGATAGATGGGTCGGACCTTGAGCGCGTAGTACTCGGCCGAGGTCATGTAGCGCGGGGAACGCTCGCGGTGGGCAAGCGGCAGTTCCATGGTCGCGACGGCCTGGTCGTCCCAGGCGCGGGGAATATCGGGGTGGAAGGGAGGGTCGCCACCGGCCAGCGCAGCGACGGCAAGCCACGTGAGAGCGAGGACGCCTACAGTTCTTCTCATGTTGGCCCCTGTACGTCAGACTAACTTCTTCACTGCGTGGCCCTGTTTTGTCCGAATAGTAACACCACCCTCGCGATGAGGTGCGGTTACATAAACGTTGGACCGCCATTGAAGTCGGGTTTTGACCAAGTTCAGGCTCCAGTGAATCCAGCGCATTGAAGTTGGTGAAAACGCCGTATTTCGAGAGTGACAGGGCGAGCACTAATCATCAGTCTCAGTTCGTTCATGCTTAATTCTTACCCAAGGCTCTCCAGGCTTAGCTCGCTTGGCAAACCAGCCCAGAGGTAGATCAGCCAACTCGCTGAGGCTGGTATCGGCATCTATGGGGTGGTGGAGGCAGGAGATCACCGGGCCTCCGCCCTCAGACATGCTGTCTCCTAAGAACTGCCATGCGCCATCCTCTTCATCATGGGAAACGTAGGTGACTGGTTCATTCCACTGTGAACACTCTGGGACAGATATACCCGGGTGTGTGGAGAATCAACAAACTTCCAATCGAACAAGCTGCTCTTCGGGTCAGCCGAAGCCCAGAAATCATCCTCAACGTCCGTCATCGGAGAGTCGAACTGCATGAGAGGCTGAGCGGAAGCTGGATCGAAGCCGCTCTCCCCGGGAAAGCGATTTTCAAGGTCGGGATAAATCGCCTGTAGTACAGGAAATTCCGCGTGATCGTAGTACCAGAGTGCCCATCCCATAAGGTGTTTGACCCACTTTGGGTCCACCGGTCGAAACTGGCACTCGACTTCGCCGACCATCTCTCGATGCCGACCTCGGGTCAAGTCCGTGCCAGTGCGCAGTCGTTTTGCTGCCTCGTTCAAAAGAACGAGCGCTGTCTTCTCTGGCAGACCTACAGCAATTGCTTCCGGTCTTCCGGAGGTATCGTAGACCCCGACTGTATATGACCAACCCGCGCCAGCGTTGGTGGCTTCAACTTGAACGACGCTACAGCCGAATTGCTCAACATTGCGGATCGTGCCTTCGTCGGCTTCGCTGAGACCTTCGGCTCGAAATCGGCGTGTACGTTCTGTTTCAAACCTCTGTGTTTCACCCGCCAAGGGCTGCTCCTGATTTGCAGGTATTCTCTCGCAATGCTCTCACTCTGATGGAGACTTCGACACTCTCCTCCCTTAATGTCGTGTTACTGAGATGCTCTGCCGACTTGCTGCGGCCCGGAGCGTGATCTCCAATGAAGTCGATAGAGGCGCTGATTTTTGTGATCCCGACTGTGGCAACTCCTCCTGTCTAGGCCACATCGAGTCTCTGCCGATCGCTCTGTGCCTCGCATTGATTCATAGGGCACTCATCGAGCTACATTGTGCTAGACCTAATCGGCGTCGCGCCATATAGTGAGTACGACCAGACAAATGAGGGGTGAACGTGCAACGGACGGAACGTTGGAAGAGCCTTTGCTTTGCGCCATTGTGTCTCTGCCTTTCCGTCGGTTGCGGTGGGGGTGGAGGGTCAATCGGGACGATATCGGGCAACCCTGTGCCAGCGTTAGCCGCGTTGAACCCCAACTCAGCGTCGGCCGGCAGTACTGCAATTACACTGGCCGCATCGGGCAGCAATTTTGTTTCGACGTCGCAGATTGCGTGGAACGGCACCGCGCTGGTGACAACATATGTGTCGAGCACTTCTCTGACCGCGCAGGTTCCGGCCTCCGATCTAACAACGGCCGGCACCGCGAGTATCACGGTGCAGAACCCAACGCCCGGTGGTGGAACTTCCGGCGCGCTTAGCTTTGCGATCAACATGCCACCGAACCCGGTTCCGACGATTGGCTCGCTCTCTCCGACAAGCGCAAATGCTGGAAGTGCAGCGTTGACTCTGACCGTGGCGGGAACGCAGTTTATCGCAGCATCCAAGGTATTATGGAACGGCGCTGCGCTGGTGACGACGTACGTGTCGGGCACTTCTCTGACTGCGCAGATTCCGGCTTCCGATTTGGCGACGGCGGGTACGGCAACCGTTGCGGTGCAGAACACATCGCCGGGTGGCGGCACTTCCGGCGCGCTTAACTTTGCGATCAACACGCCACCGAACCTGGCTCCGACGATTGGTTCGCTCTCTCCGTCAAGCGCAACTGTGGGAGGTCCAGCGTTGACGCTGACCGTGACTGGAACGCAGTTCATCGCCGCATCCAAAGTGTTGTGGAACGGCACCGCTCTGGCAACGACGTACGTGTCGAGCACTTCTCTGACCGCGCAGATTCCGGCCTCCGATCTAACAACAGTCGGCACGGCAACAGTTACAGTGCAGAACCCATCGCCGGGTGGAGGCACATCGAGCGGCTTAGCCTTCACCATCAATCCGCCCGCCAGCAATCTCACAATCCTCGATATCGAGGGGCACGATATCACCTGGGATCCCACCCGCAAGAAGATCTATGTCACCGTACCGAGTGCCTCCCCTGTCAATCCAGGCACGGTCACGGTGGTCGATCCGATCGCGGGCACCCTCGGTAGTGCGGTCACGCTCGCCTCCGCCCCAACCGGACTCGCGATCTCCTCTGACGGCCAATATCTCTACACCGTGATCGCTGGCGGAGCCACGATCCAGAGGCTCACGCTGCCCGCGCTGGCACTCGATATTCATTGGTCTCTCGGCACCGATCCGAGCTTTGGGTATCCCAACCTCGCTGGTGATATCAAAGTTCAGCCTGGCTCGGCTCATACCCTGGCCGTCTCATTCGGACAGTATGGATCGAATTCGATCGCCGTCTTCGATGATGGAGTCGAGCGTCCAACTGTGGCAGGAAACACCGTAGTTTCTCTCGGAAACTCGATGCAATGGAAGGCGGATGGGAGTCAGCTATACGACGCTAATACAACCGGGAACGACAGCCCGTATTACACCGCCGTGAGCGACAACGCGCTGTACACCATGCCGGTCACCAGCTCGGGAGTGGGCCCGATCACAACCTATCACTCGAGCTTCCGCGGGGAAGGCGTGCATATGGAGGTCGACCCGGCTAGCGGCTATGTTTATGGCGACTGGTGCGAGGCAGTCAATCCGTCGAATGGAGTCCCGGAGGGAAATTGCCGGTTTGTGCGTCCTACCGGAACGTACTATCCGGGTCCTCTTTCTGTTGTAGATTCAGCTCTGAATCGCATCTATGTCCTGCTGGAGGTCGCCAAGCCTGGCGGGGGGGTGATCTTCCAAATCCAGTCCTTCGACAAGACCAACTTTCAGTGCCTGAGTACGATCTACGTTCCGGCTGGAAACGGCTATCCCACAAACTTCATCCGGTGGGGCCAGTCGGGCCTTGCGTTTGTCACTAATCAAACCTCCAACAGCGGCGCTGGCAGCCTTTACCTCCTTGACGGTGCTTTTGTAAATCCAACTGGAGTTCCGGACTCTGTCGTTGGAAATCCCATCCTGCCCACTCCCACACTCACCTCGATCAATCCGCTCACCGCGACGGTCGGCGGCGGCGGTGCCACCGTAACAATTACGGGTAGAGACTTCAGTGCACAATCGACGGTGTTCTGGAATGGGAATCCTCTTCCGACAACCATGCTGAGCTCGACGGAGCTTTCGGCGCAGATTCCGGCGACTGACCTTGCAGCGACGGGGATGGCGTCGATCACCGCGTCGAACAGCGCGAGCGCGTTACCCGGCTCCAACTCGATGCCGTTCGCGGTGAATCCGGCTCCACCGGTGGGCATCCAGATGTCTGTCTACAGCAGTGGCGGCAGCGACGTGGTTTGGGATGCGGCAACCGCCAAGCTTTACGTCAGCGAGCCCGGAGTTCAGGGCGACACAGGAGACGCCATCGGCATTGTCGACCCGGTCGCCGGAGTCGTGACGAGCAGCGGATTTCTCGGCAGTGATCCTGGCAAGCTGTCTCTTTCGGCCAATAACGGGTACTTGTATGTGGGGCTCGATGGAGCGAATTCCCTCGAGCAGTTGACCTTGCCGAGCCTGCAGGTGAATGCGGCGTGGAACCTGGGAGCTGCTGGAAGCTTCGCCGGTCCGTACTACGCGCTGGATGTAGAGGCTGCACCGGGAGCTCCCGGGACAACTGCCGTCGTGCTGGCTAATTTCGATATCTCTCCGTCTCCAGCAGAGGTCGTAATCTACGATGGCGCCACGGCTCGCCCCAACCCGTTGCAGGTTGTTCAGTACCCGTACTCTTCACTGCAGTGGACAGCCGACGACTCGACGCTTTATGCGGTTGATCAATCCAGCTCTCAGGACTTCATGGTGCTCGGCGTCAACGCTTCTGGTCCCGTGTTGAACAAGGTGTACCCCAGCCTGCTCAGCCCGTATGGAACCGGCCTTCACTTTGATGCAGGGACTGGACTGGCGTACACCGACGGCGGGAATGCCATCCAGGTGTCCAATGGCACGGTCGTTGGGAGCTATGCAGCGTCTGGATTGCTTGTCCCGGACGCAACGCTGAATCGTGTCTTCATCCTGGGGCAGACTCCGGCACAACTCCACACCTCTAGTTACACGATCGAGTCCTTCTACGAGACAAAGTTTACTGCGGTCGGTTCAATCACCATCGACAATGTGGTGGGCACCCCGACTGCCTTCGCCCGCTGGGGCAGTAGCGGCGTCGCCTTTACCACCAGCGTTGGAACGCCGTATTCCTTTCAGGGTGCTGGGCCTGGCCAGCTCTATGTGGTGAGCGGAAGTTTTGTAAATCCGTCCGCCAGCATGAGCCCGGCGCAGAGCACTCCACCCACGGCCGCCGTACAGCGCACCTGGGGCTTGGGAAACAATGCCAAACCAGCGCCACGTTCGGTCGTTGTACCGAGCCCATTGGCACAATGACGAAAGCGACGCCGTGGAATGCACGAACAGGCGAATTCAGCTTGTCCGCCGGATTCTGAATTCATTGAGATGATCTTGCAATCCTGACCTGTCGACTCAGCGGCGGTAAATCCATGTTTTCCGGTGAGGAGTACCACAGCAGTCCGGTCGTAGGACGAGGAGGATGTGGCATGGAATTTTCGTAGGAACTCGACACTCCGCCTTCGATGCTCATGTGCAATCCCGACTTAGTCTTTTGATCGGAGTCACAAGCATGCTCCAACGAGTTGAAGCGCGATACTAATCTCTGAACCGCCCCTAAAGTCGACAGTCAGAAAGTTCGTACATTTTCCACTGGCCGAATGAAGTTGCCCACAACCCCGTTTTTCCGGAATTACGGTTCGCCCCCCGTGCGAGAGATCTAGGAAAGCCAGTCAGATTGCCCGAGCAGCACCTGCCAAATTGCATTGTCCAAAGGACTGAGCGTGCAATCCGCTCCATTCACATCTTGAAAAAGATTGACAGGTTGGTGTACTAGTTGTATTAGTACAGATGTGATTCCGTTTCGTCTCACCTTTCGCCCCGGTGTTCCCATCTCCGACCAGGTGGTCTATGCCGCGACCCGCGCAATCGTAGCCGGACAACTCCAGCCCGGAGAAGCCTTCCCCTCGGTACGCACCCTCTCGCGTGACCTCAAGATCAATCCCAACACCGCCCACAAGGTGATTACCCAACTGCTCAACGACGGCCTGCTCGAATCCCGTCCCGGCATAGGGACCGTGGTCGCGGAGCTTCCCCGGTCCACCGCCCCGCAGCGCACAGATCTTCTCGGCCCTCAAATCGAAGAACTCGTCGTCGAAGCTAAACGCCTGTCCATCGACCTCGACGACATCACCTCGGCAATCAGCCGTCACTGGAAGCGCCTCACAACTCCCCCTGCAGGAGAATCGAAATGACTGCCAGCACATCCGCTATTGAAACCCATGGGCTCTCCAAAAGCTTTGGCCGTATCGAAGCGCTCGCCCCCCTCGATCTCGTCGTCCCCGCGGCGCCATCTTCGCTCTAATCGGCCACAATGGCGCGGGCAAGACGACCCTGATCAAATTACTACTCAACATCCTTCGACCCACCCATGGAGCCGCCACCATCCTGGGCGAATCAACCGCCGCGCTGACCGGCGAGTCCTTCACCCACATCGGCTACGTTTCTGAAAATCAGGAGATGCCCGAGTGGATGACCGTCCAGGGAATGATGGATTACCTGCGCCCTTTCTACCCAAACTGGGACGCGGCCAATCTTCTTGCCGACCTTGATCTCCCGCCTGACCGCAAACTCAAGCAACTCTCCCGCGGCATGCGCATGAAGGCGGCCCTTGCCAGCGTGCTCGCTTTTCGACCGCCGCTGATTGTCATGGATGAGCCCTTCTCCGGCCTCGACCCACTCGTCCGCGACGAACTCATCAAGGCCCTCCTCGATCGCATGAACGACGAGTATGATACCGGCGCCGGCGCCACCATTCTTATCTCCTCGCACGACCTCGCCGAAGTAGAATCCTTCGCCACCCACGTAGCCTTTCTGCATCGCGGCAAGCTTCTCTTCGCCGAGTCGATGGCCACACTCACCGCTCGTTTCCGCGAGGTCACCGTCACTCTCGAACCCACCGTCACGATCACTTCCTTTACTCCACCCACCACCTGGCTCCTATCGGAGTCCAGTCCATCGGTGTACCGCTTCATTCACACCGACGCTCAGTCTACCGACCTTGAACCACAGGTCCGCTCATTCCTTCCCCACGCGACCACGATCGAATCAGAACCCATGACCCTTCGCACCATCTTCCTCGCCCTCGCCAAATCCAGCCAGGCCCAGGATCGGAGCCGCGCATGATTCAGTCTCTCAACATCCTTCGTAAAGACATACGGCATCTCTGGGTAGACCTCTCCGTCTATATAGGTCTGCTGATCGCCTCCAGCGTCATGATTCCCATGGCCTGGGATGGAGGAGACGCCGCAAATATTCCGCTGCGCGTCTCCAACGCTCTCCTCAAAATTCTGCTCCCCGTCATGTGGCTCGTCATGACCGCACGCCTCATCCACGACGAATCCCTCGTTGGCGATCAGCAATTCTGGATCAGCCGCCCTTATAGGTGGACGTCGCTCTTGTCTGCCAAGCTGGCCTTCATCGTGCTCTGCCTGGTTCTGCCATTCAGCTTGAGCCAATGGGCCATACTCCTTCAGGCTGGCTTCAATCCGCTCCACACAATTCCTATTCAAGCCCTCAACTTGCTTCAAATGGGGCTAATCGTGTGGCTGACCTTCACCGTCGTTGCTTCCGTCACGTCGACACTGCAACGCATGTTTATGTCGATTCTGGCGGTCTTGCTTTTCTGGGGAGTGGCTCTCACAATCCTCACCGTTCCCTCTGGTCCACGTATGGCTCTACCCTTTGGCGCCTGGGTATTCAGCATCGTCATTGGTGGCCTTCTCGTCGCGATTCTGATCTATCAATATGCCACCCGCAATACCTTCAGATCGCGCATGGCGCTCGTCGCCACAGCGTTGCTGTTTGTTGCACTCTTCGCCATTTTTATGGAAGCAAGGCTAGAACCGCTGGTCAACGCCATGGTCCGCCATCACTATCCAGTCTCCACGGATGCGTCGCTGAAGCTTGTGTTTGATCCAAATGCGACGCCTTCCAAGAGCCCTGAGAACCGAGACAATCGCGTAGGCAAGCTGGAAATGGTCCTGCTCCCCGTCAGCATTCAGGGCCTCGATCCCAACGCTCACCTCGACAATCAACACGTCTCTTACACCATCGACGCGCCAGGCTACCACTACGCATCCCCGTGGCGCCCAGCCCTTACCGAAGAGAACAACCTCTTCATTTTCATTCCCCAGGCAGTGTTGGACAAAGTGCATGGCTCGAACCTTCACATGCACTTCTCAGAGTCCGCCCAGCGCTTGCGCCCCGGCACACCTCAAAGCGTGACAGCGGCCGCTGACTTCAACGTCCCCGAAGAAGGAAGATGCCACCTACAGGCAGGTTTTCCCGGCAATAACGTCACCTGCCGCTTCCCCTTCCACATCGCAGAACAGATGACGATCGGGGCCGACGTTACCAGCGGTTTGTGCATCCATTCCGACCCCACCCATCCCGCCATCACCATGGTCTCCGCGCTTCCTTTGTTGGTGGGACCCGATCCTACGGACGAGAGAGCGCTTCATCTCGGAGGAGCCGTCTGCCCCGGCACACAGCTCACGGTCACTACCTATCACCCCGCGGAAAACTTCCGCCTCGAACTCGACGTCCCCTCCATCTCCCTGGACCAGTATGTCGGGCACTAATCACGCCGGTACAGTTCGATCGATTTCCGCAAATGCAGCGATTTAATCAGCTACTTACGCACTTCATCGCCCTGTTTCCCGAACTGGATACGAACCACTGGGTGCGGTCTTTCACTATCGGCGAAATTTGCCAACCAATCCAGACGGCACTACCGACCGGCTGACTCCCCGAAAGTCGGCTAGGGCCCTACGAATTTGCTAATCGCTCAACTGTTACCAATAGGCCGAAGCACGTTCCCGGATCATTCTTCGCTCTAAGTTTGAAGCAAGCCGATCCCTCATCTGACCCATAGTACTGGCTATACTCGTCCCAGTGAGGTTGATATGGTTGAGGCGCAACCCATTGCTGAAATCCTCGGCCTCGGAGCGGAGGTCCGGTCAATGCAAGAGCTGGACATTGCCGTCCACGCAGGCCTGCCGAAACGGTCGCTAGTGCTACTTTCGTCACGCCTCTATTGCGATGATCAAGCTGCAAGCGCGTTCAAGTTCCAGATCATTCCGCCAACCACATGGAAGCGCCGCACAACGCGTCTCTCTCAGCAGGAGAGCGAACGGACTGAACGGCTAGCGCGCGCCGGCTGACGCCGAATACGTCCTTAATGACCGTGACAAGGCTCGCCAATGGATGAGCGCCCCGCACAGGGAACTCGGCGGCAAGACCCCGATCGAGGCCGCTCGGACCGAGATTGGAGCGCGTCGCGTCGAAGCTGTCCTCAACAAACTATTCTTCGGACTTCCCGCCTGAGGGCTGAGTACCGCGTCGCTGATTTCCGTCACCTAACCTCGATCCTGACGAGTTTTTCGCTGGGGGAATAAAAATCCTAAGGCAACCAGACGACCCGCGCTCGGGTATGGGTCGTAGTTGCAATCGGCGTTTGAAATAAGCCGTTGGCGCGGCGGCCGCTGCTGCATGGGCTTTGTCCGGGTATTGTTGGCTGTGTAAGCCTCGTTTCACAGGAGGTTTACCGTGACGCAACTTCGGCAGCTGATGCTGGATGAACTCCAGCGTCGCAACTATTCCCAGAGCACCACACGTTGCTATCTCCATGCGGTGGAGGATTTCGCGAGGTACTTCCATCGCTCGCCTTATCGTTTTTAGGACCGGATCATATCCGGCAGTACCAGGTTCATCTGTTTCGCGATTGCAAGTTGTCCCCTGGGACCATAGGGTTGCGAACTTGCGCTTTGCGTTTTCTCTTCGTCAAGACGCTGGGTCGGCCTTACCTTCCGGATCACATACCCTTTCCCAAGCGTCCACTCCGACTGCCAACCATACTCGACCAGCAAGAGGTAGCACGTCTGATCGATTCGGCCAGCAACCTGATGTATCGCACCATGCTGATGATGCTGTATGCAACGGGCTTGCGACGGGCCGAGATGTGTCACCTCAAGGTCACCGACATCGACAGCAAGCGCATGGTCATTCATGTGCGCCAGGGCAAGGGTGGCCGAGATCGTGACGTGCTGCTGACCCCGAAGCTGCTGGAGACTCTGCGCGAGTATTGGCGCTGGATCAAGCACAGGACCTATCTGTTCCCAGGTACGGTGAAGGGTTGGCGGGCCGATGTCCCCATTACAGAGAAGATCGTCTGGCAGGCGGTACGCGAGGCCGCCGAACGTGCAGGCATCACCAAACATGTATCTCCTCACAGCTTGAGGCATTGTTTCGCGACTCATATGCTGGAAGCTGGCGCCGACCTGCGCACCATCCAGGTTCTTCTCGGCCATGCCAAGCTCGCTCACACCACCGTTTACCTGCACTTGTCCCGACGCCACCTGCAGGCGATTCCAAGCCCGCTGGAAGCGATCGAGGTGTCGAGGCCTGACGAGGTGAAGCGCTCCAGGAGGCTGATGAAGCGATGAGCCGGCCCACCCTCGAGGTGGCCGA
>VFSW01013612.1_pt1 | contig 11300 bp, 14 predicted proteins | sample 5358111 | NCBI WGS metagenome assembly VFSW01 (sample SAMN11554181, study PRJNA540505) | mine drainage metagenome | isolation source: sediment from site ElyBrook_90M | place: USA: Ely Copper Mine, Vershire, VT | collected 2017 | reverse complement strand
CCCCAGCACGGCTACTGAATCGGTCAGGCCATCCGCTCGGGCTCGGCCGACATCCTGCAAGTGGAAACCGGATCTCTCTACCCGGCCTTGCACCGGCTCGAACGCCAGGGCTGGGTCCGCTCGGCGTGGAAGGAATCGGAAAACAAACAGCGCGCCAAATACTACACGCTCACCCCCGCCGGCAGGAAGCACCTGACCGCCGCGCAGAGCCGATGGACCCAAGCCAGCTCCGCCATCGCTGCACTGAGGAGCGCGCAAAAAAAAGAAGCCTAGCGAGGCTGCCATGACGTCCGCCGCCTCCTCCGCCGCAACCGCGATCTCGACGACGAGATCCGCGCCCATGTCGCCTTCGCCATCGAGGAGCGCATCGCTCACGGCGAATCCCCCGCCCAAGCCAGGCAAAACGCCCGCTGCGAACTCGGCAACGAACTCCTCATCAAGGAAGTCACACGCGGCATGTGGCGCGGCGCAGCCCTCGAACGCCTCGGCAAGAACCTCACCTTCGCCCTCCGCCAGTTGCGCCGCACCCCAACCTTCACCGCCATCGCCCTCCTCACCCTCGCCCTCGGCATGAGCGCCACCACGCTCATGTTCTCCCTCGTCAACACAGTCCTTCTCGAACCGCTCGCCTTCCGCGACCCCGGCCGCCTCTATCCGGCCCGCACCATCCTGGCCGCCGCAAGCGGCGTCAAAGCCGACTTCCCCATCAACGCCCGCCACGCTTACGTTTGGCGCACGCACTGCCGCTCCTGCGCTTCCGTCTCGCTCCTCCAGTTCGAAGAACTTACGCTGTTGGGCGCGGGCGAACCCGCAAAGCTTCCCGCCCTCGGCCGCGACTTCCTGCCCGAAGAAGACGCCCCCGGCCACTTTGGCGAAGTCATTCTCTCCGACGCCCTCTGGCGCTCCCGCTTCAACTCCGACCCGCGCATCCTCGGCCGCACCATTCAACTCAACGGCGAATCCCACACCGTCGTCGGCGTCATGCCTGCCTCGCTGCATCTCCCCAAGGACGGCGAATGGGGCGCATTCTTCGGCCCTTCCGACGCCCCACTCCTCTTCCGCCCGCTCGGCATCGACGCTTTCCAGGCGCGCCCGGCGGCCAACCTCAACTACACCTGCCTGATCCGCCTCAAGGGCGGCGTGTCTCCCTCCCAGGCCACGGCCGAGTTGAACGCTCTGCTCGACGGTTTCGTCCGCCAGTACAACCTCGAAACGAAAGTCGCCCTCGTCCCTCTTGCGCGGCAGGTCACCGGCGCTTCCCGCTCCGCGCTGTGGATGCTGCTCGCCATCGTGGCGACGCTCTTGCTCATCGTCTGCGTGAACGTCGGCAACCTGATGTTGGTTCGCACCGCCGGCCGCTATCGCGAAGCCGCCGTGCGCATCGCCCTCGGAGCCGGCCGCGCGCGTCTGTTCGGCATGGTCCTCACCGAAGCCCTGGCCCTCGTGGCATCCGGCGCGCTCGCCGGACTCGCGTTATCATCCATCACCTCGTCCATGCCAATCACATGTACCGGCGGCCGGGCGCGGTGCTTTAACCCGTACCTCACCGCCCGCTTCACAATGGTGGCCACGCTCTTCCAGTTCAGTCCGTAGTGGCGAGCGGTTCCCTGCCAACTCAACTCCCGCGCCAGCATGGCCACCGCATTGGACAGCGCCGTGGTCACCCGCGCCCAGGGTTCCGCCCACGGAAAATCCTCCCTCGTACCCCGCACCGGGGACACTCCACCCGGCGCGGGCGATAGCGTGTTAGGGGCGGCGAAGAACGGAGCCAATTTCGGCATCGACAGATCGCGCCACTCCCGCTCTTTGCCGATATCGTGAACCTCCTGGCAACGCTGCCGGCAAACCCCGCAGCGCAAGAGCCGGTTGCCGAGCCGGTCGATGTGCACCAGCATGCACTTGTCAAGAGCTCGCTCAGCTTTCCGCCTGCTGGCGGCTCTTGACCGCTCCGCCGGACCGTTTTCGCGCCAGCTACGCGTAGGGGGAAAGATCGTGAGAGACTGCCGAAACGAACTTGAGAATGGCGAGGGAGATTATCGCGACCCGTTACAACAGGGAAACGAAGTAATCAGCGCCGCGGATGTTCTCGTGGTTCACCGCTGGCTGAATCTGGGGATCGCCAGGCGATGGCAGCCGGTCCAGTTGGTTCCTCATAATCTAGTCCATGCTCTGGCAGTTGTGGGCACGAGCCCTCAGTCAGCGCGGGGGACAAACTCGACTCCTGATGCACGCCCCGGTGAGCCGCTCAACGCCGATGGCTGTGCCAAGTATTGCGCGGGCACTGCGCAGATCACGGTCGATCGAGCAACGTCCCGGCGTCGCACGCCTTCCATGAATAGGTGCGGCTGCTTGCGGTTTCGCTCGCTTCGCCGGCGGAGCCAACGGCGGCTGACCTCGGACGGCTACGCCGTTCCGCTGCAGCGTTTCCCCCTCCCTACGCCCCGGATGGCGCACCCATGCGAGGCATGGAGCGCCTCATCGGGTCACTTACAGGAAGAGCCATATGCGGGAGAGCCGCACGTAGAATCTCTGAGGGCAAAGCCGAATGGCCAAGCTACTCGACTATCCGCGCAATCGGTGGTGGAAAGGATGGTTGCAGTGTAACGTTCATTGGCCGAGAGCCGCGGCCTTCGCCTGTTCACGCAGTGTCGAGATCCGGTTCTGCAATGTCCGCAGGCTGATGCCCAACATGTCGGCGGCAAGCTTTCGATTTCCGTGTACATGTTCGAGGCACAATCTGATATAAGCCTCCTCAATCCTGATGAGTGGTTGGCCAGCCTTGAGCACCACGGGATCATCAGGATCAAATGACTTTCTGACGCTCCGGCCCGATCCCACTCCCAAGGGCGGGAAAGCGAGGTCCGTCAAACGGATCAGACCCGCGCCAGTCACGATGGCCGCTCGTTCCATGACATTCCGTAACTCCCGCACGTTACCGGGCCATTCGTACCGATGAAGAAGATCCAGGACTTCGCTGTCCAGCCCTGTGATGCGCGTCCCATGCTTCATGTTCAGATTCTGCAACATCACATCGGCGATGAGCGGAATATCTTCTTTACGCTCACGGAGCGGAGGAACTACGATGTGGAATACGCTCAATCGATAGTAAAGTTCTTCCCTCAGGCCCGTGCCCACCGCTTCGCTTGTGGCCGCAAGCACGCGCACGTCGACCGGAATCTCACTTTTGCCGCCGAGCCTTCTCACCCGTAAGTCTTCGAGAACACGCAGCAGCTTTGCCTGAGTGAATGGCGCCATCTCGCCAACCTCATCGAGAAACAGAGTTCCCCCGTGCGCCTGCTCGAAGCATCCCGCCGAACGCTCAACGGCTCCTGTAAATGAGCCTTTCTCGTGGCCGAACAACTCGCTTTCAATTAGAGCCTCAGGCAGCGCGGCGGCATTAATGGCGACGAAAGGACCATCACTCCGAGGGCTCCGCTTATGGATTTCCCTTGCAACCAACTCCTTCCCAGTGCCGCTCTCTCCACATATCAATACGGAGGCCGAGGTGGGCGCCACCTGGCTGATCAGGGAGAAGATCTGCTGCATCGCCGGAGAAGATCCCACCAAGTCCCCGAGTACACCCCGAAGCCTCAAGTCGAGCTGAAGCTCTTCCGTCTTCTGCAAACTTCTCTTGTAGCGAATCGCGCGTTCGACAAGAGTCTTAAAGGCGCGCGGTTCTACCGGCTTCTCGAGATACCAGAATGCCTTCAGGTCATGGACGGCGGAAAGCGCCTTTTCCATACTGCCAAAGGCGGTGAGAGCAATTGCCGGGGTGAGGTCTCCGCGCTCTTTCAAATTCCGGAGGAGTTCGAAGCCGTCGATGCGCGGCATGACCAGATCTGCAACGATGACGTCCGCATTGAAAGATTTAAGCCGATCCAGCGCTTCTTGTCCGTCGGCCGCCATCTGCGTGTCGAAGCCGCACTCAGCAAGCATGGCCGCCAAAGCGGCACGCTGACCCTCGTCATCATCGACGATGAGGATCCTACCCGAGACAGTAGGCAACCGGGTCATTATGATCTATGGTAGCACGCGGCCTGGAAATGGGTTCGGTTCGGTACCCCGAGGCAAGACCGGTTTAGTCTTGAGCGAGATATAAACGCCCTTCTCTGCTGCGCATGGCGGGGATCTTCGTCGCCTCCTGGCGGCAATGCTTCCGTGGATTCCCGGGTGCCCGGGGAAACCACACCGCAACCCATGCGCCGCGCGAGCTACCGCGGCATGTGAGTCCTCATGGACGTTCCCCAAGCGAACCCACGGCCGAATCGTGCAGAGAGCATGAAGTGCACGCCATCTGCCCTGAGAGGTTCCAGCCTCGCTAATCTCTCAATCCACACGACATGTCCTCCGCGTGCTTCCTATTTGGTACGCGTTGACATCGCCTTTAACTCTAGGGCCCGCGACCCCCAAGCACGATCATCGCTTGGCACGGCGAACTCCCGTTGGGCTCGTTCAATTCACAAACCTATAACTAGTCACCCGTCCCCACATTCCGACGGCCTGCAGGACCCAAATTGCTACCGCAATTACGACGACAACATTCAGAATCGTCTTAATGCTGCTTGCCATGGGAATATACGTGTTGATCAACCACAGCGCAACGCCGACCACAACCAGCGCAATCACAATATTTATCAACGGCATCGTCATCTGTCCTCCTGGAAACCGGCCAAGTGACGCCCCGCGTTCGGTGGATCCGCGCGGGGGTCCACTTAACTCGTGAGCCTGCGTCCTTGAAATAGGCGGATTACCACTATTACCAAGGCGATCGCCAACAAAATGTGAATCATCCCTCCGGCGGTATAGGAGGTCACCATTCCTAGCGCCCACAATACCACCAAAATCAGACAAATCGTCCAAAGCATACGTTTGATCCTTCGCTATTTCGAGATGCAATTGTTGGTCCAAAACGGCGCCGTCGGGAACGCCGCGGGTCCCAGCGGGCGACCCACGTCAGGACGCGGATGTAGTGGGCGCGCGAGATGCATTCCTTGCCGCGCGGCACGCAGTTCTCGCGCGCTACGATCGAGACTAGGGATCGCCGACCGAGGGAATGTCTGGAGCCGTTCAAGCCAGGGTGAGGATCGCAAGTTCGGGCTTGAATCCTTTCGGAAGGACGCATTGTGCCGGCCGTTGTCGAACCGTCCTGTGCGAAGACGCGACGGACCCGGGGCTGGACACCCCGTGGCCATGAGACGGACGACTTCATGGGAGACACACTTCTGTTCTGCGGCCGACCCGAGAAAACTGGCGGTTGGATGAACCACAGACAGACACGCTGTGGTGTTGTTGTTTCGGGGGGGTTAGGGTCCGCTCCGCCACGCCCGTCGCTCTGGGGCCGGCTTATTGGCCCTGATGGCCTGGTACCGGGCATCGGCAAGGATCAACTCCCGAATCTGATCTCCGAAAGACTGCCCGTCGTGGATATCCCAGCGTAGCTGTTGTTCGCGCATCACCTCGGCACGCTTCTCTTCGAGGATGGCTAGAATCGCCTTCGTCTCAGCACGTCTTTTGGCCTGTTGTCTCGCTGCAATCGACCGGAGTGAGGCGGCCAAACGGTCGAACTCGCCATCCAACTGGCGCGTGAAGGGGTCGTCCGGGTCCTCGTGATTTGTGTTCGTAAGGGTGATGGACGGTCTGTCCGCAACTTCCTGCACTCGAGTCTCTGTATCCACCAAACTGTCCATGTGAGGTCTCACAGTGTCAGCTCGATTTGGTCAAACGCGGTCCAGGAGTATGAACCGTGTCTGCACCATGGGCCAGCCATTCGACCGGATGGTTGCGGATGATTCCATTGTGCTCCTGGATCTGGGCCCAGTTAGTATCTTTGGTGTAGCCCACAAAAATACCTGGCGTGCCCTGATACGTGCCTTGGGCCAAGCCGACTTCTTCGCCCACGCAGAATTCCCGCTCCGCTAAATTTGTGCTCATGCTATTCGCTTACCTCCTTTCGTCCTGTCTCACCTCCGCGGCGTTTGTCTTCCCCGGAGTTCGCATGGGAAGACCCTTCGGGAACCGCGGGCTGCTGAGTCAGCCAGCTCGAATGCTACAGTGATCCCTGGCGTCTGGCTATCCCTTGAATTCGCATTCATGTGTGGCGCACCGGGACAGTGGCGTAGGGCCAAGGACCGTTGTCACCGATTCTGTCGGTCTCGGTCCGGTGTGAGCGTGGACGATGCCGGTGCTCGTTGCACCGGGGTGTTTCGATGGAAAGCGGCGTTTCATCAGTAGCCTTCCTGGCGTCCCTCACGGATGAGCTTCTAAGCGTTCTGAGAATGTGGGGCGAATGGGCTACGGTTCCGGACAGATTCAAACACGCAACGACGAACATGATGCCCGACTCGTAGCCGTTCGCTTTTATCCCAACTAACGCTGCTCCCGTCGAGAGTACTTGTTCAAGAGAGCAATCAACGGAGCAGCCGATTTGGGGGCACGTCTGCCGTCCGTCACAATTGCCCGGTTTTCTAGCTTTTTGCCGTACAGCGCCGCGTTGTCGTCCAGGTCCTCCCGTAGCGTGGCGCCTTCCAACGCAACACCAGCGAACAGCCCCTGGGTTCGCGACCAGGATAGTATCTCGGCGTGCATCTGCGCGTCCGTTTGTGCGGTTGCTGTCCGTCCTACCGGACCGGCAGCTACGGATCCTTCGGCTCCCAACGTGAATTTGCTTGAGAGGAGTTTGCTCGCGCCGGCCTTCGACATGACCAACATAATCAGGTCAGTCTCGGAGCCGCCGATCTGAAACCCAACACTGCCGCCCTCGATACGAACGGACGCAGGCGCCGACCAACCAACGCGGCCCTCTTTCCGGCAGAGCAGATCGCCCTTCCCATACTTTCCCCCGACGATAAACGCTGCCGTTTTCAAGTCCGGAACAATGACGATACAGTACGCTTTTTCCAGAAGATCTTGCGGGATTCCCTTGTCGGGCGCTGCCATTATCTCGGAAAACACCGACGCGGACTGTCCCAACCGGTTGGCGGGCTCTGTGTCGGTTGCAACCAACGACGTTGCGAACGCCAGGCCGGCTACGATCAGTAGTTTCATATCTGTTTGCCTCTTCTGTCGCACCCAATTGCCTGCGACCTCTTTGCCAGAGCACGCTTCGCGCCACTCCTGACGTTTGACGGCAAGTAACGCTACGCTGCACGGTGCCTCCACCCGAGATTTCTGAAGGGATCGCCGGTGGACGCCGGCGCACTGGATAGCACGGAGCGAGAACGTCAGGAAGGCGAGAACGGATGCACTTTTTGCCACGGCCCAAGCAGGTTCTGCTTCCTGGCGACCCCGCCGGCTAGATCTCGCTACCGCTCCAAGCGCACGGCGATCGACTCGTTCGCAGATGCGTCGAATCCGCAGCCGGCCTCCTAACTTCAAATCGACTGCCATAAGCCCTTGGCTGACGCACGATCAACGGGGCGCCATCGGGCCCGGCCATCGAGCCGGTGGAGAGACATTCGGTGTTTGGATGAACACATGCTCTCTCCTATCCGCCCGCTCGTCACACCAGAACGGGCACAAGCAACGCAAGAGGAGAACATTGAAAATGAGATTCGGTCGCATTGTCCAAGCCGCCTCGATAACAGGGGTGGCGGTCATTGTGATGGCTGCAAGCGCGCGCGCTGACACCGTCACATTCAACACCAACGCAGCGGGAACAGGCTTCGGCGGCACTAGCCTGACGCTGAATCAGGGGAGTGGCGACACCGCGGCACTCACCTTCGCGCCTGACGCCAACGTCGTCACGGGGATACCGTCGAACGTCAATTTGGGGATCTTTACGCTCACGTGTGCGGAGTGTACTACCCAGGGTGGAGGCTCTGGCGCTACCTTCATGCCTTTCACGTTTGACCTCGTCGTAACTGACGTTACCGACGGAGGCGCCACTGGGACGTTCGTCGGGACCTCGGTCGGTGGTACCGTATACAGCAACGTCAGCCCGATCGAGATAAACTGGGCCCCGTTAAGTCTCGGGCCAGGCACAACCAACGCAACAAACGGCGACTTCGGCCCGACCATGTTCAGTACGACGGTATATACCGGAATCGTTGCTCCTAACTCTGGGTCCACGCCGGGGCAATCTACGATTCAGGGATTTGTCTCTTCTACTGCGGTACCTGAGCCTGCAACCCTTAGTCTCATCGGGGGCGGCCTATTCGGTCTGGGCCTATTGCGGCGGAAGAGATTCCTTCTCGGGTAACATCTCTCGGATGAGTTGAAGGACGGTTAAAACGGGACGGCAGACGACTACGCCGTCCCCATTCAGGCCTCAGTCCGGCACTGCTGTGCTCCGGGAGGGACCTCCTCTAAATTAGGATTTGACCTGGTTTGGGACCATGGGTCTCTGCAGGCGGCCGAAGGCCGTCAGCGCGACGCCAAGGTCCCGGTTGAATCTCGCAGGTCCATTGCTTGCGACATTGTCCTGAGGTGGATTATCCGGGCGAGAGTACGTGCCCGGCCACGCGGATGTCGTCAAAAAGAACTCGGTCTGCCGCTCGTGCACACATTCGGCTGCGTAGAGGTACATCGCGGCGGACCACGTTTGCCAATCCCGGCCGCTGGGCTGGCCGGTCTGAGCCTGAATCCACTCGTTGAATCCCCACTCGGCTTCGTTTTCGTGCCAGGGCTTGACCAGTTCGGTCAAGGCTAGCAGCTTCTGTTCTGCCAGTTCCATCCGCCCCGCCGCCACACATGCTGCGATGTAGAATCCGCAGACAAACGGCCAGACGCCACCCTTGTGATACTCCCCGGGCCGGTTGAAGCGCTCATAGCGCGTCCGCCAGTCCTCATGATGGGGCAGGACGTAAGGGAACAGGCAGGACGGCAGGTCCACGGCCAAGTCTCCGCGGCTCCGCATGGCGTTACACACCGCCTCAATCCACTCCGCAAGGCCTCGTGCGCGATCCGGCGAAGCAATGCCGGTCAGGATCGCCAGGCTGTTACCGAGCAGGTCAAAACGATCACTGTGAAACAGTTTCTAGGGGTAAAGGGCATAATAGGGCTTGGCTGGGACAACCAGGCCCTCGTGCTCGCGGCGATTCTTAGCTTCTCCGCGGACTTCAAAGCGGTTCATCAGCTCTCGCAGTTGACGGGCGGGCTCGCGCTGGCCATAAAGCTGAAGGTAGGCGTAGACCACCGTATTTACATAGAGCCCATATCCGATCACCCATTGCTCGTCGCGCCAGTCAGTGGTCGGTAACTGGGACACGATCACCATGTCGTCAGGGCTCTGGTACACCATCCACTTCCGTGCGCGCTGTGCTGCTTCGTCGAGGAACGCTGGCTCTTTGCCCGATTTCCGGTACAATGCGAAACCAAAGAGAAATAGCGGCGTTGCGTCGCTGGAGCCACGGTCGTCAGGATCGTGCGCGAGGGATGGGATGTGGCCGTGCGAAGTCTGATTGGCCGCCAAGGCTACGAGTGTGCGCCGCAAGGCGTCCGCAAGAGTTTCATTTCCGGTGGCCAGAAGGCCCAGGGCTCAAATCATCAGGTCCCGCGTGTAAGGTTCCGGATATCCCCACCCGGCGGCCCGAGGCAGTCCTTGACACGCTCCCCGCGCATTATGCAGCAAGATGCGGAGGGCTTCTTCACGCGGAACAGTCCGTGTTTCCCAACTGTCGGCTTCAAACCCGTAAACTTCAGCAATCAAGCGTCCCTTTTCGAGCCAGACGTCGTCTGTCAACGCGTATCGACGATCGGCATCGTCGCGAACGCGAGGCAGATATGCCCGGCCGAAGTCCTCGTAGGCAAACATCCACAGACGCTTGGTCGCGATTCTGCGGGATCGCCATAGCCCAAAGACGGCCCGGCAACACTCCTCATGCCGCCGGTGCCACGTATACTCGCCTCTCGGGCCGTGGGTCAAAATCAAGTCGGAGCAGTTACCGGCCAGCAACCTCTCGATGGTCTTCTGCAGCACTTCCAACGATAGTGGGACCTGATCGGGTCCATCGTCGAGTGACGCCATGTCACCGTCAGCCCCGAACCGGTCCAGGACGCGCCGGAACTTTGGCGTGCGGTCCGAATCGGTCGCTCTGCAGAGCGTCACGATCCGCCACCTGCACTCCGGATGAGTCAGTATGTAACCTCCACTCCAGAGCGTCTCGTCGTCCGGGTGGGCAACCACAACGGCCGCCCGCTGGCCCATAACCCAGCCATGCTTCATTCAGGGCAACATTCGTCATGGCTTACCGTCTGCGGCTTCAACCTGTTGTCACAACTCCCAGAATTGGCACGGCGTTATTCCATCGCGGCCAAGACCTGGTGAAGCGGGAGCGTTGCGAACGTTGTGGCGTAGTCGGATATGCCGTAGGGGATGACGAGCTTCTCGTGGTGGACGAGGCTTCCGCACGAGTAAACGACATTGGGTACGTAGCCGTCGCGATCGTTTTCGCTTGGTTTGATCAACGGCTCGGGCAGCCGGCCAAGGACCTTTGTCGGGTCGTCGCGATCGAGCAGGAACGCCCCGATACAGTACTTTCTCATGGGACCCACGCCATGGCTGATCACGAGCCATCCCGCCTCGGTTTCGATCGGCGAACCGCAATTGCCTAACTGGATGAATTCCCACGGGAACGTCGGCTCCAAAATGAGTTTCATGGTGTGCCAGAAATGGAGGTGATCAGAGAACATCACATAGATGTTTTCCGCGTCCTGCCGGCCAAGCATGACGTAGCGTCCTTCGATTTTTCGCGGGAACAGCGCCATGCCTTTGTTTTCGACGGCGGCGCCGTTCAAGGTGACGAATTTGAAACGTAGAAAGTCCGGGGTCTCGAGAAATTGCGGCAGAATCAGTCTTCCATCGTATGCGGTATACGTCGCATAATAGGTGTGCGTGCCGTCGTCCTGCTGGAACTGAACAAAGCGGGCGTCCTCGATCCCATTGCTCTGCGAAGGAGTGACGGGGAACAGAACCCGCTCGGACAAAAGCGACTCCGGCTTGAACTCAACCTCATAGTTGGAGCGGGCCAGCATCAACGTTTCTCTGGCTATGGTCTTTGTCGTTTCCTTCTGACAATCCTGCATCTGTTCCGAAGCGTATCCGATGCTGGCGTGCAGCTCTTTCGTCGTGAATGCGTCCGGCAGACGGTCGAGGACCGCCCGGTTGAAGTCGCCCATGAGACGGAGTTCCTGAAGCTTGCGTCCGAACAGCGCTTTCTCAAACGTCGAGTTCGGCACTTGCATCGGCTCGAGGCTGTACTTGGACGGTACGTCCATGGTGATGTTGCTATCGGCGTCCAGAAGCCCACTGCGAAAAGCGATGGAGGAAACGTGCCCTTCCGCCGTGGCCCGTAAGCTCAGGA
>VFSW01013611.1_pt1 | contig 11300 bp, 8 predicted proteins | sample 5358111 | NCBI WGS metagenome assembly VFSW01 (sample SAMN11554181, study PRJNA540505) | mine drainage metagenome | isolation source: sediment from site ElyBrook_90M | place: USA: Ely Copper Mine, Vershire, VT | collected 2017 | reverse complement strand
GGCGGCCAGACCGCATACGGCGAGCAAGGCGGCGCTGAGGCCCAGCACCACCCCGAGTCTGCCCGCGGTGAGCCTCGGGCTGCTCATGGAGACACCTTCCCGCCCCGCTTTTGCAGGCAGGCGACGATCAGCTCCGCGGCTTCGCCGAGCCGCGGTCCGGGGCGGATCAACACATCGAACTGCGCGGCTGGGAAACCGCAGGTCCACCCGAGTCTTAGCGCCTCGAGGGTCTCCCAGCCCGGCCGCCGGCGCATGCCGTCGAGCGCTGTCGCGGAAGCGATGATGATGGCCGGCTGCGCGCGGACGACGAACTCCGGGTTGAGCTTCGGGAAGGGCCCCAGGGCGGCCGGCACCACGTTGCCGAGTCCGAGGCGGGCGAGCAACTCGCCGATGAACGAACCGGCGCCGGCCGCGTACGGCGCCTCGGAGACCTCGAAGTAGACCTCGCGGCCGCGCGCGGCCGCGGGCAGCTGCGCGGCCGCCGCGGCGATACGTGCCTGCAGATCGCGCCAGGCGGCCTCGCCCGCCGCCGGCTCACCCAACAACTGCGCCACCACCGCGAGCACATGGCGTACCTGCGCGAAGGTCGCGGTGTCCAGAGCGATGACCGGGACACCGAGCTCCTCCAGCCGCTCGATCACGCGCGAGGAGCGCGCGGCCAGCACCACGTCCGGATGCAGGGCGACGATGCCCTCCAGCGAGGCATCCTCCAGTCCGCCGAGCTTCGGCAATGCGGCCGCCGCCGCCGGCCAGTTCGAATAGCGATCGGTGCCGACCAGTCGCGCGCAGGCGCCGAGGGCGCACACCGTCTCGGTGAGCGAGGGCAGCAGAGTGACGATGCGCAGCGGGGGCCGCGGCAGCAACACCCAGTGATCGCGGTCGTCACGCAGCCGCAGGCCGGGGGAGACGGGGGTACGCTCGGCGCCGGCCGGGGCCGCGGGGGCGATGGCCCACGCCCCGACAACCAACAGCACTCCCACGGTCAGCATGCCCAGGGCGCGCGTGATCCCGGCGCGCGTAACCGCTGCGGACCCGATGCGCACGCCGGGCGCCAATGCCCTGCCAACCAACCCGCTTGCGGTCGGGCCGCGGCCCATCAGCGCCCTCCGGCACCGCGGATGGGGCACTCGATGCCGGCCACCATCAACGTGACGCGCTCACAGTGCGTCGCTATGCGTTGATGCAGCACACCCAGCGCATCGACGACGGCGCGCGCCTCGGGCGAGGCCGGCGTGACGCCGAGGCCGATTTCATTCGACACCAGCACCAACGGTCCCGGCGCCGCGGCCACGGCCGCCACCAGGACGTCGATTTCGCCCGGCAGCCGCTGCAGCGGCGGTGACGCGGAACCGGGCGGCAGCATGAGTTGGGTCAGCCACAGCGTCAGGCAGTCGACCACCAGCAGGCGGCGCGGACTGCTTTGCGCCCCCAGCGCCGCCGCCAATCCGTCGGCGACCTCCAGCGTGGGGAGCGCGGGCAGCCGTGCGCTGCGCTCACGCCGATGCCGCGCGATGCGCTGCGTCATCTCGGCGTCGCCGGCCAGCGCGGTGGCGATCAGCAACGCCTCATGGCCCGGCTGCCGCAGCCATTGCGCGGCGCGCAGCTCCGCGGTGCGCGATTTACCGCTCTTCTGGCCACCGAGGATCAACTCGCGCATGGGCAGCCCCCTTAAAGATGGCGCCGTGGTCGCATCAATTCTGTGCCGGGCGGTAGCGCAGGGTAACGAAGAAATTGCGCCTGTCCTGCGGGTAGTAGAGCGCCGTCTCATAGCGCCGATCCGTGGCATTGCCGATCTTTGCCTGCAAGGTCCAGCGCTTCACCGGGGTCCATTCGAGCAACACATCCGCGGTGGTGTAGCCGCCGAGCGGCTGAGTGTTGGCCAGATCGTCGAAGCGCGGTCCGGCGATGTTCACCAGGGTGGCGGCGCGCCAGTGATCCCAGGTGCGCGCGAGTTCCAGCCGTCCGGTGGCGCGGGCTCGTCGCGGCAACCACAGCCCGTAGTTGGGCGAACCCGGGGTGACATTGCGCGCATCCAGCCAGGAGCCGTTGAGATTCGCCGTCCAGGGTCCGCTGAACGCACCGCCTTCGAACTCCAGGCCGCGCAGGCGCGCACGGTCGGTGTTCTCGGGGGCGAACAGCGCCCCGTCGTAGGTGATCAGGTCACGGACATTGGTTTGGAAGCCATGCAGCGACCATTTGAGGGCGCTGAATCGCTGCTCGAGGCCGAGATCGAAGGACTGCGACGTTTCCGGCTTGAGGTTCGGGTTGCCGAAGTTGGGAAAGTAAAGATCATCGAAGCTCGGCGCATGAAACGCCGTGCCATAGGAGGCGGTCAGCCGCAGGCTGGGCGCCAAATGAACTCCCCAGGCCGCGCTGCCCGTGGTCTTGCTGCCGAATTGGCTGTTGGCGTCGCGCCGCGCGCTGGCCGTGAACTGCTGCGCGCCGAAGGTGGCCTGATATTCGCCGAACACGCCGCCGATGACCCGGGAAGTGACCGGGAAGGGGTTGTCACTGGAGATCGCATCATGCAGATAATCGCTTCCCAGCGTCACCAGCTGATCCTTGGCGACCTGCCAGTCGGCCTGCACCGAGGCGTTGTTGCGGGTGGTGTCGAACAGGCTGCCCGGGGGTTCGACCGAGTTCAGGGTGTCGAGCTCATTGTCCTTGGATTGCCCGACCTGGGCGGTCAGGCGCAGCGTATCGGCCGGCGACCAGTGTCCCGACACCGTGGCCGCCTGCTCCGCGAAGTCCTCGTGATTGGTGTATGACCCGGCGTAGCGCGTGCCGCCCTGCGATCGCGTCACCATGCCCTCGACGTCCGCGGCATCGGATATCTGGTAGCGGACCTGCGCCGACCCCGACACATTGTGAAAGCCGTCCGCGGTGGGGTCGTAGACATAGCAGCCCCCGCCCGGTGAACTCGGCGACACGTAGGGGGCCCCGCTGCAATTCGGAAAGCCGTTGCTGGTCAGATTGCTGGCCGTCAGCCCATAGGACCAGGGACCCGAGACCACGCCGATGGTGGCGCCGAGGGTGCTGGTTTGATGCGAGCCGGCGCCGGCGTCGGCGCTGAAGGTCGCGCCATCCGCGGTCGGCCGCTTGGTGAAAATCTGGATCACCCCGCCCATGGCGTCGGATCCGTACAGGCTGGAGAAGGGGCCGCGGACGATTTCCACGCGGCCGATCGAATCCATGGGCAGATACTGGAAGGCGGTGGTGCCGAGCGTTGCCGACCCCATGCGCACCCCGTCCACCAACACCACCACCTGGTCGGCATTGGTGCCGCGCAGGAACACCGAGGAGGCCTTGCCCAGCCCGCCATTGTTGCTGATTTGAATGCCGCTCTCGCCCTGCAGCAGGTCCTGAAACGCCAGCACCTGGCGCGCTTCGATATCCTGCTGGGTCAGCACCGTGGTCGGCGCCAGCGATTCGCCCGCGGGGATGGCGGTGCGGGTGCCCGTCACCACCAGGTCGTCGACCGCGGACAGATCGGTCGAATCCGTCGCGTTGTCGGCGGCCGCCGCCCGGTGCGCCGCTGCGCCCAGCGCCAGCGTCAGGGCGACACTGGCCGCGCCCTGGCTCAAAAAACGAACAGTCAGTACCCGAGAAATCATCGATCCCACCCCGATGCACCCGCCGTGCAGTCGCCAATTGGCAATACCGGCAGGATGAGGGGGTGATGCGGAGCGGAATTCGGGGGGCCAATCCACGGGCGCCGATGAGTCCGCGCCGTCGTCGCCCACCGCAACGCATGCCGCCGTGCTATGAGGCCGGTCTCCGGACTCGTGAGCGGGCGTCAACCCGCCGGACCCGCCTTCCCGCGCCTGTGCGCAGTGGCTTTGGAAAGTCCGGCTTCACTCACTTACCGTTGCGGGGGCAGTACCGGAATGGCCCTTGTGGGGCGTCACCGGTTTCCCGTTTCACTCGCGGACGCCGTCGTCGCGCAAGCACCTCGAGCGGGCGGAAGTTTGCCGACCACTGGGCGGTGTCGTCAAGTTCGTTCTTCGGCCGGGGTGGCGGACGCAGTGGCAGGCGCATCGCCGCCGCGCCGTCCGCTCAGAGCGTGTCGCCGTAGATGGACTGCCGGGGCCTGGCGAACACCCGCGCAAGCAGCGGGCGGAAGTCCTCCAATTCAGCCGCCGGGTAATGGGCGTCGAAGGACACCTGGTCGTATTGGGCGCAGAATTGCGCCGTCAATTCGAAGGCCGGATGACCGCGCAAGCGCTCGCGCATGTGCTTGTCGAGGCCCATGTGCTCGAAGAAATAATAGCCCTGGAATATGCCGTGATGCTCGACCATCCAGTGCAGTTCCGCACGCACGAAGGGCTTGACGATCGCGGCGGCGATCTCCGCGTGGTTGGCCGGTCCGAGCAGATCGCCGATGTCGTGCAGCAGTGCACAGGCCACGTACTCTTCATCGCGAGCATCACGCAGTGCCCGGGTGGCCGTTTGCAGGCTGTGCGTCAGCCGGTCCACCGCGAATCCCGCGTGATCTCCCGCGAGCTTGCGCAGATTGTCGATGAGCTGTGCGGGCAGCTCCGCCAGCGAGCGCCGCGCGGCGGCGCCGATGAGCGTCCATTCCTCGGCGCGCGCTTGATCCATGCGCGAGAAGGTGGCCCGCGGTTCGGGTGGATGGTTCATTCGGCCTCACTGCACAGGCGGGCAAAGCATTCGCCGGACCCGCGCCACGACACTCGTTGAGGGTGCAGTATATGCCCCAGCAGCTCCACGCCATCGACCAACCGCGGCCCGGGCCGTGCGAAGTAGGCGTTGGCATCCACGCCAAACACCCGCCCGGCGCGCACCGCGGGCAGCTCGCTCCAACCCGGCAGCCGCGCCAGCGCTCCCGCCAGTTCGCGCGCCGCCGCCAGCCCCAGGCCGCAGGGGGCCACGATCAACACCTCCGGCGCCCAGCGCAGCACCTCGCTCCAGGCGATGCGCACCGAGTCGCTTCCCGGCCGCGCCAGCGCATCGTCGCCGCCGGCGCGCTCGATCATCTCCGCCACCCAATGCCCGGCGCAGTACAGCGGATCGGTCCATTCCATGAAGAACACCCGCGGCCGGTGCTCGATCCCCGCAAGCGCCGCGGCCACCCGGGCGAAGCGTGCCTGGGCCTGCTCCACGAAGGCCGCGGCGGCCGCGCTCCGGCCGGTGGCCCGGCCCAACGCCCGCAGAGTCTCGAATACGTCGTCGAGGCGGCGCGGCGACATTCCCAGCACCTCCGGCGCCGGCGAGAGCGTGCGCAGCACGCCGTCCAAATCCTCGCCGGACGCGGCACAGACCTGGCATAGGTCCTGGGTCAGCAGCAGGCTCGGCCGCAGTTCACGCAGGAGCGGCGCATCGATGCGGTACAGACTGCCGCCCGTGGCCACGCGGCCGGCCACCGCGGCGTCGATTTCCCGCATGCCGAGCCCCTGCAGTTGCAGTGCCGGATGCACCACCACCGGACGGCCGCGGCATTGCGGTGGATGGTCGCATTCATGCGAAATCCCCACCACGGCATCGCCGAGACCCAGTAAGAAGGCCATCTCCGTGGCGGCCGGCAGCAAAGAGACAATGCGCATCGGAACTCCTGCAGCGGCGGCGGATTCGCCATCCTAATGCCCGGCGGGGTGCGATTGCATGCCGATTTCTGCTTAAATCGGCATTCGTCCTCCCACAAAACAAAGCTCAGGGATGCCCGATGAACCATTTCTCACGCGCTCTTGGATTCCTGGCCTGCGGCCTGCTGGCCTGCGGCCTGCTGGTCTGCGGCCTCGGCGTGGCGTCGGCTGCCGGCAACGCCCCGCTGTTGCTGCGCTTCCCCAGCGTCAGCCGCACGCAGATCGTATTCAACTATGGCGGGGATCTGTGGATAGTCGGCCGGGAGGGCGGCGAGGCGCGCCGCCTCACCGCCGATGTGGGCAACGAAACGGCGCCGCATTTTTCACCCGACGGCAACTCCATCGCCTTCACCGGCGAGTACGAGGGCAATCGCGACGTGTACATCATCGCCGCCACGGGCGGCCTGCCGCGCCGGGTGACCCACCACCCGGCGGAGGAGATCGTGCGCGGCTGGACCCCCGATGGACAACGCGTGTTGTACTCCTCGAACGGCAGCAGCTTCGAGGAATCCCAAAGCGAGCTCTATACCGTGGCGGCGCAGGGCGGCTTCCCGACCCGCCTGCCGCTGCCCAGCGGCGAGGAGGCCTCGTTCTCCGCCGACGCCACGCACATCGCCTACGTGCCCTATCTGCAATGGCAGGAAGCCTGGAAGCGCTACCGCGGCGGCCAGACCACGCCGATTTGGATCGCCGATCTGAAGACCTCGGCGGTGACCAAGGTGCCGCGCGAGAACTCCAGCGATCACTATCCGATGTGGGTGGGCGACAGCGTGTATTTTCTCTCCGATCGGGACGGCCCGGTGAGCCTGTTCGCCTATGACACCAAGACCGGGCGGGTGAGCGAAGTCCTGCACAGCGACGGAGCCGACTTCAAAACAGCCTCCGCCGGTCCCGACGCCATCGTCATCGAGCAATTCGGCGCCATCAAGCTGTTCGATCTGGCGACCCATCAGGCGCGCACCGTCGACATCCGCGTGCACGGCGATTTTCCGGCCGTGCGCGCGCATTTCGAGCCGGTCGAGGTGAAGAGCATCCGCAATTTCGCCTTTTCGCCCACCGGCGCGCGCGCCGCCTTCGAGGTCCGTGGCGAGATCTTCACCGTGCCCACCGACAAGGGGGATATCCGCAATCTCACGCACAGTCCCGCGGTGGCGGATCGCAATCCCGCCTGGTCGCCCAACGGCAAGTGGATCGCCTACTTCTCCGACGCCTCCGGCGAATACGAACTGCACATCCGCGAGCAAAGCGGGCAGGGCACGCCGCGCCGCGTGCGCCTCGCCGACAAGCCCTCGTTTTTCTACGATCCCCTGTGGTCGCCCGACAGCCGCAGCGTCGCGTTTGCCGACAAGCATCTCGGACTGTGGATCGTGGATGTCGAGACCGGCGTGCGCCGCCACATCGATGACGACTACTACGGCGGCTTTGGCAGCGCCGAATTCACCCCCGACTGGTCGCCCGATGGGCGCTGGCTCGCCTATGCCCGCAAGCTGCGCAGCGGCCTGCATGCGATATTCCTCTACTCGGCGCAGCAGAGCCGATCATTCCAGGTCACCGACGGCATGAGCGACGCGAACTGCCCGGTGTTCGATCGCAACGGCAAATACCTGTACTTCATGGCCTCCACCAACACCGGGCTCACCACCGCCGGTCTCGACATGTCCAGCGACGAGCATCGGGTCACGCGCAGCGTCTATGTCGCGGTGCTGAACCGCGCCGATCCTTCGCCCCTGGCGCCGCAGAGCGATGAGGACAAGGGCGCGGACGAGAAGGCCAAGGCGGCCAAGGACAGCGCCGCCAAGGACAAGGCTCCCGGCAAGGACAAGGGCGACGAGTCAGCGGCAGGCACGCCGCCGGCGGTGACCATCGACCTCGCGGGCCTCGGTCAGCGCATCCTCGCGCTGCCCATACCCGCCCGCAACTATTTGGCCATGCAGACGGGCAAGTCCGGCGTGCTGTTCCTCGCCGAGGGTCCTCTGGTGCTGACCGAAGCCGAGGGCCCCGATCTGCCGCAGACCCTGCACAAGTTCGATCTCGCCAGGCGCAAGGTCGACAAGTTCATCGACGGGGTGGAGGATTTTCGCGTGTCCTTCGACGGCGAGCGCCTGCTCTACCGGCAGGGCGAGGGCTGGTCGGTCTCTGGAACCGACGACCCCTACACGCCGGGACCGAAGCCCACGCCAGGTCTCGGCGCCTTGAAACTCGCCGGCTGGCAACTGTATGTCGATCCCGTGCCGATGTGGCGGCAGATCTACGCCGAGGCCTGGCGCATCGAGCGGGATTTCTTCTACGACCCGAACTATCACGGCCTCGATCTCGACAAGGCCAAGAAAAAATACGCGATCTATCTGCCGGGCATCGCCTCGCGCGACGAGTTGACCTACCTGTTCAACGAGGCGCTGGGCGAACTTACCGTCGGACATCTGTTCGTGCGTGGCGGTGACCGCCCGACGGTGCAGCACGAACCCGGCGGCCTGCTCGGCGCCGACTACGCGCTCGAGCACGGGCGCTACCGGTTCGCGCGCGTATTCGACGGCGAGAACTGGAATCCCGGCCTGCAGGCCCCCCTTACGCAGCCGGGAGTCGACGTCAAGGCCGGCGACTATCTGCTCGCGGTCAATTCCCGCGAGTTGGCCGCCACGGACGACATCTACGCCTTCTTCGAGGGCACGGCCGGCAAGCAGGTGATTCTCAAAGTCGGCCCGAATCCCGATGGTGCGGGCGCTCGCGAGGTGACGGTGGTGCCGGTGCCCAGCGAGGCCGGCCTGCGGCACCTGGCCTGGGTGGAGGACAACCGACGGCAGGTCGATCAGGCGAGCGGCGGCCGCGTGGCCTATGTTTATGTGCCGAACACGGCGGGTGCCGGCTATACGAGCTTCAACCGCTATTTCTTCTCGCAGGTGGGCAAGGAGGCGGTGATCGTCGATGAGCGCTTCAACAAGGGCGGCCAGCTCGCCGACTACATCATCGATTACCTGCGTCGTCCGCTGATGAGCATGGTGGCCAGCCGCGATGGTCACGACTGGTTCAGTCCCTCCGAGGCCATCTTCGGTCCTAAGGTGATGCTGATCAACCAGATGTCCGGCTCCGGCGGCGACGCCCTGCCCTGGTACTTTCGCAAGGCCGCGCTCGGTCCCTTGATCGGCAAACGGACCTGGGGCGGACTGGTGGGCATCGGTGGTTATCCGGAGCTCATCGACGGCGGTCTGGTAACCGCGCCGCGAGCCGCCATCTACGGTCTCAAAGGTGACTGGGAGGTGGAGAATCGCGGCGTCCCGCCGGACATCGACGTCGATCTCGACCCGGTGGCCGCGCGCGCCGGCCACGATGCCCAGCTCGACAAGGCCATCGAGGTGGTCATGCAGCAGCTGGCCGAACACCCGCTGCCGCAGCCCGCGCGGCCGGAATATCCGAACTACCACCCCCACGACGATCTGGGAGGCGGGCACTAGCGCTTCATCGGTCCCGGCCTCGTCAACCGCCCCGACCGTTGCTGCGACGGTCGGGGCTTACTTCCCGGCGCGTGTAACTTGCGCCGGGCCGCGGTGTTCTATTCCTCAACATCGATACCGCCGTGCCAAAGCCAGACGCAGATCCGCACCTTGCCCTTAAGTTCGCAGACTTCGTGCTCGCCTACCAGAACACGGTGTTTTCGACCGCCGCCCGGCTGCTCGGCAACGATGCGCAGGCGCAGGACGTGGTTCAGGAGGTTTTCTTGAAGGCCTATGAGCAATTCGATTCGTTGAGTGGCAGTCCATCCCGCGGAGGCTGGCTCAAGACCGTGGCGACGAATCTCTGCCTCAATCACCTGTCGCGGCACCGTCGACGCTGGCGGCTGTTCTCCGACATGGCCGGCGCACCCGGCGGCGAGGAGACCCTGGAAATCGATTTCCCGCTGCCCGACACCCTGCTCGAGGACCTCGACATCGCGCAACGCGCTGATCTGCTCGAGCGGGCGCTGCGCGAGCTGCCGGAGCATCAGCGGCTGCCGTTGGTGCTGCATCACTTCGAAGAGCTGTCCTATGCCGATATTGCGCGAAATTTGCGCGTGTCCCTGGCCAAAGTGAAGACCGATATCCTGCGCGGCCGCCTGGCGCTCGCGAAGCGTCTGACCGCCACTGGCGGAGACCCCTGATGGGCGCCGCCCCGGATCCCGGCCAGCGGCAGGCCGAACTCGAACGCCTGGTTCATGGGCTGTGCCGTGCCCAGCCGCCGCGCAGCGCACCGCCCGAGTTGCAGGCGCGTGTCCTGGCGGCGGTAGCCGCCCGGGAGGCGCGGCCCGTATTGCGGCGCTCCGTCCCGCATTGGCCACCGGCCTTGCGCATCGCCTTTGCCCTCGCCGCGCTGCTGGCCGCCACCGTCTCGCTGCGGCTGCAGCCCGCCGGCCTGCCGCTGGGCTGGCTGCGCGACGTGGCCGCCTGCATCGGCTTCGCCGGCGCCCTGGGTCATCTGCTCGTCGGTTCGGCCGCGCATGCCGTGCCCACGGCCTGGTTATACGCCGTGGGTCTGCAACTCACGGCCCTGTACGCCGCGCTCATCGGCAGCGCCTTCCTGACCTTTCGCACCCTGAGACACCGATCATGAGATCAACCCTTCGCCAAGGCTTCGTCATCCTGCTGCTCACCAACGGCCTTTGGCTGTGCGCCGGGCCGCATGCGGCGGCCACTGCCGCCACCGCCGCCGATGCCGCCGATGCCGAAATCGCCGCCTCGGCGGCGTCCGCTGCGCCGGCGGCCGATGACGAAGGGTCGGGACGCCGCTCCCGGCACCGCCACGCGACCGAGTCCAATGTCGTCGCCATCGGACGGGATGCCACCCTCGGGCCGGATCGGCGGGTCGATTCGGTGGTGGCGATATTTGGCTCGGCGAGCAGCGCCGGCGAGGTCACTCATGCCGTGGTGGCGGTGATCGGCAGCACGCGGGTGACCGGTCCGGTGGGCGACGCCGCAGTGGCCATACTGGGCAGCACCTACGTCGATTCTTCGGTGCACGGCGATGTGGTCGCCATCCTCGGCGACGTCGAGCTTGGACCGCATGCCGTCGTCGACGGTCAGGTGGTCACGGTGGGCGGCACCGTGTTGCGCGACCCGGCCGCGCAGGTGCACGGCGCCGTGCAGGACTTGTCCTTCGGTTCACCCCAGCGCGATCTCGGCTGGCTGCGCCATTGGTTCAGCCGCTGTCTGCTGTACGGGCGGTTACTGGCCTTTTCCGCCGACGTGGCCTGGGCATGGGGGGTCGCGCTGGTCACTCTCGGCTTGTACGCCCTGACGGCGATGCTGTTCCGCGCCGGCGTGGAGCGCTGCGCCCGCGCCCTGCAGGAGCAACCCGGCGGCGCGCTGCTCGCCGGACTGCTCGCGCAGCTGGCGACGCCGCTGCTGATCGGCCTGCTATGCGTGTCCGTCGTCGGCCTGCTCGCCGTGCCGGCGGTGGTGATCGCGGTGCTGCTGGCCGAATCCTTCGGTCGGCTCGCCGTGCTCGTCTGGCTGGGCGCCCGCATCCTCAAGCCGGCCGGTGCTGCCGCCCCCCGGCATCCGGCGTGGTCGGTGCTGCTCGGCGGCGCGCTGCTGCTGCTGGTGTACACCGTGCCGGTGGTCGGCATTCTGACCTACAAGCTGGTGGGATTCGTCGGCCTCGGAGCCGTGGTCCACGCCCTGCTCGCGGATTGGCGTGCCCAGCATCCGGCGGCCCCCCCCGCGGCGG
>VFSW01013610.1_pt1 | contig 11300 bp, 4 predicted proteins | sample 5358111 | NCBI WGS metagenome assembly VFSW01 (sample SAMN11554181, study PRJNA540505) | mine drainage metagenome | isolation source: sediment from site ElyBrook_90M | place: USA: Ely Copper Mine, Vershire, VT | collected 2017 | reverse complement strand
CCCTCCCCAAACGCCAATCCACAGCCTTGTACACCTGCCCCCCCAAAACCCAACATCCCCCGTCCGCGCACAATTGCGGTGCGCTCACGGGGCATGTTCGGAGAGTAGCCCAAGACTTATTTGAAATAGAGATTCCTGACGGAACCGTGACGGTTATCGATGCTCCTCCACTGGACGCCCTGTGGGCATGGGCGAATTTTGCGCAACAGCCTCTTTCCCGAATTTGTCACCGGGCCGGGGACATTGAGCAGCCGCTGATTTCGCTCGCAGGTGAGCCGCAGACAGACCCCGGCTCGGCAGATTTCGATGCCACAATCGATCACTTGGCGACTGGATCGGACGAAACGCGCTCCAGCCAGATTTCGCGCCAGTATGCATACGAGCTTTTGGGGCAAAAGAGACGACATTCGCTATATCGAGATCGGCACACAACCGAATCAAGTACGATGCAGGCGGTCTTCATCTCCACCATCTGTCCCGTTCGTTCGTTAATAATCCTCTCGACCCGTCGGAGTACTCGATAGGTTCCGCCGCAGTATGGTACTTCTTCGGGGTCAAAATAAAGACCTCGATTTCGGCCAGCCGTGTCGAGAGTCTTCAGAATTTCTTGAAGTGATTTGATGCGCACAATTTCGCCAGGCTGCAGATTGAGCGTCTCAACCGGCGTGCGCTGCCCTTTGGGAATGGATCCCACTCTGCGAGGAAAGGGTGACCCTCTCCACAGGAAAAACAGATGGTCGTATAGCCAGCGCATCGGTCGCCCGAGCCCAATTCCGGCTTGGCTAAGACCAATGTATAGAAAGTAAATTGCCCCACAAACAATCCGCCACAATCCCGCATTACCGGAGCGATAGTCCTCGATGTATTGGCCTATATCCCACCAGTCGAGACTACTGCTGGCATAGGGCAACTGTGTCGCCTGGCAAACATATGTGACAGGGGCTCCCTTGAGAACATCTGTCTGCGTGTTCGCAAGCACGTCAGCCTTAGTACATGCAGGCTGAGACATTCTTTCCTGGGCGGTTTGTAAAAGTGATTCCGGACTAATAAGGGAACTCGTATTCGAATTGCCCTTCACAGGTTTGAGCCATGCTTCCTTCCAAAAAAATAAGCAGCCGGCTTGACAGCCGCCGTGGGCAACCCCGGAGCAGCGTGTGTCAAGATGAACGGCTTGCGCAACGCGACGCCCTCGCACCGGGAAGACGGGATCACAGGTCTTGTGCGCTCGTTTGTAGACTTGAAAACGCTGTCTGCAGAACGCGAACATCTCGGGCATGAAGGGCATGCCATCGAGCTGTCCTTTGAGGTCGAGCGTTTGCAGTATTTCGTCCTCGCTTCGGACCTCTACCCAATCTCCGACCTTTAATTGTCGCGCCATGTCCCTCATTCACTTATTGAGATAACTAAGTGTATGCATACCTGGCCCCCAATTTGTAGCCGATCCTCCAACAGGCTACTGGGGGTACCCGCTGCTTCCTCCCTATTTCCATCTCTGATTCGGCTGACAAGACTGCTACGGAATCTCTGCGCGGTGACGTTGCCTGCCCAAAACTATATCCCTTAACAATGGCGTAGATCACAAATTGAGACAATGACATATGGCGTTGGCTGGGCGAGTGTTCTCAACCAATGGGACGAGGCCGGCTGAAATCAGGGCCTGTCTACACCACTGGTGTGGTGCGAACAGGCCTAGTTCTAAAGACTCCGCAGGAGAGCCATCAGCGTGAGTCCTATTTCGTGATGACCAACGTGACGTTTTGGAAGTGACTGATGTTGCTGTTGGCGCCGACACCTGAGATCTGGATGACATATGTGCCGGGGGCGGCCGTCTTCTGTGTGAATCCGCCGCAGCCCGTAATCAGGAAAGGTCCTGACAGGAGGATGGCAGTTGCTGCGCAGAATAACAGCACACGTTGTCTTCTAAATCGCCAGAACATGCAGCCGAACAGAAGGCTGATAGGCAGACATAGTCCGGCCAAACTGAATCCGAGACGTCCCGGGTCAGAGTTCATGGATGACTGGCCGCCTCTGAGCGGATTATTGGTGTCGATTGTGACCTGCACACTCTGTGTTGCGCCCGCTTTTAGACTGACGCTGTTACTCGAAAAGTGGCAGTTGACAGATGCGGGCAAGGAGCCACAACCCATGCCGATGGTGTCGGAGTAGCCGCTATTTGAGCGGATTTGGATGGTAACGACGGTGTGCTGTGAAGTGGGCACTGTGACTTGTGGAGGATCGACCGAGATGTCGAAATCCACGGGTGTTGCCGAGAGCGAGACTGCTGCGGATGATGACGCAGAGTGAACCGCATCGCCGCCGTAGCTGGCGACGAAATTGTAAACTCCCGGCGGAAGGTGCGGAGTGAGTGTACTGACTCCGGCGGCGTCGAGCGTTGCCGACCCAATGGCGGTTGTACCGTTCATGAACGTCACCAGTCCGGTTGGAATGGGACCCGTGCTGGAGACTGTGGTGGCTACAAGGATTAATTCTGGGTTCGTACCGGTCGTTGAAGATCCGCGCAGATTAGTGGTGGTCGGTATAGGCTGCACCGCCTGCGAGAGCGGAATAGAGGTGCTGATGCCGTCGTTGGAGTCGCCGGAATAGGTGGCCGAGATGGTATGCGTACCGACGGTCAGACCCGAGTCGCTGAATGAGGCGCCCCCGGTCGTGTCTAGTTGTGAGGCATCTGCCCTTGCTCCATCTACGAGGAAAGTGATGGATCCGGTGGGCGTTCCTCCATTACCCGTTACGATGGCTGTAAACGTGATTGTGGAAAGGACCGGCGCGGGCGACGCGCTCGTTTTCAGCAACACGGAGGTTGAAGCAAGGTTGACCTCCAGCGGAAGCGGGGCAGATGCGCTGGCCACATTGTTTGTATCGCCCCCGTAAGACGCCACCAGGGCGTGTGCCCCGGGCGCAAGTATTGTGCTCAGCGATGCAATTCCGCTGGCAGCCAATTTCACGCTGCCCAGGATCGCGGTTCCGTCGGTGAATTTTACGGTGCCTGTGAAAGTTGCAGAGCTTCCTACCCCGTTCACTTTTGCTGTGAGGGCGATGGGCTTGCCGGCGATTCCGGGATTGGGCGCGCCCACCAGGGAAGTGGACGTCTGCGTGAGCTTGACCACCTGGATCATTGGCGGGGACGTTGCTGGTCCATCATTCGAATTGCCTTCAAACACTGCGGTGACGATATGCGAACCGGCAGAGAGAGAGGAGACGGTGAAGGTGGCCACTCCTGTTGTACCAATCAGGCTGGAGATTCCGAGTTGGACTCCCCCATCGAAGAATTTCACATCTCCGCCGGGAGCCATGGTTCCGTTGGACTTGAGGGTCGCGGTGAAAGTAACGTCAGCACCATAGCTGGAGGGATTGGGAGTGGAAGTCAGCACGATGTCCGAACTGGACTGCACATCCTGATTCAAAACGGGGGAAGTGCTTGCAAGGACATTCGTGGCCACATCGCCCTCGTAGATGGCGGTAATCGAGTGCATGCCATTGGAGAGTGAGGAAGTGGTATATGTAGCCACGCCGCTTCCATTGATGGCGGCTTCGTTCAGGACAGTGGCACCATCGTTAAAAGTGACAGTTCCCTTTGGGGCCATGCCTCCGCCACCCGAAATGAGGACTGTCGCAGTAAACGTAACGGCTGATCCAACGGCGATGGGGTTTACGTTGGAACTGATGCTTGTGGCGGTGACTTCGTTTACCGTCTGCACAATCGATGCGGAAGTGCTTGCGAGATGGAGAGGATCTCCACTATAGACGGCGCTTATGGAGTGCGATCCAACAGTCAGCGCCGGAGTGCTGAACGTGGCCCAACCTGACTCAACGGCCGTCGCCTGAAGCTTGTTGGTGCCGTCAAAGAATGCAACGGTCCCCGTAAGATCACCTGTCCCTGAGCCGGTGATGACGTTCGCAGAGAAGATGACGGTCTGGCCAAACCGGGAAGGGTTCATCGAAGAGATGACGGTGACGCTTGAGGAGTTTACAGGAGTCGCATTGCCCACGAGTTCGACATCGAGGGGCGCATTGACGGTTTGTCCAGCGATGCTGATGTTGCCGACCAGCAGACTGTCGGCAATTGCAGGAGCGAATTCGGCCCCAATATCGCACGAACTTCCTACTGCAATCGGCACCCCTGACGTGCATGTGGTGGAAGCTGGATCGACCGCGGCATTCGTATCAGGCGTAATGGTCGACAGTGTGAGGGCAGCATTGCCTTCATTCTTGAGGGTCTGAATTTGGGGGACGGTGGTGTCTCCCTGGCGAGTGGGCGTCGAAGTATAGTCCAATACACTTACGTTGCTCTGGATCTCTCGAATGCGCATGTCGAAGTAATCGGCCACATACAAGTTGCCGTTGCCATCCATTGCGAGACCAACTGGCCCATAAATATCGACGGTGGACAGAGCGCCATCGTAGAAGTTCTTGCCCAGGGTACTTAGTGCCAGTGTTGAAACTTTGCCAGTCGAACTGCTGACCTTGCGGATCGCGTTGTTCTGCATCTCGGAGATATAAACATTTTGCGCAGCATCGACCACGATGCCGGACGGAGACCACATTCTAGCCGCAGTGGCAGGACCGCCGTCGCCGGAGTAGCCTACGATTCCGTCCCCGGCAAATGTTGTGATCACGCCGGAAGGGCTCACAACGCGTACGCGATTGTTAGAGGAGTCGGGGATATACATGTTGCCAGCAGCGTCGAATGCGACTGCAAACGGATGGTTGAGTTCGGCGGATGTTGCCGCGCCGTTGTCGCCCGCGAATCCTCCGGCGCCCGAACCGCTGGGGTCAAGATAGCCATTTCCGGCAACGGTAGTAATGATGCCGGAAACCATCTCGACTTTCCGAATGCGATGGTTGCCCGTATCGGCAATATAGAGATTCCCAGCGACATCAACCGTGACGCCCCAGGGCTGATTCAGACTCGCCGATGTTGCCGGGCCGTTATCTCCCGCGCTGCCAGGACTTCCCATGCCTGCGATCGTGGAGAGGATGCCGGTTGCAGACGAGACCATGCGTACCGCGTTGTTTCCTTTGTCAGCGATATACAAGTTCCCTGCGCCGTCCAGAGCCACTCCCGCAGGGGTGTTGAGGTTGGAGTTCACTGCAGGACCGCCGTCACCGGAGTAGCCCGCATTGCCCGTTCCGGCAATCGTGGTGATTATCTTTGTGGTGCTGTCTACCTTGCGAATTCGATTGTGAACACTGTCGGCAATGTACAGATTGCCGGTGCCGTCTAAAGCAACGCTGGAGGGTAGATTCAGGTTCGCCTCCGTAGCCAGACGATTGTCATTCACCAGGTCCCACCCACCACTGCCGGCCACGGGAAGAATGTTTCCAGGAGTGAGAACGGCCAGCCCCGCGACCCCCGTCCCCGAGAGATAGGCGGTTCCAAGCACACGATTACCGCTGTCGAGCAACACTACTGCCCCGAGGCGAAGGCCCGGATAAGCAGGTGTGAAAGTGACGGACTGCGTACATGTCGGGGTGATAGAGAGGTCCGCGGATGCACATGTGCCGCTGCCCGCAGACGTGAAGTCGAGCCCCGGGGCGCCGAGCGTGAGAACTGAGACATTACTGACTGTCCCCGCCGCTCGCGCATTGATCGTGATGGTACTAGTGGATGCGGAGCCAACTGCGTGGCTGCCAAACGATTGGGCCATCAAGGCTTCAACTGGCAGGAGAACAATCGCTAAAGCAGGGATCCAGCGCCAGCCCCTTGTCTTCCGTTGCTTTCTACCCGAGGCAACACGACAACTTCGACACTCATCACGAGCGACTAAAGCTGAGTTGATTTTAGAAGGGAATACAGCGTCGTTGTTCTGCGATACTGGCCCAAAGGCAATAGTGATACACACGGCAAGCTCCTTGCAGTAGCGATATAGCATCGACCTGCGCGATTGCACTCATGGCACGTGGCAGCTCATTCCCGGCGATCTTTACTCCTCGCTGATTGAATAAGTGACCACGACTGAACGTGCTCTCGGCGATAGGCGTCCCTGAGTGTTTCGTGCACAAGTCTCTGAAAGATTTCCATCGGAACCTGATCCCGAGTCGAAGGCGGGGCACGTTGATTTCTTGTAGCTATAGTCCAGTGGGTTCCGCTTGGGGCGGCAAAGTCAACACCGTCGGACCTGAACAACAATATGCGCGTGATACTGATATTTCGTACTCGTCACCGATCAACTACTTTGCAGTGGAATGTTCCTCACTGTACAGCTCCGAAAACGGTGCACCTGTCGGCGTAGGGAGTTCCGCTTTCATTTCACGCATAGTCGGCGACGGTGCGCAGCGATCATCTCTAAACTTCAGACCCTTTGTGTTCCGATGGCCACATTCGATCGCTGAAGGGCATCTCGCGCTAATCGTGTGTCCGAACTTTGACGAGCGCACCACCTGACCAGATGACCTCACGCGCTGACCCGCTTTTGTTTAGCGGGCACTGGCCAATGCAATCCATAGCCGGGAATATAAAGCAAAAGAAAAATAGCTCATTGCGACCGGCCCCCGCAATTCAGTCTGGTACGCTTATGCGGAAGTGAATGTCTGCTTCTCCTTAGAACGTTTCGGGATAAGAAAATTAAGTGTTGAAAGGAATTAGATTTGGTTAAGAACACTGCAACTCTTCAAAGCTCCTCTACCTTCGCCCTAACCGAATTACAAAACCGCATAACATTTCTGCACACACACCGTACGCAACCAGATCAACGTGGCGTTCAAAGAAGAAACCACCAATCTTGTCTCACCCGCATCCTCACAGCCGTTTTGTGCTTCCTCCCCTTCACAATTCTGACGGGCATTAGCGCATCGGCTCAAACCGTAGTGGTACTGAATACGATCACCTGTAGCAGCGCATACGTGGCTGCGCCGGGAACCGACAATTGTACGGTGTCGATGAATGCTCCGGCACCGGCTGGTGGTCTGGGCATCAACATCACAAGCAGCAGCACAGCTCTCACAGTTCCGACCTGGGTGGTGGTCCCGGCAAATGTCATTAGCGCGGGGTTTACTGCGAAAGTGCCATCAGCGGCAGCGGCGCAAACGGTGACATTGACGGCAAAATTCAACGGCCTTTCCAAGACCGTTGCCCTGCAAGTTAACTCAACGGCGCCGGCGCCGACGGTTGGTGTGTCGGTGAGTCCAACAAGTGCTTCGATCAGCGTCAAGTCGACCAAGCAATTCACGGCCTCCGTCACCGGAACATCAAACACGGCTGTCACATGGACGGTGGCAGGATCTGGTTGCAGTGGGACCTCTTGTGGAACGATCTCCTCGAGCGGGCTCTATACCGCCCCATCGTTGGTGCCATCGCCTGCCACTGTCACAATTACGGCAAGAAGCCAGCAGGATTCAACTAAGTCTGCATTGGCTAGCGTTGCAATTGCTTCGAGTACCGTAGCCACCGGAACCACATACTATCTGGCGCCAGCTTCTGCGGGCGGCAATGACTCAAACAACGGGCTATCCGCCAGCGCACCTTGGCGGACGCCTAATCACTCAGTAAAATGCGGCGATCTCATCTCGGCTGCACCAGGCTCTTACGATGCAGCAGACTTCACTGTGAATAATTGGGGTACAGTAAGCTGTCCTGCAGGGAATAGTGTTGCATGGCTCGCATGCGCCAAGTTCGATTCGTGCCGCATTAGTACCAGCAGCATGTCCTCCGGAATGTGGATTGATCGCAGCTATTGGGGCGTTCAAGGTTGGGAAGTCACGACCCAATCTGGCGGCACTGATCCAGCATGCTTCCAGATTGCACCCAACTTTAACAATCCCGTCGAGATCCACCACATCATTATCGCTAACAACGTAGCAAATGGTTGCCAGGCCGGAGGAATATCGAGCGTCAACCACTTTGGAAGAGCTATCGGAGTCGATTACCTGGCAGTCGTAGGTAACATCGCCTATAACTCTACCCAGGGCAGTTCGGAGTGCTATACAGGCATTAGCGTGTTTGCGCCTATCGCATCTGACTCTCTTCCGGGGACGCACATTTACCTGGCGGGGAATTTCTCTTGGGATAACTTTGATCCAAGTTATTGCGCGGGCGGCCCTGCAACCGACGGGGAAGGCCTCATGTTCGATGAGTTAGATGCAAGCAATCAGAACCTCACTCCGTATGCAGCGCAAGTCGTCGCAGACAACAACATCCTTCTCGCGAATGGTGGTGCCGGCTTGCAAGTTGACCACAACAACGCCGGCAACGGGCCATGGGCGACCGTCTACTCAAGGCATAACACCATGTGGGGAAACAACCACGACATGAATCTAACGGGGTGGGGTCACGCTGAACTATTGATAGGCGAAGTGAATAACACTCAATCGTTCTACGACCTAGCAGTGACCAACCTGGCGATGGGCGGCGCGAACCACCCGGTCTACGGATTCTATGTATTGGATAGCCCCACGACAACAAATCAGATGTACCTGGACTGGGGTTACTCATCCACTGGAACCAGCGCCGGGAGTATTGTCAGCCCGGGCTTCTCCTTTGCGTCAAACAACACCTTCGGCATAAACCCCAACCTTGCTAACCCGGTGATTCCTGGTGCGCCGAACTGCGGAAGTTCTTCCAACGTCCCGGCGTGCATGGCCACGGTGATTGCTAATTTCACACCGACCAATACAGCGGCACAAAGCTACGGTTATCAGAGGCCGAGCAGCACACCCGTTAAGGACACGCTGTTTCCGCAGTGGCTTTGCAGCGTAAACAACTTCCCCGCAGGCTTAGTCACGATGGGCTGCGTGCAGTAGGATTGGGAATCCATTTGCCTGCCTGCATTCTTCTGTTCAAACTTTGACAGGAGGATGCAGGCAGTTGTTTTATTCGAAGATTACAAGTAGATTCCTCCGCACCGATCCAGGGCCGATCTCAAGTTCCGATTCCGCTCAACTCCCCCGCTGTCATTCAGCAACTCGCGGGTGCCGCATTCTTCGACAGGCCAGCGTACATTAGCTCACGAGGGCTGAGAATCTGTCTACTCACTTTCAATGCAGCGGCGACGACTTGATCCATATTGTAATAGCGGTATTGCGCTAAACGCCCAACAAAGCACACATTCGATTCTGTAGCTGCAAGTCGGCTGTAACGTTCATACAGGAGTTGGTTTTCCGCTCTCGGAATCGGGTAGTATGGTTCTCCTTCAGCGCGCGGGTACTCGCGCACAATCGAGGTGCCACGATGTTTCTGTCCTGTGAGGTGTTTGAATTCCGTAATCCGCGTGAAGTCACATTCGTTAGGATAATTGACGGTTCCTACTGGCTGGAATTGTGCTACCGCGGGTAAGTGATCATGCTCGAAATGAAGCGATCGATATGGCAGCTTACCAAAGCACTGATTGTAGTACTCGTCAATCGAACCAGTGTAAACCAGGAGCTTCCACGTGGCACGTGTACGAAATTGCAGGAAGTCTGTTCCAAGTTGTACACGGATTCGAGGATGGTCGAGCATGCGCTTAAACATCGGGGAGTACCCGAATGCGGGCATCTTCTGGAAGAGATCGGTGAAATAGCGATCGTCAGAGTTGGTGCGGACCGGGATCCGCGCAGCGACAGTGGCATTCAGTTCAGAGAGATCCAGACCCCATTGCTTGCGTGTATATCCGCGGAAGAATTTATCGCAAAGGTCGCGACCAACGCTGGACAAGACCAGATCCTCGCTGCTGCGAACCGGGACACGCGGTTCGCGAACGCGTTTGAAGAACTCCGCCATCTCATCTTCGTTGAGCGAAAGGCCATAGAGCTTGTTCACTGTTGTCTGGTTGATAGGGAAAGGGTAGGCCTCTCCGTTGACCACTGCCAGCACACGGTGCTGGTAGGGAATCCACTCGGTAAATGCGGAGAGATAGTCCGCGACTGCGGGCGCATTCGTGTGAAAGATGTGCGGTCCATACCGATGAATCAGGACGCCGTGGGAGTCCAATTCGTCGAATGCGTTTCCTCCGATATGTTCACGCTTATCGATAACGAGAACACTGCGGCCGGCAGACGCGCAACGCTCTGCGACGACACAGCCTGCGAATCCGGCACCGACGACAAGAACGTCGATTGTCATGCGAGTGTTTCTCCCCCGATATAAACAGGAATGTTGTGCTGTTTGAGAACAACAATCATGGCGCTTGCGACGATGATCTCCGTGAGAAGTACGGAGATGCCAGCGCCCTGCGCGGCACATAGACGAATGAGAGGAATCGCGACGGAGATATTGAAGAGCCCGGCAACGATCAAGATTCGGCTGAATTGTCTGTCGAGGCCAAAGGGAACCATAGTTTGGACCCCGAGCACATTGCTTACAGCCACAAGGAACGGCAAGAACGCGATCCAACGAATGATGGGGACACTGCCAGTTGCTGCGTGACCAAAGCAAAGTAATGCCACTGGACGTGCGAACAGGAGGAGCATCAGGGAGGAGAGGAACGTCGCGGAGCCGGTCCAAAGAAGCAATCGCGAGTTAAATTGGATTGCGAGATCACGGGATCGACGCGCTAGCGTGTTCACATGCGGAAATACAGCTTGACCAATCGGTGTGATAAGTCCCTGTGCCGCACGAATCAACTTTTCCGCCGCGCTGAAGTATCCCGCCTGGAGGTGCCCGGCGAACAACCCAACAAGAAACACGTTTGTGTTCGTGTAGAGACTCACCGCCGCCGATGAGACAAATAGGTGCCAACCCTCTATCAGAGCGATCTTCAGTTCGGCGTTCGTCGGCCACTCAAAGCGAAGATGAAATGTTCGAAACGCTATCCATAAGCCAACTACTCCGCCCACCAATGGCGTCGCGGACTGGATTGCAAGGGCGAGGAGAGCGTCTGCAGGGCGATGCACAAAGATGAACAAGGCGCCTGCACCCAAGATCCGTGTTACCCCAAAGACGCCGGAGATATACCGCATTTGTTCCATGCCCTGGAAATACCAGGATGGAAAGAGCACTCCTCCAATTACTGCGGCATAGGCTACGAAGAAGAACGCGCTGTCCTGGTGAAATTGTGAAACAGAGCCAACCACGACGATCATGATCAGCGCTCCCAGTATCATGAGACAGAGCTTGATCACGAGCACCGAGCAGAAGATGCGCGAGATGCTCTTTCGGTCCTCACGCTGCTGCGCGATTGAACGCGTGGCAGTGAAGTTGAATCCATAATCGGTCAGCAGCGCAAAATATTGTGCAAACGATTGCGTGAATGCGACAAGCCCATACAATTCCATCCCAAGCACCCGAACAAGATATGGTAGAACGGCTATAGGAATGATGTAGTTCAATCCCTGTAGAAGGTACAGGGACATGATGCTTTCGGTCA